>Ga0075026_100000589_pt1 | contig 14838 bp, 10 predicted proteins | sample Str012_2_FD_71392 | JGI IMG/M metagenome (GOLD analysis project Ga0075026, IMG submission 71392) | Freshwater sediment microbial communities in response to fracking from Pennsylvania, USA - Straight Creek_MetaG_SC_2012 | ecosystem: Environmental > Aquatic > Freshwater > Creek > Sediment...
ATGCAAGATATCTATGGTTTATACGTTATATAATAAACCATTCCTATGACAGACAACCTCAATATTCCTGAGTCCTATAAAATGGGCAAGCAATTCGAAGACTATCTTCGCTGCCATATTTTTGTCAAAAAGTATTTTGTGATCACAGAAAAGACGCATGATTTCCAGGCTAACCATGGTGATTTTATCGAATCATCAATAAATCCTGATTTCAAGTTCCGTGATAAAATGAACAAGAGTTTTTACCTGGAAGCCAAATTCAGATCTGATGTCCAAGACGATAAGATCAGCTGGTGCAATTTTGGCCAGTTAAAGAGATACCAGGAATTTGATAAAACTTTCCCCGTTTTTATCGCCATTGGACTTGGCGGCAAACCCGACAACCCCAAGAACTTATACCTGCTTCCATTGCAGGAAGCAAATCACACCGATCTTTTTTTGAGCGTTGCTTCTAAGTTTCAGATACCACTCGGCAAACCAGTATTGCCTGATAACCTCTGGAATCTCGTGACCGAAGGGTATAGAAAAGCAGTGTAATATCTGTTCTATCGATAGTAAGCGCATCCGGAATGCGTATAGCAAGCCGTCTTCTCATTCCATCGAATATCCAATATCGGTATATAATGCGGCCATTTCAACCAGGGTCATAGACTGTTGATTGAATGATTTCATGAAACCGATCGGTTCGGTTAAAAACTTCATATACCAGGCTAGTCAATATTTCCATTGCCAACCCAGATCTGACTCCCTTTTCCTCATCTTTAAACAAAGTAACTGGAGCAACGCAGCCGCTTGAACACGATGCGTCATTTGTGGGATGAATAATTACGAGCTTTCGCCCCGGCATATTCATCACCAACAAATGCCGGCATCGTTCGCCACTGCGGGCCTCGCCCGCCGAGGCGGTGAATTGTCCCGCACTCGCGGAGACTTTCCCGCGTAGGCGGGGACTGCATCTTTTCATCAGTTCATATCTTCCCTCGGAAATAAAAGAACCCCCGTATAATTGTCCTTCCTGAGGCCTCGCCCGCCGAAGCGGTGAATTGTCCCGCACTGACGTGGACTTGTCTCGCGAAGGCGGGGCCGTTCGATGCTGTACAACATCAAGCAGCCACCATAGAAGATCCTTCCATGAGTTCCTTTGGGATAATATGTTCTGATGAGCTCCAGTTCCATTGTTTCAAAGGGTTGAAAAAATGATTTTTTTGGCGATTTCTATTTACTTCTATTACCCCTCTCATATACCTCTTATATAAGCAGTATATAAGCTTCACAATAGCTTCAAAAAGAAGTCACCGTTTTGCTAAGATCTATTTAGGCAGGGGGCGCCCGCGCAAACCTTCACTAGTACCGGCCTGCGCTATACCTGCCTGATTCTTTAAACAGTTCCGCATCACAATTATTTTATTGCGGTGCTATGTTGCGCTGTTTTGCGTCGTTTTGCTTTATGTTGCGTTCCTTATCGGTTGGAGCCCTAACCAACGAATGCAAATGGCCATAAATGCAATTCCGGTTGGAGAGGACGCTTATAGGTAAAAGCGTTAGGCATAGTCCAATAGCATGCATATTCTTCGCGCCCGCAGCATCTTGTAAATGATAAACCTAACTGCAGAAAATTGCAACTACCTTACTAATCGCTAACCTCAATAGACAATCGATTATAAAAGACTTATGGAGAAGAAGAAATTTATAAACCCCGCTATTAATGACGCTGCAACTTTCCTGCAAACCTCAGAAGAAACCAAAGGAGCATTTACACTTATTGAAATAGAGTTGGGCAAAAGTGATGGGCCACCATTGCATTTTCACAGATCATTTTCAGAGAAATTTGAAGTAATGGATGGTGTATTGCATGTGCAGGTTGGAAAAGAAAGAAAGAAACTCAAGGTTGGTGAATCCGTAACGGTGCCTGCTGGCACACCTCACCGTTTCTATAATGAAACTAATGATAATGTCAGGTTTCATATCACATTGGTCCCGGGCCATACCGGTATGGAGAATTTTATTAAAATATTCTACGGACTTGCCGCGGATGGACTAACTGATAAAAAGGGTAAACCCAAAAGCTTTGCTCATCTTGCAGTAGCCCTGACCATATCCGATTCAAATGCACCTGGATTGCTTTCACTGCTTGCGCCCGTCATTCGAAGCGTTGCCAGGAGGGCCAAAAAGAATGGAACGGAGAAATGGTTGCTGGATACTTATTGTAAGTAATCTGGTCGCAATCATTCAATCTGGTATTGAACGTAAATCCGGACTTTCCTATTTTGACCCATAACTCTTCTTGCCAAAATCGTTATCCGTTCTCCAGAAACAGTGAATGTGATTATCGTAGTTCTCATATTCGATAATCTGTTGACCATTCTCAAGCCGGTAGTAATGCGGCTTTCCCTTCTCCCGGCTGTCTACATAAAAGAAGCGAAGCTTGCTATTGCAAAATGCATTTACTGAAGGAACTTCTCCGGGGTTGAAATTATTGAAATATTCGGAGGCTAGTTCTTTGAGCAATGCCTGCTGATCTTTGTTCAATTCGCTTAGGTAAATTCCTTCATTCGGAACACGGATATTATATTTATCCTGTTCGCTATAAACAATATCCGTTTTCTTTCTGCTGTTATATCCTTTCTTCAATTGTTCTTCACTTAAAGAATTCACGAGCTGTCTTCCCAATTCTTCTTCTTTATACAATATGATCAATCCAGCCCGGGCGCTGTCGGTTATGGAGTTCGCGGGATTTGTTGACATCAGGTATGGGCTGTTTGAGATCATCTGATTTCCTTTGAAAGTGAAATTGAGGGATAGATGATGTCCTTCGAGTTTCCAGCTCCAGAAATTATTGTCACCGGGATCACCGAAAAGCTCCACCCAGTATTCATTTCTTCCGAGGTTGGGTTCAAATTTTTTCTGTATATCCTCATTAAACATCACGGCGGTAACCGTCAGGTATCCCTGGGTGCTCATGCAACTGCGAATCAATTCATGCAATGCAATTTTCTGGGTCTCCGTAAAATGGGAAAGCTTAAAGCCCATTCGCTGACCCGGCAAGCGTTCCCACCTTGTGCGGAGTGTATCATCGAAAGGGAAATGAAAAGCTGGTAGCGAATCTTTTGTAATAGATGAAAGTAATTTGTTCGCCCTGTATATATAGGTCGGTACACTAAAAGACTGTTCAAAAGATTTATTGAGGATGAATAGAGATAGGCAGAGAATAAACAATTTCTTCATGGCAAGTAGTCGGTTTAGGTCCGAGTCACAATATAAATAAATAACTCGTCCCTGAATTTTTGCATATCTCCGTAGTTGTCTAAATCTGTGATTCAGATCGGCAATTGAATAATAAATTCACTACCCTCACCTTCTTTTGTTTCCACGTTCAATGTTCCTCCATGTGCTTTCATAATATCATAACTCAGTGATAGTCCAAGACCTGTTCCTTCGCCGGTAGGTTTTGTCGTATAAAAAGGTTGAAAAATTTTGTCGAGGATATGTAGTGGAATTCCATTTCCGTTATCGGCGACCATGATTTCCACATTTCCATTTTTGCTTTTTGTGCTCACGGTTACTGTTGGAAACTTAATCCCTGAGGAAGAATTGTGTTGCTCAATTTTAAAAGGTGGTGAAAAAAACATAGACTAATTATAAAAAGGGCAGCAAAAAAACAAACATTTATTCCCAAAGTCTGAATACTTGCACCCCCCGGATCAACCAAAATAAAATATCATCCGAATGGGGAAATATTTTACTTTTAGATATGTTCCAACGCCCCTTCTCGAAATGCCCATTCTTGCCAGTTCTGATCCTGTTAATCAGCCTGGCATCCTGTCAAAACCAGTCAGTTGACGTTCCTTTCCCGCATTCAGATAGCGCTTATCCCCAACCGGTAACCCGACCGTTAGAACTGAGCAAGCCAAGGAAGCTGGCGTGGAGTGTGAAGAGAAACGGTGCGATCAATCCGGAAGTGAAAAAGTTCGACCTGGATGCGCTGCCTTCAGAAGCATTTGACTCTACAGGATTTCAATCGATCGGCAAATCGCCGGAAGAAACCCATTTTAACCTCGCGTTATTACCAAAAACCCCGCTGGTGCTCGATTCCATTCGTTCACAGCCTTTGCAATTCAAGAAGATTGTCCTCACACCACCAATCATGTCATTGGCCGGGCGCTTGACACCAAAGGTGAGCAGCACCATTTCGATTTCAGATATTGGGCTCGCGCAGGGTTTGCCAGATAAAGAGATCCGTTGTCTTTTGAAAGACCGGGAGGGTTTTATTTGGATTGGTACCAGTAAGGGCTTGTACCGATATGATGGAGAACATATTTTGAGTTTTCCGATTTTTGCCAATGGAGTTGTTGATCTGGTCGAAGATGCCGAAGGGGACATGTGGTTCATCACAACCAATGGAATAGGTATGATTGACTTCAAGGCAGGCCTTGGTTATTATTCAAATGAAATTCATGTCAATTTTCCGGCATTGCCCAAGATGACACTCGACAAAAATGGGCAGATCTGGATTTCGCGCATTGCATCCTTTGGAGTTGATATCGTCGATCCCAGGACGCAAACGTATAAGAACCTCAATGAAAAAAATGGATTACCAACCCATTTTATATGGGGCACTTATGAGGACACTCAAAAAAATATCTGGCTCACTGGCGTGGGTGGAGTATTTATCATTGATTCGGGCAGGACCGCTGTAAGAATACTCGACAAAACCCATGGACTCGGAAGTGATACGGCGAGAGCCATAACCGGTGATGGTAAGCAAACCGTTTGGGTAGGCTTGTTGTATGGAGGTCTCGGCGCGGTGAACCTGGAAAAAGGTACTATCAAAAACTACCTGAACACACACAACGCTAACAACGCATTAACGTACCGGCTCCTGGTTGATAATAAAAATAAAATCTGGAAAGCTACGAGCCATGGCCTCGAGATACTCGACCCCGACCGGGGTCTTTTTAAGTTCTTTTATGACAAGGACGGCATACCAGAAGACTTCGTGCTGGATCTTTTAATGGACGACATGCATCGCGTGTGGCTGGCAACCTATTCAGCCGGCGTTAGTGTCATTGGCGATAACGGGGAAATGATGAGGCCGTTTGGCACCCGACAGCTTTCCACGTTGCTTGAAGATGGAAATGGAAGGATTTGGGTGGGCGCCGGAAACTCCAATGACGGGATTACTATTTTCGACAGGGAAAAAAAACAAGCCAAAACCTTTTCAAAGAAAAATGGACTGGGCGATAATTTCGTGCAAAACTTCCTTCTGGTCGGCAACGAGATCTGGGTTACGACCGACGGAGGCTTTGATCGCATCTATCCCACCCAAAAGAAACTGGAACACTATGGAATGAAGCAGGGCCTTTCGAGTGACACACTATATGGGACCTATAGAGATCAAAAAGGAAATCTTTGGATCTCGGGGCCTGCAGGCGGCGTTGACATGATCGATTTTGCCAATCAGAGGATTTTACATGCCGGGTTGAACGAGGGACTCAGCGAAGACAATATCCTGGACGTAAGGCCGGATAGCGTTGGCAATATTTGGGTGGCTACTTATTCAAAAGGTGTAGACGTGATCGACCCGGTTGCAGGTACTGTACAGAATATCAGCCAGGGACCCGGATTGAAGGACTCCTGTTTCCGACTCCTGATGTTGGACGAATTCGGACGCATGTGGATCGGTACCGACCAGGGGATTTATGTGGCCGATAAAAAAGCAGGAACCCTTACTTCATTTTCTACTCAGGAAGGTTTGTCTGATAACTATATCACTTCCATCATTCCTTACCAGGGCAAAATGATTGTGGCAACCCGCAATAAGGGAAATATCATTTCACCCGCAAAACCTGGAGATTCTATCTGGAGCGTTTCCGTCCTTAGGGGTAGTGAAGGATTGGGAAGCACTAACAATAACTGGAACACGAACATCATCACTAAAAAAGGAGAATATATTTGGGGAGATATCGGCCTGACCATCATCAACAGCATCGAGGCCCAGCAAACCACCGCGCCAACCTATGTAAGCGGACTGTCCATGTTGAATGAACAGCAGTTTTTTGGCAATGCGATTCCACTCAACGAAAAAGATACTTTGCATACGCGAGACAGTTTCTATGTTAAAGGGCAGGAGCCGCCCAAAGCGACATTTGTTCGCCGACATGGAATGACCTGGGATAGCGTATCGGGACCTTATATCATGCCGGTAAACCTTGTAATACCACACGATCCGGGCAACTTGCAGTTTCATTTTTCACAGGCACATCTTGGTCGTCTCGATGAAACACAATACAGTTATATTCTCCAGGGTGTCGACAGGCAGTGGAGCATCCCATCTTCCAAGACGTCATCGGAAAATTATTTAAATCCGGCACCTGGAAAATATACTTTCATGGTGCGCAGCATGGACATTGCCGGCCATTGGAGCAAACCCGCGACTTTTAACTTTACCATCACACCACCCTGGTGGCAAACCTGGTGGATGTATTTGCTTTATGCATTGTGTGTGATTGGAGCCATTCTCGGATACAATAAATACAGATCTGCATCGCTCATCAAGGATAATCGCGTACTGGAAGAAAAAGTCCTTGCTCGTACTCAGGAAGTGAAACAACAGACCGATGAACTGAAAACCATCAATCAGATCAGTCAGGCACTGGTGGGGCAGGCGGATCTAAAAGACCTGATCGCATTGGTGGGTAACCAGCTCAGGGATTTGTTCAAAGCGAATATTGTTTATATCGCACTGCTCGATAAGAAAACAAGAACGATTACATTTCCGTATCAATATGGAGAAGTCCTTAAACCCATGAAACTCGGAGAAGGACTTGTTTCGAAAATTATTTTAAGCGGAGAGCCGCTGCTCATCAATAAAGACGTGAAGGGACTGGCTACCGGCATGGGTGTGTATGCAGGTGGTGTGGAAGCTGCCTCCTATCTTGGAGTACCCATCCCCGTTAGTAACGAAATCATCGGCGTACTGAGCATCCAAAGCACGGAGAAAGAAAATTATTTCCAGGAGAAGGATAAGAACCTGCTTTCTACCATTGCTGCCAATGTAGGTGTGGCGATTCGAAAGGCGCGACTTTTTGAAGAAGTAAAACAGGCCAATACGGATGCAGACTCAGCCCGTAAAGCAGCCGAAGAAGCCAATGCCGCCAAAAGCGCATTTCTCTCGACCGTGAGCCATGAATTGCGTACGCCGTTGACGTCCGTGTTAGGCTTTGCCAAGATCACCAAGAAAAGACTGGAAGAAAAGATCTTTCCCATAACGGATAAATCAGATCCAAAAACAGCGAAGACTATTGAGCAGATTTCCGGTAACCTCAATGTGGTGATCGCCGAAGGAGAACGCCTTACCAATCTTATCAATGATGTACTGGATCTGGCTAAAATTGAAGCCGGCAAGATGGAATGGAACAATGAACCCGTGAACATTCCTGAGATTGTGGAAAGAGCTATTGCCTCCACCTCCTCTTTGTTTGAGCAGAAAAACCTTCATCTCGACCGAAAGATAGCAACCGATCTTCCCGAAATTACCGGTGACCGTGATAAACTCATCCAGGTGGTGGTAAATCTTTTGTCCAACGCTGTGAAGTTCACCAACACGGGAACCGTTACCTGTAGTGTCTTTCAACAGGATGGCGGCATCGTAGTAGGTATTACTGATACGGGTATTGGCATTGCATTGGAAGACTATGACAAAGTATTTGAACAATTTAAGCAAGTGGGTGATACGCTAACAGACAAGCCCAAGGGCACCGGACTCGGTCTGCCTATATGTAAGGAAATAGTCGAGCACCATGGTGGGAAGATTTGGCTGGAAAGTAAATTGGGAACAGGCAGCACATTTTATTTTATGCTGCCCCTGGCCAAACAGGTAGAAAAAGCCGGCGGGCCCATCCAACTCAACGATCTTCTTCAGCAACTGAAAACACAGGTTGCTCAGTCGCATCCATCCATTCAGAAAGAAAACGCGACTATTTTAGTGGTTGATGATGACGAGGGCATTCGCTCTTTGCTCAAACAGGAATTGGGAGAGGCGGGATATTCCATCGAGGAAGCATCCAATGGAAAAGAAGCGCTGGCAAAAATTCGTGCCCTCCGTCCGAATTTAATTATTCTCGACGTAATGATGCCGGAAATGAATGGATTTGATGTCGCCGCTATTTTAAAGAATGATCCGCAAACTATGGACATTCCGATTATCATTCTTTCCATCGTGCAGGATAAATCGCGTGGGTTTAGAATTGGCGTGGATCGCTACCTCACCAAACCTATCGACACAGACTTGTTGTTTTCTGAAATTGGACATTTGCTAGAACAGGGTAAATCTAAAAAAAGAGTGATGGTGGTGGATGAAGATAGTGTCGTAGTGCGTTCACTCGCCGACGTGCTTCAGGCGAAAGGCTACCAGGTGGTGGAATCAGATGGAAAAGAAATGGTGGAAAAAGCAATTTCGACACAACCCGATATCATTATTCTCAATTCAGTCATTTCCGATCGCCAGGAAATCGTGAAAAGCCTGCGCTTTGAAAAGGGTCTTGAGAATGTATTATTTCTTATTTACCAATAACTATACACCTTAAACGATCTGCTGGCCCCTATCCTTTGCCCGATATTACATTTTAAAATTTTTGCATGAACAATACAATACTTATCGTAGACGACGAAGCACATATCCGCATGCTGATTGAGCAAACCCTGGAAGAACTTGAAGATGAGGGCGTGCGTTTCCTGACGGCTTCAAATGGCGAAGAAGCGCTGGAGGCCATTATCAATGAAAAGCCGCGACTTGTATTTCTCGACGTGATGATGCCCAAAATGAATGGAATTGAGGTATGTCGCCGGGTGAAAAAAGAACTTGGACTGAATGAAGTATACATCGTATTGCTCACTGCTAAGGGACAGGAAATGGATCGGCAGAAAGGACAGGAAGTGGGAGCGGATTTATATATGACCAAACCCTTTAATCCGGAGACACTACTTGAAAAAGCCAGGGAAGTACTGGCTTTGTGATGGGCATCACCGGTTGATATTCTGGGATCGATTTTTCTTGAGAAAACTTCTTATTCAAACACATGCTTCGGATCAATCTGAAAAATATTCTCTCTCCGAGATCGGATGCTTATGCACTGACGACCGGGTTGATCGGTCAACTGGATTCCTCAGTTTATATTGAAGACGATAACGGTCGCATCTTAGCAGGTGTTAAATCTGCAGATAGTAGTGAACGGCGCCCGATCAAAATCGAAGAAGAAATTATTGGGTGGGTAAACGGGAACATTGGCAGTGAATGGATTGCTTCTTTTCTAAATGCCTGGGTACAAAAAGAACTGGAAAGAAAAAAACTCGGTAATGAAGTGCTTACACTTTACCAGGAAGTGAATATGGTTTTTGATTTCTCAGAGAAACTTGCCCGCACAATCGGTCCGGAAGCTATCGCAGCGATTACATTGGAGGAAGCCAGACAGTTAATCAGGTCGGACAAGGGTGCGATTATTTTATGGAACGGGCTCAGCAGGAGAATAGAAATTCCTGCCTCCTTCGGCGAGCCGATGTTCGATTTAACGCGCTTGCAGAACATATCGGGATTTCCTGAATCATTTCAACAAAGTGAGATCACCGATGAACCTTCGCGATTCCATAATACCGGGTTGATCGTTGACGGAATACAATCCATCGTATATGCTACATTGAAAGTTGAACAACAGGTAATGGGTGCGGTTGTACTTGCGCGTATGACATCAGAACCATTTGCAGCTGCGGACTTAAAATTCCTGGTGACCCTAACACTGCAATCTGCTTCTGCCATAGAAAGCGCAATCTTATATGAGAGAAATATACGCGAAGCCAATGAAAGGGAAGAATACATGCGGCGCATGTATGAAGTGACGAATAAATTCGTTCCGCATGAATTCATTGGCTCACTTGGAAGGACTTTTATCACGGATGTTCAGTTGGGGGATAAGGTTGAAAAAATTGTCACGGTGCTTTTTTCAGATATCAGGGACTACACAAGCATATCGGAGAAAATGACACCCGGGGAAAATTTTAGTTTTGTCAGTTCTTTCAATGAAAGGATGGGTCCTGTGATCCGTGCCAATAGAGGATTCATCAATCAATACCTGGGTGATGCCATCATGGCAATATTTCCCGAAAATGCGGGGGATGCAGTGCAAGCGGCGCTGGGTATGCAGAAAGCGCTGCAGGAACTCAATGAAATCCGTTCTTCCGAACACCTCGTGCCCATCAGGGTTGGTATTGGAATGCATACCGGCCCGCTGATTATGGGTATCACCGGGGATCATGAGCGGCTGGATGCTGCGACCATTTCAGATACTGTAAATACGGCTTCCCGGTTGGAAAGTCTGACTAAACTGTACGGCACGAATATTCTTTTAACAGAAGCTTGTATCCAAAATTTGCTAAACAGGGATGGATTTTATTTTCGCAGGCTGGGTCCGATACAATTAAAAGGGAAGAAAGAACCCGTGAATATCTATGAATGTATTACCGCTGTGGATGATCATGATTATCAGAAGAAGTTGCTGGCTTTACCGATTTACAATGAAGGAATTTCTGAGTACTTCAATAAGTCATTTAAAACTGCATCCGACAAATTTGGAAGTGTGCTGGCAATCTATCCCGGCGATAAAACGACGCTTTTCTTTTTGACCAAGGCAAATCATTACCTCGATCATGGAATTCCGGAGAACTGGACAGGGGTGGAGGAGATGAAATCAAAATAGGGTTTCCTGCTAATACGGTTGACTAGTCAAAATCATTAAATGGATGAATTACAACAGCGCTGAATACTCACCGAAGTTGCTTGCAAGGATAGGCGGCATTGCTTATTTGATCATCATCGTTACAGGTCTGTTTGGTGAGATGTTTGTAAGAAATTCGATGATCGTATCGGGCGATCCTGTAACAACAGCAAAAAATATCGTTGCCTCTCCGCTGCTTTGGCGCCTTGGCATCACGGGCGATTTAATAATGCATGTATGTGATGCCATAACCATGGTGGTTTTTTTTGTATTGCTTAAAACGGTCAATAAAAATCTTGCATTGCTGGCGCTGCTTTTTAATTTGATTCAAACGGCTGTTTTGGTTGCTAATAAAATGAATTTGCTTATGCCCGTATTTTTATTGGGCGATGCTGATTATTTGAAAGTATTCGATCCGAAACAACTGCAGGCGCTGGCCTATCTCTACGTCAAAGCACACGGATATGGCTTTAATATCGGACTTATTTTTTTCGGTTTTGTATGTCTCGTATATGGGTATTTGATTTTTAAATCAGGCTTTTTCCCCCGTATGTTAGGCGTTCTGATGCAGGTTGCCGGGCTGAGTTATCTCCTTGATAGTTTTGCCCTTATTGTAGCGCCTCCGGTAGCAAGTGCAATGTTCCCTGCGATTTTATTACCACCCTTTGTAGCAGAACTATCCCTTTGCCTTTGGATGATCATAAAAGGAGTTGACACCGCAAAATGGAAACTGAAAGCCGCAAACCTTTCCTAGATAGCCGTGGTAAATTGCTTTAATCCTGTTGGAGGCTGTCCACCGGATTTGCGAGTGCTGTTTTCAGGCATTGTATGCTGATCAGGATCAAAGTCCCCAAACAGATAGCTCCGCCTACCTGCAAATAGGTCCAGGCACTTTGATGTATTCGATAGGCATATTGCTCGAGCCAGCCGGAAGTTACAAACCATGCCAGCGGAAAGGCTATGACCAGACTTACAAGAATCAACGCCATGTACTGACGAACAAACAACGCGATGATATGTACCAGTTCTGCTCCCAACACCTTACGAACTGCCATCTCACGTTTACGCCGCGCCAGCGACTGGCTCAACAAACCGAATAATCCTAATGCCACGATCAGGATCATTAATCCGGTGGCCACAGCAGATGCTTTTTTCAACCTGAGTTCCGTAGAAGTTAGTGCCAGGAATTTTTCATCCATAAAGGAATAATCGAATGGAGCACCGGGGGATATTTCCTTCCAGCGGGCTTTCACCTTTTCCAGCGTTTCATTGATATGGCCACCCTGGAGTTTTATACCCATGTAGCGATAGCTGAGGAAATCGTTCACATGGAACATCGCGATCGGTTTGGCTTGTTCCATCATGCCCACATTGTTGAAATCGGCAGTAACCCCTACGATCACGACTGGCTGTGGGGAGCCAGGGGAAAGTATTTTTTTGCCCACAGGATTAGTAAGTCCCAATGCCTTCGCGGCAGAGGCCGTAATGACCAATTCGTTTGGCGTATAGGCCTCGCCGTCAGATTTGAAAAAACGCCCTTCCAATAGCTTCAATCCGTAAGTACGTGCAAAATGTTCATCCACCGAACTCTGTTGGATATTGATGGCCATTTTTGGGTCATTACCTTCAGCGTACAGTGACACGGCATTGAAACTCCGGTCGGGGACTTCAAAACTCATGGATGCATCGAGTACACCAGGAATTTCGGTTATTGCCCTGCGCACCTGTTGCATGTGGAGTACACCCGCAGAATCCCACTGCTTAGGCAAAGCGGTTACGATCAGCAATTGGTCCCGGTTATATCCCTGGTCCTTTTTAAAAAAATAACTAATCTGACGTGAAAGGGTAACCGAAAAAATGAATATACCTGCACCCAACACAAATTGCAGCACCAACAAAGATTGTCTGAGCCAATGACCTTTTTCACCCCGGGCATTTTTCCCTTTTACTGCATTAACTGGCGATGACGCACTTAACAAGAGCGAGGGATAAATGCCTGCAAGGATTCCGGTAAGCAGCACAAACAGTAATAGTAATGCTGCCCGGGAAGTTATTAAGTCTCCAATGCCCGGCAATTCTGTATCCCATATTTGATTAAAACCGGGCCGCAGCAATAAATAAATGCCGATGGCTACCAGTCCGGAAAATAATGCAAGCACAACCGATTCGGCCAGGTATTGACAAATAAGTTGCAGTCGGTTGCTTCCGAAAACTTTTCGCAATCCGATTTCCCTAAGGCGATAGGATGCTGTTCCAATCATGATATTAATGAAATTGATGATGGCCAGTAATAATATACCCGAGCCAACGGCAGAGAGAATCGCAAGTGTTTTTGACACTGCCCCGCCCGCAGTGTCGAGGTAATAACTGCTCAGCGGTTTCAATTTCACAGTTAGGTTTTGGGTGATGTTCTCGGGTGAGTTGGTTTTAAGCAGCTGGGCAATGGGTCCCATTAATGCAGTGGATTTTACGCCTTTCTGCGTTTTTACAAATGCAACGGTAAAGAAATTGTTCCAACCCTCTTCACCGCTTCCGCCAGTGTAATATTGATTTCCTGCTAACGGAATGAATACAGAATAGCCATCCTTGCCCAAGTAATTATTTACCGTATTGTTGGGCATGTCCTTTAATATACCAGATACAACATAATCGACCCAACCTGGAGAAGAATTATTGATACGGATGGTTTGACCCATTGCATTGTTATTGGCAAAAAGTTTATGGGCCATTGTTTCCGTAATTAGTGCAGAGCGGTTATTGGGGAAGGCATTGGCGGGATTTCCCTGTAATAAAGTAAATCCGAACATCGAAATGAGCGTTGTGTCGCCCATGGCGATATTTTCTTTGAAATGCTGCTCACCTGCAGAAACCGTGTTAGTCACCGGATTCATTCGATAATAGTTACTGACCAGGCTTGGGTATTGTCGGTGTAGCGTATTGACCAGTGGGCCCACGGTAGTAAACTCGGGCCCTGTTCCTTTTATTTTCCATTCACTCTGCAGAAAATAGAGATTGGGAAGATCCCTGAGATGGCTGTTTACACTTCTTTCTTTTGCAACATACTCTCCAATTAGTATACAAATTCCAATACCGGTCGCGAGACAAAAAATATTCAACGTAGAAAAAAGCGCGTGTCTTTTTAATTGCCTCCATGCGATGACCATGTAGTGTTTCAGCATACAAAGGATTTAATGAAAATTACGATTTTGTTGCTACCAATAAACGTTCCATTCTGCCGGATGCCTGTTAACTCCCATCGCAAATATCATTTGCAAATCGTATCAGTAAAAAGGTGTTCAATCCTTTCTTTAGTAAAAATTGCGAAAACCGATTATATCTTTTGAAGAAATGATCAATTTCATTCACAACTGACTATCGATTGTGGAAGAATCTGTTCTAACGGAGCAACTTGTCTGATAACTGCTGAATTTATGCAAAATCTCAAAACAGCTGCATGGAATCCAATTATGAATGGGCTTGCCGGGGAGATAATTTTGACTCATCAGATATTTAACTTCTAAAAGAAAAACAATGAGAAAAGTTATGCTCGTCACCTTAGCAACCTGCATCCTGCTCAGCTCTTCGGGGCAGGACAGTACGTATAACCAGGTTCTGCACCTGCAGGCAAATCCGCCAATGAAGACTAAACCGAGTAAAGATTCCCGGGATTATTTCCTCTCGAAAAGCGAGAAAACAAAAAACACAGCGATCGTCCTAATGGGTGGGGGAATTTTAATCGGTGCAGTGGGTTTTTTTTGGTATGAACAAAGCCTGAACCAGGATTATAATCTCAACGAGACGGGGGAGGCTATTGTTAACGCCTCAGGCCCATATTTAGTTATGGGAGCTGGTGCAGCTATGGTATTAACCAGTATACCGCTGTTTATAGCATCGGGGCATTATAAAAAAAGGGCCATGAAACTTTCAGCCGGATTAAAGATGGAGCCTTATAAATCTTTCGGGCAGGCAGGCCCTCTTACAAAACGATATCCTGCTATTGGGCTGGTCATAAACTTATGACCGGAAACAAAGAAGTATGTCAATCTTCTTATATTATGTATTAATTATATAT
>Ga0075026_100000590_pt1 | contig 14814 bp, 14 predicted proteins | sample Str012_2_FD_71392 | JGI IMG/M metagenome (GOLD analysis project Ga0075026, IMG submission 71392) | Freshwater sediment microbial communities in response to fracking from Pennsylvania, USA - Straight Creek_MetaG_SC_2012 | ecosystem: Environmental > Aquatic > Freshwater > Creek > Sediment...
GCGCGCGTCGGAGGATGCCGTGGGCCTGCCAGCCGGGCAGATGGGCAACTCTGAAGTCGGCCACCTGAACCTGGGCGCCGGGCGTCCTGTGCTCCAGGACCTGCCACGTATCGACGCCGCCATCGCCGACGGCTCGTTCTTCGAGCGACCGGCACTCCTCGCCGCCTGCGCTCGAGCAAGGGAGACGACCGGGACCCTCCACGTCGTGAGCCTGATCGGTCCGGGCGGCGTCCACGCCAACGATCGACACCTGGTGGCACTCGCCGACCTGGCGAACCGACAGGGCGTCCAGCGCGTCCACGTCCACGCGCTGCTCGACGGTCGGGACACCCCACCTCGTTCCGCGATCCCATTCGTGGCGGATCTCGAGGGACGGCTCGCAGCAGCCCATCCGGGGGCGGTCATCGCATCGGTGGGTGGCCGCTACTACGCGATGGACCGCGACCACCGCTGGGATCGGGTCGAGCGCGGCTACGATGTCATCGTCCACGGGACGGGGGAGTGGGCGCCGACCGCCACGGCCGCCATCGAGGCCGCCTACGCCCGTGGCGAGGACGACGAGTTCATCGCCCCGACCGTCATCGATGAGACCGGCCGCGCCGGCATCCACGACGGCGAGTCGGTCGTCCACGCGAACTTTCGAGCGGACCGGGCGCGCCAGTTGACGCATGCGCTGGCCGACACCGTCTTCGACGGGTTCGATCGCCGGGCACCGGACGGTACGCCCGCCCCGGTCGGCCTGTCCGTCGTGACGCTGACGGCCTACGAGTCGGATCTGCCCGTGGCCGTCGCGTTCGCTCCGGAGGAGGCTCGCTCGCTCGCCCAGGCGTTCGCGGAGGCCGGCTGGCGCCAGTTCCATGTCGCGGAGACGGAGAAGTACGCCCACGTCACGTACTTCTTCAACGGTGGGGTGGAGGAGCCCTACCCGGGTGAGGAGCGCCTGCTCATCCCGAGCCCCAAGGTCGCCACTTACGATCTGGCACCGGCGATGAGCGCCGTTGGCGTGACTAACGCGTTGGTGGAGGCCATCGAGTCCGGGCGGTACGACTTCATCGTGGCCAACTACGCCAATGCGGACATGGTCGGGCACACCGGCTCTTGGGAGGCGACGGCGGTCGCCCTCGCGACCCTCGACGCGTGCCTCGCGCGGGTCGCGGACGCCGCGCTGGCGGTGGATCCGGACGGTCCCGGGGCGCTCCTGGCCATCACGGCCGACCATGGCAACGCGGACTGCCTGCGCGACGATGCCGGGCAGCCCGTGACGGCCCATTCCCTGAACCCGGTGCCGTTCGTCCTCCTTGGTCGGGCCACCGAGGGCATGCACCTCGAGGACGGCGTCCTGGCGGACGTCGCGCCCACCCTGCTGGCCTTCGCAGAGCTGCCCCGATGGCCCGGGATGACCGGTCGTTCCCTCGGCCTGTGGTAGCATCCCGCCCGAACATAGAGGAGGTCACCGTCTCGTGAACCCGATCCTGGCATTCGGCCAGATCATCGTCAGCATCGCCCTCATCGTCGCCATCCTGCTGCAGGCTCGAGGCACCGGCCTGTCGAGTACGTTCGGTGGCGATTCGGCGGTCTATCGCAGCCGGCGCGGTGTCGAACGGCGCCTGTGGCAATTCACGATCGCCCTCCTCGTCCTGTTCATCGCCTTCTCGCTGGCGTCGTACATCTTCGCCTGACCTCAGATCTCCGCGGCGCCCACCGCGAGGAACCCTCCTTTCCGGAGTCCCATGACCCGAACCGACTCGATCGTCGTGGGGACCCTCGTCGTGTTGCTCGCGCTGGTCGCGGGGCTCGTGGGTGTCCCCGCGCTTCAGGCCACCACCGCTCGCGAGACGGCACTCCCGTCCGAGCCGATCGCGGCCAAGCCGTACCGCGAAGGTATCCTTGGTGCACCCGTCTCCATCAGCCCGCTGACGGCCCGGTCGCAGGCCGACCGGGACCTCGTGGCACTGATCTTCAGCGGCCTCGTCCGCAACGGCCCCGACGGGACGTTGGTCCCGGACCTGGCCAAGAGCTGGTCGGTCGACGCGACGGGCAAGGTCTGGACCTTCCAACTCCGCGACGATGCCACCTGGCAGGACGGTCTGCCAGTCACAGCCGAGGACGTCGTGTTCACGATCCGCACCCTGCAGGACTCCGCGTACGTGGGCCCGGCGGCCGGCTCCTGGAGCGATGTCGAGGTGCAGGCGGTCGATCAACACACGGTGACGTTCACGTTGACCATGCCCCTCGGCGGATTCCTGCAGGCGGCGACGCAGCCGATCGCCCCGGCCCACATCCTTGCCGACGTGCCCGTCGACCAGCTGGCTGATCACCCCTTCGGCACCAAGCCAGTCGGGTCTGGACCGTTCGCCCTCGCGGACCTGACGGCCACGACGGCGACGCTCGTGCCGGTGACCGACACCACGATCGGCGGATCCGTTCCCGGACCGTCCGTCGGCACCGTCGACTCGCTGGCGACGACAGGCCCGACGCTGCGGCCCGAACGCCCACTGCCGTACCTGCCCGGCATCGAGATCACCTTCTATGGCGATCCGGCGGCGCTGTCCGCCGCGTATCGAGCGGGCGAGCTGGACGCGGCCTCCGGGCTGTCGCCCGCCGATGCCGCCGCACTCGCGACCGAGCCATCCAGCCGCCTGTTGCGCTATCCGGGGGCGACGCTGACGGCGGCCCTGCTCAACCTGCGCCCGACCCACCCGGAGTTCGCGGATCCGGCCGTCAGGACGGCACTCCTGGCCGGTATCGAGCGAACGCGCATCGTGGACAGCGTCTTCGCGGGCTCGGCGGAACTGGCGACGGGTCCGATCTCGCCCAGTTCACCCATGTACGACAAGACGGCCGATCCCGGCGTCGCGTACGACCGTGCCGCGGCCCGCAACGCGCTCAAGACAGCGGGCTGGACGATCAAGAGCGACGGCTGGCATCTCCCGAAGGCGTCCAAGCCACTCACCATCGAAGTCATCAGCCCTGACCAGAAGTCGAACCTCCTTGTCTGGACCGCCGCCAAGCAGGTCGCCAGCGACTGGCGCCGCCTCGGGTTCACGGTCATCCACCTGGGCCTGCCCGCGGCCGCCTTCGTCGATCGCCTGGCCAAGGGCTCGTTCCAGGTGGCGGTGACGGACGTGGCGGTCGGCCTGGACCCGGATCTGTATCCGCTGCTGGCGTCCACGCAGACGGTCAGGGGAGCGTCGAACATCATCGGCGTCCAGGACCCGGCCCTTGACGCGCTCCTGACGGCAGCACGGGCGCCCGGTACGCCCGAAGCCCGGCTGGCCGCCTACGCGGCACTCCAGGTGCAGCTCGCGAAGGGTCGCTACCTGCTGCCGTTGGCCTTCCAGGATGAGACCATGGTGGCCCGGGACAGGCTCCAGGGCCCGGGTCTTCGCCAGGTCGCCGACGCGTCGGACCGATTCTGGGATGTGCTAACATGGCGCCTCGCCGAGGGCCGTTAACGCGGTCGCGCGCGGGTCCGTGCCGAGGTGGCGGAATGGTAGACGCGCTGGTTTCAGGTACCAGTGATCGCAAGGTCGTGTGGGTTCGAGTCCCTCCCTCGGTACCATCGCTTCGGACCTGATATCGGCGACACCTTGCCCAGGTGGCGGAATTGGTATACGCGTACGTTTGAGGGGCGTATGAGGCAACTCATCCGGGTTCAAGTCCCGGCCTGGGCACCACTTCTCCCGTGCTCGCTGGCCACCGTGGCGTACGCTGGCGCCCCGGGCGGTTAGCTCAGCTGGTCAGAGCGCCTCGTTTACACCGAGGATGCCGGGGGTTCGAATCCCTCACCGCCCACCACTTCTTGATCGACGATCTGGCCGCCGTCGAGATGAACCTCGGCAAGAAGGCGGCGGGATCTGCTGCATACGGTCCACTGGTGCCGATCGCCGCCGACGCCTGCGCGCGCCGATGCCTCGGCTCCGCAACCAGACGGACGCCCTCAGGCGAGCCGCGACGCGACCTCTCCGATCCGCTCGATCGTCTGCGCGTCGTAGGGTGCCGGCATCCGCACGATGACCGTCCCGAAGCCGAGGTCCCTGTAGGGCCGGATCGCGTCGGCGATATCCGTGGGCGAGCCAACCAGGTGTGGGCCGGCACCCATCGAGGTGACGCCGTTCGCCGCCATCAGGACGTCCATCCGTGCCTGCGCCACGGATGCGTCGTCGTCGATGACGATGGGGAAGCTCATCGTCTTCTCGAGCGTCGAGAGGTCGCGCCCGACGTCCAGAGCATGTGCCTCCAGGGCATCGAGGGCGTCGCGTACCTCATCGAGCGTGCCCGAGATGTTCCAGCCGTCCGCACGCTCTGCGACCGTGCGAAGCGTCTTGCGCCGTCCGCCGCCGCCGACGAGGATCGGCAGGTGTACCTGCAGGGGTCGAGGGGTCACGAGGGCGTCCCGGAACGCATAGGCCGCTCCTTCGTGCGAGAACCGCTCGCCATCGAGCAGGCGGCGCATCAGCGCGACCGACTCGTCCAGCCAGTCCAGCCGCTCCCCGACACTCGCCCCGAAATCAAACCCGAACGCCTCGTGCTCGCGCTCGAACCAGGCCCCGCCGATGCCCAGGACGGCGCGCCCACCCGAGAGGTGATCGAGCGTCGTCGCGAGCTTGGCTGTGTGCCCCGGGTTCCGGAACGTGTTGGCGCCGACCATGAGCCCGAGCCGGACGCGGGTCGTGAGCGGCCCCAGCGCGGCCATCGCCATCCAGCCTTCGAAGATGGGCTGCTCCCACGGGCCGAAGATCGCGAGCAGGTGGTCCCAGGTCCAGATCGAGTCCCAGCCGTGCGCCTCCGCTGAAACGGCCGCATCGCGGAACGTGGGCCAGTCCGTGGACTGCGACCAGAGCTGAAGACCGAAGCGCATCGACCGATGCTACCCGGGTCGGAGCGGGGATGTGCAGTTCGGTCCGCCGACGACGGCTGCTATGCTCTGGTGAGTCCAGGCGTGGCCCTGGGTGCATCGCCACCGGAGGAGGGGCATGGAACTCCTGATCATCGGCGGGATCATCGTCGTCCTGGCGGTCATCCTCATCGGGCTGTACAACGGCCTGGTCCAGAAGCGCCTGCGGGTCGATGAGGCGTTCGCCCAGATCGAAGTCCAGCTGAAGCGCCGTCACGACCTCATCCCCAACCTGGTGAACGCGGTCAAGGGCTACATGGGCTTCGAGCAGAAGGTCCTCACCGATGTGACCAACGCTCGCGCCGCCGCCGTGTCGGCCGGCGCCCAGGGCCCTGCCCAGCAGGCCGCCGCCGAGAACGCACTGACCAGCTCGCTGCGCTCGCTGTTCGCCGTCGTCGAGAACTACCCGGATCTCAAGGCGAACCAGAATGTCCTGTCGCTGCAGGAGAACCTGACCACCACGGAGAACCAGATCTCGTTCTCGCGCCAGCACTACAACGCCACCGTGCTGGACTACAACACGGGCATCGCCACGTTCCCCGCCGTCCTCATCGCCGGCATCTTCGGGTTCGTGAAGCGCGAGTTCTTCGACGCCGAGCCGGAGGCCGCCGCGGTCCCGAACGTCGACCTCAGCCTGAGCTGACCGCCCGCCCGCGGGAGGGACCGTGGCCGGGAACACGTTCTACGCTCAAAAGGCCGCCAACCAGCGCAACTCGCTGTTGATGGCGGGGTTCGTCGTGCTGCTCCTGGGTCTGCTCGGGTTCAGCATCGGGTTCGCGATGTTCGGATCCGCCGCCGGGGGAGCCGGCGTGACGTTGTTCGCCCTGACCCTTGGGGTCATGTCGGGGATCGGCACGTACTTCCAGGGCGACAAGCTCGTCCTCGCAGTAAGTGGCGCCAAGGCCGTGGACCCGGCCAGCGCCCCGCAGCTCATGAACGTCATCCAGGAACTCGCCATCGCGGCGAACATCCCGATGCCGGCCGTCTATACGATCGACGACACGGCCCCGAACGCCTTCGCGACCGGCCGCGACCCGGCCCACGCGTCCATCGCCATCACGACCGGGTTGCTGGAGAAGCTGGATCGCGAGGAACTCCAGGGCGTCATCGGCCACGAGCTGTCGCACGTGCGCAATCTCGATATCCGGTTCTCGCTGGTCGTCGGGGTGATGGTGGGCGCGATCGCGCTCCTCGGCGACTTCTTCGTCCGGTTCTCATTCTGGGGCGGGATGCGTCGCTCGCGCAACGACGGCGACGGGGGTGGGGGAGGGGTGCAGGCAGCCTTCGCCATCATCGCGCTCATCCTGGCCGTCCTCGCCCCGCTCGTGAGCCGCTTCATCCAGCTGGCGGTCAGCCGACAGCGAGAATATCTCGCAGATGCCTCGTCGGTGGAATTGACCCGGAACCCGCTCGGGCTGGAACAGGCCCTGGCCAAGATCGCGATGGACAAGGAGGTGCTCGAGGTCGCCAACCGCGGCACGCAGCACATGTACTTCACCAACCCGATCAAGAAGTTCGAGGCGCGGTCGTCCTCGCTGATGTCCACGCATCCGCCGATCCTCGACCGGATCAATCGGCTGCGTGAGCTGACCAGCCAGCCACCGCTGAGCGCGAAAGAGGCGTCCGCCCTCACCGGCCTGGACTAGGGGCTTGGCGGGCCATCCGTGGCAAGCTGAGCGTGCCTCGTGGTATCCTCGGCCCCGCCGACGGGCAGCCGACGGCTGGTTGACCATCGGGCCGAGATAGCTCAGTTGGTAGAGCACGCGACTGAAAATCGCGGTGTCGCCAGTTCGAATCTGGCTCTCGGCACCACCTACGGGTGGGCGAATAGACTCAGGCGGAAGTGGCTCAGTTGGTAGAGCATCACCTTGCCAAGGTGAGGGTCGCGGGTTCGAGTCCCGTCTTCCGCTCCATTCCTTAGATTTCGGACCGCTGCCCCTTCGTCTAGTGGTAGGACAGCGGACTTTGAATCCGTGAACCGAGGTTCGAACCCTCGAGGGGCAGCCAACCACCCCGGCGGCAACGGGCGAACTCGATATATGGCGACGTGGTGAAGTGGCTCAACACGGAGGTCTGCAAAACCTCTATTCACCGGTTCGAATCCGGTCGTCGCCTCCACATCCAAGCACGAAACGGCCCTCACGGGCCGTTCTTCATATCCGGGCCTGGTGCGCCAAGGAGGTTGTTCACGATCCCTTCCAGCATCCTCTTCCGGCCTGGCGAGGTTCGCGACCTGGCGGCGTCCGGACCGATGCCGCCGTTCGCCATCGACCTGCACCTGGACGAGGTCGCCGTGGCGTTCCAGGGCGATCGAGCCGGATCGGGGCTCGCCGCGCCCCTCTTCGAGCGCCTGCGCGATCCCGATGCCGTCGCGTTCCGCCACGAGGTGTTCCGCGACCTCGAGGCGACCGACCTGCGGTCCGGGCTCGCCGAATTCGTCGCGCGGATGGGGGCCGTCGAAGCGCACCTGACGCATGCTGCAGCTATCGCGCACCCGCTCGAGCGGCAGCGCTGGCAGCTCGAGGCAGCGCGGACGTATGCGGCGGCAGTCACGGCCGTCGCACGCGTCCTGGAGGACGCCACGCCCACTTCGCGCGGGCTGGGTGCGCTCCGCGCCAGCCTGCACGACCACGTAGACTCGGAGGGGTTCACCGCGTTCGTCGCGGATACGAGCCGGATGCTGGCCGGCCTGGCCGGCGTGACCTATCGGCTACGGATCGACGAGAGCCGGATCGTCGTGGGCCGGCACGACGGTGAGGCCGACTACGGCGCCGAGGTCCTCGCCACGTTCGCTCGATTCCGGCGAACCGCCGCGCCGGCGCCACTCCAGGTCGACGCCTTCCACATCGTCGACATGAACATGGTCGAAGTCGAGGTCCTCGAGCGGGTCGCTCGCCTGCACCCCAGTGTCTTCGAGGAGCTCGATGGCTACGTCCGGGCGTACAGCGCCTTCCTCGATCCCGCCGTCGCGGCCTTCGCGAACGAGCTGCCGTTCTACCTCGCCTGGCTGGATCTCATCGGACCGCTGCAGGAGGCCGGTCTGGCATTCTGCTACCCGCAGGTGTCGGCGACCGACGCCGAGTCGCGGGCGCACGGCCTGTTCGACCTGGCGCTGGCGCTGCGCCGCCAGCCCCCGGGGACCGACATCGTGACGAACGACCTCGAGCTGTCCGGCGCCGAGCGGCTGCTCGTCATCACCGGCCCGAATCAAGGCGGCAAGACCGCCTTTGCCCGGGCGATCGGGCAGGTCTGTCACCTCGCAGCGATCGGGGTCCCGGTGCCGGGATCGGCGGTCCGTCTCGGCCTGGGCGAGACGGTCCACACGTTGTTCGCGCGATCGGAGGATCCGGGCGACCTGACCGGCCGACTCGAGGCGGAGCTCACGCGGGCTCGGGCGATCCTGGACGACCTGCGACCGGGCTGCGTGGTGATCCTGAACGAGAGCTTCTCCTCGACGACGGTGGACGATGCCCTGGCCCTCGACCGGGCCCTGATCGGCGAGACGACCCAGCGTGGCGCGATCTGCGTCGTCGTGACGTTCCTCGGCGAACTCGCCGCGGACGACCCATCGACGGTGAGCATGACCAGCGTCATGGACTCGCTCGATCCCACTCGGCCGACCTTCCGGTTCGAACGCCGACCCCCGGACCCACTCGCCCACGCACGGGCCGTCGCCGACGTCTACGGTCTCGGCTACGACGCCGTCCGGGCACGGATCGCCGAGGCGACGACCCGATGAGGCCAGGTCTGCTGTTCTCCGACCGGGACCTCGACCTCGATGCGTTGCCGGTCCCGGATCCGACGCTCGTCGCGGATCTCGGTCTCGAGCGGGTGTTCGACGCCATGACCCGCGGGGACCGGCTCCTCGACGACGTCGTTCGGCGGGTCGTGCCAAGTCCGCTGTCGAGGACCGACGCGATCCGCTACCGCCAGGCGACGATCACGGACGCCCTCGCGTACCCAGACGTCATCCGGGAGCTGTATGCCATCGCCGTCGGTGCCATCGATGGCGAACGCAGGGTCTGGGGCGGCAAGATGCGCAACGCCGAGCTGGTCCTGGATCGCGCGGCCGAGGTCATCGGCCTGTTCCTGGCATCGTTTCGGTCCATGCGGCGAATCGAAGCCGAGCACGCGAGCGCGTTCACTTCGCCGGGGTTCGTCGCGTTCTTCGAGCTCATCAAGACGCAACTCGACGATGCGTGGCTCGCCGAAGCTGACGAGCACGTCAGTCGACTTCGCACGCGCACGTTGCAGGTCAGCGCGCATCTCGGGGTCGGCAACCGCGGCACCGGGTATGTGCTGCACCGGCGACCGAACGCCATCCAGGGGTGGCGCGGCCGTCTGGGCCGGGAGGAGCACCGACAGACGGTGGCGGTCCTGCTCAAGGACCAGAACGCGATGAACATGATCGGGGAGCTCCGTGCGCTCGCGATCGCGCCGACCGCCGGAGCGGTCCACGAAACGGCCCAGTGGGTGCTCGCGTTCTTCAAGGTCCTGCGAGCCGAGCTGGCCCTCCTCGTGGGCTGCCTGAACCTCCACGAGGCGCTTGGGGGCGCGGACGCCCGGGTCTGCATGCCGGACCCGTCGCCTGACCAGGAACCGGTGTTCTCCGCGACCGGTCTGTACGATCCCGGCCTTCGCCTCGCGATCGGCGGTCCCGTCGTCGGCAACGACGTGGTGGCCGATGGCGTGCGCCTCGTGGTCGTCACCGGCGCGAACGGTGGCGGCAAGTCGACTTTCCTTCGCGCGGTGGGGCTCGCCCAGGTGATGTCGCAGGCCGGGCTGTTCGTCGCGGCGGAGCGCTTCGCCTCGAGCCTGCATTCGAACGTCCTGACGCACTTCACCCGTGAGGAGGATTGGGCGATGGAACGTGGCAAGCTCCACGAGGAGCTCGCCCGACTTGGCGACGTGCTCGATGCGTGCTCGCCGTCCAGTCTCGTGCTGCTCAACGAGTCGCTCTCGTCAACGAACGAGCGCGAAGGCGCCGAGATCGCGCGTCAGGTCGTCTCGGCGCTCGTCGATCGTGGCGTGACCGTCTGGTTCGTGACCCACAACCACCGGTTCGCGGCCGACCTCCATCAGACCGCGACGGCGGGGGTTCGCTTCTTGCGTGCCGAGCGCGGGGGTGATGGCGATCGCCCGTTCCACATCACGGAGGCCACGCCCCTGGCGACCAGCCACGGGATGGACCTGTACCGGCGGATCGTCAGCTCGTCTTGATACCGGTCGACAGACGGCGGCGGGCCCTGGCCTGGGCGAAGCGCAGCCCGAGGCCGGCCGCCACGACGATCGTGACGATGGCTGCCAGCGAGCCGAGCAGGAGCCGGTCCTCGCCGAAGGAGGGCACGACGATGGCGCCCGCGAGCATGGCGCCGATGAGCCCGCCGACGATCACCCCGGCCAGCAACTTCAGGTGCGCGACCTGGATCACGATGACGTCGCGCGCCGGCGCTGGCGGTCCGCCGCCGGTCTCGGCGCTGGTCGGCTCGGCCGGCGACGCCTCGGGCAACGAGGAGAGGATCGCGGGCGGGGCCTTCGGCGTACTCGGCGTCGGGGAGTCGTAGTCCAGCCCGCACGATCGGCAGAATCGGAAGGAGCCCATCCGGGCCGTTCCGCAGACCGGGCAGAGGGTCGTTGCCATGTCGTGCATCGTAGCGACCGGCGTCGCGCCTCGCGTGACGACGGCTCGCCTGGAGGAAGCACTCGCGGGTCATGCGGCCGATCCGATAGGTTGCCGACTCGAACGACAGGAAGAACACCTACGAGACCACGATGGTGCGTCTGACGTGCGCTGCGACCCGTGGTGCGATGGTGGTACCGGAGCCGAGACTCGAACTCGGAATCCCTTGCGGGCCGCGGATTTTAAGTCCGCTGCGTATGCCAATTCCGCCACTCCGGCCTGGTCCGAAGGGTAGCGGACGCCCGCCGGAGTTCGCATCCATCCACGTCCTGAGTGGTATGGAGTGATGTGTCTTGGGCCGGCGGGGTCGGTCTGTTCGTGGATCGGGTCGCGCAGGTTCCGCGTCAGTCAGGGGCTGAGGGGCCGGCTGCGTCCGGGAGCGCTAGCCGCGGCGACGTCCGAAGAGGCCGGACTTCTTGGACGGGGCGTCGGCCGGGACCGTGTAGCCTTCCTCGCCGAACGCATTCCCGCTCAGCTTGGCAAGCTGCTCGGCCGGCGGCGTGCGCGGCGCGCCAAGGACGACCGGCACGCCCTCGTTGATGGCCTTGAGGTACAGGAACGGGTCGTACGGCAGGTCCGCCGCGATCCGCTGGCCGAGGGCGCTCTCGATGTCGCGCAGGCGCAGGATGTCCCGGGCGAACATGTTGTTGAGCACGAACATGGACTTGCCAGCGACCGACCCCTCTTCATTGAGGTAGTCCAGCAGGGCGTGCATCGCCTTGAGTGCCGCGATCTCCGGGTAGACCGGGAGGACGACCGTCTCGGCGCGCTCGAACGTGGTCATGACACGCTCGTCCAGGTACGAGCCAGCGTCCACGACCACCAGGTCGTAGGCCTCCAGGGCGGCGTTCAGGATCTGCTCGATGTGGTTCGGCGTGACCAGCTCGGCGAGCTCCGGCGTGGCCGGGGCGGCGAGGACATGCAGCCCGCTGGAGTGCTGGCTGGCGAAGGTCCGCAGTAGCTCCGGTTCGCGCATCGCCGCCGGCTCGCGCGCTACGTCCGCGAGGGTCTGGCGAGGCGTCAGGTTGAGATGGGTCGCGGCGCCACCGAACTGGAGGTCCAGGTCGATCAGGACGACCTGACCGGGTCGACGGGCCGCGGCGACCGCGGCGATGTTCACCGCGATGGTGGTGGTCCCGACACCGCCCTTGGGACTGAAGCAGACGACCGTGCGGCGAGCCTTCGCGAGGGTCAGGCCGTCCGCCGAGACGACCGGCGCGAGGTCCTTCGAGCGCTGGAAGCGCAGCAGGAGCGCCTCGACCCGGGCCTCGAGCTCACGCGGATCGAACGGCTTGGCGATGACGTCGTCCGCGCCGGCTTCCAGGAACCGGATCCGTTCCTCGACATCGTCAGACTGGCCGATGCATAGGACGGGGATCGCGGCCATGGAGGCCGTGTTCCGGATCTCACGGCACAGTTCGGCGGCGGACCGGGGGCCGGCGACGACGTCCAGGATGACGAGGTGATGGTCCGGGGTCTTGCTGAACGCATCGTCGGCGTCCGTCGCGGTCGTCACCGTGTAGCCGACCGCGGTCAGGGCCGTCGAGATGGACCCGGCGTAGGTCGGGTCGGCGTCGAGCAGAAGGATGGTACTGGCGGGCACGAGCACTCCGAGATAGCGTGATGTAGGAGTCGGGGATGACCTGAAGGATACCATCGGGTCGTCGTCGGGCCGGTATCCGAAGGCCTCGTGCTAGACTACCCCTCCGTTTCCTTTCCGCTCCGCGCCGGCCGTGCCGTCGGCGGGGCATACCCATTGGAAGGAGTGCCTGCGCGTATGCGCCGATACGAACTCATGCTTGTGCTCAGCCCGGAGGTGCCGGACGACAAGAGCCAGGCGGTCATCGACAAGTCCACTCGCCAGATCGTGGCCGCTGGCGGCCAGATCATCAAGGTGGCCCCGTGGGGCCGCCGCCGGCTGGCCTATCCCATCGGCCACCACCGCGAAGGCTCGTACCACATCGTCCTGTTCGAGTCGCCGCCTGAGGCGCTGGTCGAATTGGAACACAGTCTGCTCATCACCGAAGAGGTCATCCGTCACCTCGTCACGCGCGTCGAGCGCCCCAACCGCGCCCTGCGCGACGGCGAGGACGACGACGTGGACATCGACGGCCTGGAGGATTCGCTCCTGCCATCGGACGACGACCTCGACGACGAGGACGACATCCCCGGGCGGATCGACGAGTCCGAGAGCGAGGCGGCCCCGGCCGCCATCGACTGACGGAGGCGGATCATGGCGTTCTGCAAGATCATGTTCATCGGCAATCTTGGCCGCGACCCGGAGATGCGCTACATGCCCAGTGGCAAGCCGGTCACGCAGTTCAGCGTCGCCGTCAGTCACAGCAAGCCCGATGGTTCAGGCGGCTGGGTGGACGAAGGCACGGACTGGTATCGCGTCAGCGTCTTCGGCGATCGAGCCGAGCGAACCGCCGAGCAGCTTCGCAAGGGGATGAAGGTCTTCGTCGAGGGCCGGCTCAAGACCAGCGAATATATGAGCAAGGACAACGAGAAGCGATTCTCGCTGGACGTCTCCGCGGACAACGTCATCAACCTCGCGGCGCGCGGCAGTGGCGAAGACAGCGCTGGCGGTGGAGGCACCTTCACCGGGACGCCATATGCCGGAGGAGCGCCCGCCGGTGGCTCCCGCGCGGCATCCGACGACACCGCCCTCGACGACCTTCCCTTCTGACCCAGGAGACGAGACCACATGCCCCCCGCAGCACGACCCAAGAAGCGCGACGACTTCTATCGCGACCGACGACGTCGCAAGGTCTGCGCGTTCTGCGCCGACAAGACCGTCCAGATCGACTACAAGGAGGTCAACCGCCTCCGCCGCTACCTGTCCGAGCGAGCCAAGATCGAGCCGCGACGCAAGACCGGCACGTGCGCCGGCCACCAGCGTGAGCTCGCGGTGGCGCTCAAGCGGGCCCGCCACGTCGCCCTGCTCCCGTACGCCCCGCAGCACCTCCGCCCCTGATCCGATGCGGACCGGGCGGCTCGGCCTGACCCGCCCGCCCGGCACGCCGCGGTGATCGTCGGGTTGCTGATGCTCGGCGGGGGAGCGGCAGCCGGGATGTTCGGCTCGCTCCTCGGCCTGGGCGGCGGCGTCCTGATCGTCCCGCTCCTGACCCTGGGCTTCGGCCTGCCCCTGCGCGAAGCCGTCGGGGTATCGCTGGTGAGCGTGATCATGACCAGCAGCGCCGCCGCAGGCGTGTACCTGGAGCGGCACGTCGCGAATCTCCGCCTGGGGATGAGCCTCGAGCTGTTCACCGCCCTCGGAGCCCTCATCGGCGGATCCGTGGCGTTCCTCCTGGACGAACGACTCCTGGCGCTGCTGTTCGCGGGCCTGTCCGCGTATATCGCGTTCTCGATGGCTCGCCGGCGCAGCGATCCCGGGCGCCAGCCCGCCGGGGCCGAAGGTGCGCCGGATGGGTACGTCGTGCACGACATGGGCAAGGGCGTGATCGGGGCGACCTTCGCCGGCGTGATCTCGGCACTGCTGGGGATCGGCGGCGGGATCATCAAGGTCCCGCTGATGAACCTCGCGATGGGCGTCCCGTTGCGGGTCGCCACGGCCACCAGCAACCTGATGATCGGGATCACGGCATCGGCCAGTGCGGTCATCTACCTGCTGCGCGGCGAGATCGACCCGTACGTGGCCGGACCCACGGCGATCGGCGTGTTCCTGGGCGCCACCCTGGGCTCGCGCCTGGCCCCACGGATCGACCTGCGCTACCTGCGCGCGTTGTTCGTGATCGTCCTCATCTACACCTCGATCCAGATGTTCCTGAAGGCGATCGGATGAGGCCCTACGGCTTCGATGCCCGGATCGGGCGCCTGATGATCGTCATGACCTACATCTCGGTCGCCTTGCTCGTCGTGGGTGTCGTGCTGATGGCGGTCAACCGTATCTCGCCCCTGGACGGAGCCCCGGCCTTCGATCCGAGCCTGATCTGGACGGATCTCCGGGCCGCCCTGCCGGTGGGTTTCCTTTGGCTAGGCCTCATCGCCGTGATCGCCACGCCGATCGTGCGGGTCGCCGTGTCGGCCGTCGGATTCGCACGTGAGGGACAATGGCGGATGGTGGCGGTCGGGACGGGCATCCTGCTCGTGATCGCCGTCGGCATCGCGACCTCGATCGCAACGGAGCACTGACCGACCTGTGGACATCGTCCTGCTGATCGCGGCGTTCCTGATCATCCTCCTGGGCGCCGAGCTGTTCACCAACAGCATCGAG
>Ga0075026_100000591_pt1 | contig 14808 bp, 16 predicted proteins | sample Str012_2_FD_71392 | JGI IMG/M metagenome (GOLD analysis project Ga0075026, IMG submission 71392) | Freshwater sediment microbial communities in response to fracking from Pennsylvania, USA - Straight Creek_MetaG_SC_2012 | ecosystem: Environmental > Aquatic > Freshwater > Creek > Sediment...
GGTCTCTTGCTGCTTATAATTTTTGCAAATCTAACCAGCCACCCGTCCGGTAATTCTTTTTCAAAATGATATAACCGCAGCTTAATTATAAAGTAATAATTTGATAACGAATACGCAATCCTGGGTTGATACAATCATCCTATGCCTGCCTTTATCCCAAATAAAAAGGCTGCCGTAAACAATTACGACAGCCTTTTAAGAACCGGGAGGTTAGAATAATCAGTTATTGCTTACCGGTAGCTTCCTTTTTTCCGGCCACTTTTTCTTTTGTCTTACCCTTGCGATCTTTTTTGGAGGCTTTTACAATGTCTACTGCAAACAGTTTGCTCGCCTTTTTCAGGTTGCTTTCAAATTTCTTTTTGTCCAGCTTGTTTTTATATTCTGCCAGGGCGCCTGAAAGCTTTTCAAACACCGCTTTCTGTGCTTCTTTTTTGGTGATTTTTTTTACCATTACTGGTTTTTCTGTTTCGCTCATACAAGGTTGCTTTTATTTATAATAAATATTGTCCCTAAAAATAATATAAACTTAACATTGGCAATGTTAAGCTTTTGCCGGAATGCCGTAGCAACGGGCTTTTCGGGCGTATTTACTGCTTGCGGCACAAAAAAACGCCCCGGTAAAAACCAGGGCGGTACTGCATGAGAAAATGCTGCTCTTTTGTTTCAATAAAACCATTATTCTGCAATCGCCTGCAGAAGCTGGCGCAAAACTAATACTGCCTTGTTAGGCGAATATGATGGGATGTTTATGCAATTATTACCAAACGGGTATACAACCGTAAAACCACCTGAAAGTTACTAATGTCTTCATTTTCAATCAATATTGTGCTTAAAAACACTCGAATTTGTGACAATCGTTACCAATGTTAAGAAATCATTACCAAACAGTATTTTTCAGAAACCAAATCCAAAGGCTCTATTTTTGCCCCAAATTTTAGTGTATGGCCAATTCGTTTCTAAAGATTTTTATGCCGAAAGACAGGGTGTTTTACTCATTGTTTGAAGAGGTAGCGGCCACGGTGGCCCAAATGGGCAGGCTGATGAAAGACGTGGTAGCAGAACCCGATTACGACAAACGTGCCGCACTGATTTCAAAAATGGAAGACCTGGAACATGTGAACGACGATTTTACGCATCGCATTTTTACAGAACTGGGCCGCAATTTTATAACCCCATTCGATCGTGAAGACATCCATTACCTGGCATCTGCCCTGGATGATATCGCCGACTATATTTATTCTTCGGCCAAGAAAATCAACTTTTATAAAGTAAACCCCAACGACCAGGGCATCCAGAAAATGGCCGACCTGATAGAACAGGCTGCAGAACAGATAAAAAATGCGGTAGTGGAACTGCGCGATATGAAAAACATGCGCCAGATTACAGATGCGCTGGTAAAAGTAAACAGCATCGAAAACCAGGCCGATGATATTTTTGATTTGAGCATTGACCGTTTGTTTGAGACCGAGCCCGATGCCAAAGAAGTGATTAAAAAAAGAGAGATCTATCAGGTAATGGAAATTGTAACCGATAAATGTGAGGATGCAGCCAATGTTATTGAATCAATCATTATTAAATACGCGTAATACAAATGTGGAAATGTGGCAAATGCGATGAATGTGCTAATGAAGAAGCCATTTGCCAGTTGTTGAATTTTCATATTTACAGATTTACACATTTACACATTCTTCTATGACCTTTCTTGTTATCATCATCATACTTGCGCTGGTCTTCGATTATATAAACGGGTTTCATGATGCGGCCAATTCTATTGCTACCATTGTTTCTACCAAAGTACTAACCCCCTTCCAGGCGGTATTGTGGGCCGCCGTATTCAATTTTGCCGCTTTTTTTGTATCAAAATACATTTATGGCGAATTTAAGATTGGCAATACTGTAGCCAAATGGGTAAACCCTGAATTTGTAACCCTGGAAGTTATTTTTGCCGGTATTGTGGCCGCCATTATCTGGAATTTATTTACCTGGTGGTTTGGCATCCCCTCTTCTTCTTCACACACCCTCATGGGAGGATTTATTGGTGCTGCCATTGCCCATGCAAAAGGGCTTAGCGATGCCGGGCATGCCGTTGTAAACTATAGCAAAGTCATCCCTACCTTCCTCTTTATTTTTGCAGCGCCGCTAATAGGTATGGTAATAGCCTTTATTCTCACGCTTATCATTGTGAACATCTGCCAAAAGGCCAATCCGTATAAGGCAGATAGCTGGTTCAGGCGCCTGCAGCTGGTGTCTTCCGGCCTGTTCAGTCTTGGCCATGGCGGTAATGATGCACAGAAAGTAATGGGTATTATTGGTGCAGCCATGATCTTTTACCAGAAATCAAAAGGTGTTGACATGAGCTTTGGCCAATTCGTAAATGAATACTGGTGGGTGCCATTATCCAGCTTTACAGCCATCGGTTTAGGCACCATGAGCGGTGGCTGGAAAATCATCAAGACAATGGGTACCCGCATCACAAAAGTTACACCACTGGAAGGCGTTGCTGCTGAAACAGCCGGCGCCATTACTTTATACATGACCGAACATTTTGGTATTCCTGTAAGCACTACCCATACCATTACCGGTTCCATCATTGGCGTAGGTGCTACCAAACGCCTTTCGGCTGTGCGCTGGGGCGTAACCATCAACCTGCTTTGGGCCTGGATACTGACGATACCTGTAAGCGCAGCGCTGGCAGCCATCGTTTACTACATTATGAAGATTTTTATTTAACCGGTTATACATCTTTTACACAGGCAACGCACACAGCGTTGCTTTTTTTGTTTTACTATTTTTGATCCTGCTAATTGGCAGCGCAAAAAAAATGCCGGCTGGCTGCATTCAATATTATGGGTTTACAAGGTAGCCTGCAAACACGCAATCACACAAATACAGAGAAGCGGAAATCAGAAAACCATTCTTTTATTTTAATTATCTTCTCTATCTTGTCTCCCCGAATACCAATCAACCGATCTTAAAATACGAATTACATGAAGGGAATCATACTGGCCGGAGGATCCGGCACCCGTTTACACCCCATTACATACGCTATCAGCAAACAGATTATGCCTGTTTATGACAAGCCGATGATTTATTACCCGCTTTCTACCCTGATGCTGGCAGGCATCAGCGAAATATTGATTATTTCTACACCCCATGATCTGCCCTTGTTCAAAAAATTATTTGGCGATGGCAAAAGCCTGGGCCTTCAATTTACTTATGCCGAACAACCTTTGCCCAATGGTCTTGCACAGGCATTTGTTATTGGCGAAAATTTTATTGGCGATGACAGCGTAGCACTGGTACTGGGCGACAATATTTTTTACGGCGCCGGCCTGGGAAAAACGCTGCAAACCAATAACAATCCCAATGGCGGCATTGTATATGCCTACCATGTAAGCGATCCGGAACGATACGGCGTTGTAGAGTTTGATAAAAACATGCAGGCCATTTCTATTGAAGAAAAACCGGCATCCCCCAAAAGCAGTTATGCCGTACCGGGACTTTACTTTTACGACAACGATGTAGTGAAGATTGCAAAGGATTTGAAGCCAAGTACGCGCGGCGAATATGAGATAACAGATGTAAACAAAGAATACCTGCGGCAGGGAAAATTAAAAGTTTCTATCCTCGACCGCGGTACAGCCTGGCTGGATACCGGCACTTTCGATTCACTGATGCAGGCTTCCATGTTTGTACAGGTAATAGAACAAAGACAGGGCATCAAAATAGCCTGTATTGAAGAAATTGCCTGGAGAAAAGGCTTTATTACCAGGGAGCAATTGATGGAACTGGCCAAGCCCTTGCTGAAAAGTGGGTATGGACAATACCTGCTCAACCTGGAATAAACAAAAAAAAGCTGCGAAACCACGGAGCCTCCGTGTACAACTGGTTTACCCAATTTGGAAAAAGGCTAAATTGTTCACATCTTGCACCCTCTTATCAATTTATAGCAATGAAAAAAATACTTGTTACCGGTGGCTGCGGTTATATTGGTTCGCACACCGTGGTTGATTTATTGGAAAATGGTTTTGACGTTATTTCGGTTGATAACAATTCCCGATCATCAGCACGTATACTGGAAGGGGTAGAAAAAATAACCGGTAAAAAAGTAAAGAATTACAAGGTAGACCTGTGCAATTATGATGATACATTCGCCATTTTCCAGGAAAACGAAGACATTGCGGGTATTATTCATTTTGCAGCGTACAAGGCCGTTGGTGAATCTGTGGAAGAGCCGCTGATGTATTTTGAAAACAATGTGGTGTCGCTCATCAACCTGTTGAAATGTGTGCACGAGTTTAAGATTCCTTATTTTGTTTTCTCTTCTTCCTGCACGGTATATGGCAATCCGGATATCATTCCGGTAACAGAAAAAACACCGCCCAAACCCGCCGAATCGCCCTATGGCTATACCAAACAAATGGGCGAACAGATCATCAATGAATTTTCAAAGGTTAATGAAGTGCAGTCCATCCTGTTGCGTTATTTTAACCCGGTAGGCGCTCACCCTTCTATACAAATTGGTGAACTACCCATCGGTAAACCCGCCAACCTGGTACCTGCCATTACGCAAACAGCTGTAGGCAAACTGCCGCAGATGAAAGTCTTTGGAGACGATTACCCAACAAGAGACGGTTCCTGCCTGCGTGATTTTATTCATGTTTGCGATATCGCTCATGCACATACGCTTTCTTTGCTTTACCTGATTGAAGGCAAAAGCGATAAGAAGTGTGAGGTATTTAACCTGGGTACCGGCAATGGTGTTACTGTGCTTGAAGCCATCTATACATTTGAAAAAGTGAGTGGCGTAAAACTAAATTATGTGATTGCCCCGCGCCGTGCCGGTGATGTCATCGCTATATATGCCAACAATGAACTGGCGGTTAACCAGCTGGGCTGGCAAATCAAATATTCGCTGGACGATATGATGCTGACTGCCTGGAAATGGGAACAGCGGTTAACAGTAGATGCCAAACTGTACAACAAACAGAACGCAGGCCTTAATTAAAAGTACCGCTTACGAAGTATTTAGTATTCAGATCTTAAACCCGGTATTTTTAGTTTCAGCACCTGAGCAAAAGACAATTTTCTCTGCCATAGTCTTTAAGATGGGTGGATTGAAAAATTAAAGTACCGTTCTCTTCGGCGTAAGGGCCTGAATACTATATACTCAATACGGAATACTTTCCTAAAATTCATTCCCAAAACTGGCAACTTCTTCCTTACTTTGCGGCATTAAATAAACAAACAATGGCATTAAAAGATATCACCCCAACCGGACAGAAGGATACGCGCAGTGGTTTTGGAGACGGCATCGCCGAAGCCGCAAGAACCAACCCCAATATTGTGGCTTTAACAGCAGATTTGCTGGGGTCTATGAAGCTGAACCAATTTATAAAGGAGTTTCCGGAGCGGTTTGTACAGTGCGGCATCGCGGAAGCCAATATGATTAGCATCGCTGCCGGTTTAACCATCGGGGGCAAAATTCCGTATACCACCACATTTGCTAATTTCTCTACCGGCCGTGTGTATGATCAGATTCGTCAGTCGGTAGCATATTCTGGCAAAAATGTAAAAATATGTGCTTCGCATGCCGGGCTTACCCTGGGCGAAGACGGCGCTACCCACCAGATACTGGAAGACATTGGCCTGATGAAAATGCTGCCTGGCATGACGGTAATTGTTCCCTGCGATTATGCACAAACCAAAGCAGCCACCAAAGCCATTGCAGACTATGTAGGACCGGTTTATCTACGGTTTGGAAGACCGGTTTGGCCCATATTTACAAGCGAACTGCCTTTTGAAATTGGCAAAGCCCAGGTATTTTCAGAAGGTACCGACGTAAGTATATTCGCCTGTGGCCACATGGTGTGGAAAGCCATTGAAGCCGGCATTGTATTGCAGGAAAAAGGCATTAGTGTTGAGGTTATCAACATACATACCATTAAACCCCTGGATACGGCTGCCGTGTTGAAATCAATCACCAAAACCAAATGCGCCGTTACAGTAGAAGAACACAATATTATCGGCGGTTTGGGAGACAGTATTGCACAGGTAGCAGCCAAAAACCTGCCCATCCCAATTGAATATGTGGGCACCAACGATACTTTTGGCGAAAGCGGTACACCCACGCAATTACTGGAAAAGTATGGTCTTACTGCACCACATATTGTTGCCGCTGTCGAAAAGGCCCTGGCACGCAAAAAAGCTTAAAATAGCATTATAATTCCGTAGCCCCCGGTCTTAGCCGGGGGCTTTTTCTTATCTTAATCTGGCTGTTTTTTACAATACCCGTTAAATATTGGTTATTGCATGGGTTGAATGATTCAAAACCAGACAAATACAAATGCAAATTGTCAATATTTTTTCTCTTCATGCGTTAAACAATTGCTCCTTAACGGGGTCAAACAAAATTGCGAAACAAAATAGCTAACCTATGGCAGTTGTTATGCAGGACGCGGAATTGCTGCTGGAATTCCGGAACCCTTCTACAAAAGAAAAGGCGTTTACGGCCATTATTAAGAAATACCAGGAGAAACTCTACTGGCATATCCGCAGGATGGTGGTAGAGCATGAAGACGCCAATGATGTTTTACAAAACGTTTTCATCCGCGTTTGGAACGGGCTTGAAAATTTCAGGGAAGACAGCCAGTTGTATACCTGGCTTTACCGCATTGCCACCAATGAATGCCTTACTTTCCTGGAACAGAAAAAAAGAAAGGCCACTGTACCCATGGGCGATGTAGAAACCGGCCTGAGTAATACCATCAAGGCCGATAAACATTTTGACCCCAATAAGTTGGAATGGAAGCTGCAATTAGCGATGCAGCAACTGCCAGAAAAACAAAGAATTGTTTTTAACCTGCGGTATTATGATGAAATGCCTTACGAACAAATGAGTAAGGTGCTGGAAACCAGCGAAGGGGCATTGAAAGCCAGCTATCATCATGCCGTTAAAAAAATTGAGGATTTTATCTTAAATCATTAAACTTTGCGAACCAGTTTACGTCTTAGCTCTGTACAATGGAAAACAGGAACAACATATTAAATGAATTGAAAGAAATAAGCCCGTTTGTTGCCGCTATCGGTAACCAGCAAACTTATACTGTTCCGCAGGGTTATTTTGACGGTTTTGCAGTGCAATTGTTACTAAGAATTGCAATAGAAGAAAAAGCAGGAGCCGACCCGGTTTTAACCATTTCCAAAGACAACCCTTACCAGGCCCCACAGGGTTATTTTGATGGGCTGGCTGGCAACATCCTGAACCGGATAAAAGCCGGGGAAAGTGAAAATCCCAAGGATGAGCTGGAGTTATTATCGCCGTTGCTGAGCCAGATTGGAAAGAAAAATCCTTTTAGTGCGCCCGGCGGGTATTTCACTGATATTTCTGATAACATTGTTGCGGGTGTAAAAGCCATCGATTTTGTGAACGAAGAACTGGAAAATTTATCGCCGCTGATGCTGGCGCTTAAAAGCAAACAGGTATATGAAGTACCAGAAGATTATTTTGAAAATTCAGCGGCTGTTTTTTTAAGCAAAGCAAAACAGCAGCCTGCCGCAAAAATAATTTCTATTGGTTTTAGCAGGAAAATACTGCGTTATGCAGCAGCAGCCGTAGTGATAGGTTTTGTGGCTGTTTCAGGTTATCTTTTCTCAGGAAAAACTGATAAGCCCGGAGACCCGGCCGGGGGTTTAGATTCGACAACCATTGCTAAAATACCCGATCAGGAAATTGAGCGTTTTTTAAATAACAATTCCGTTTCGCTTGCCGATGTTGCCACTGTTGACGATAATACCGTTAATTCAAACGACATCAAAGATTTACTGGCTGATATATCCGATGAAGAACTCCAGCATTATTTAGAACAAAATGGTTCAAACCCTAATTCTATTACTAATTAAATGGAGTCAATGAAAAAATATCTACTCATATTATTAATGGCACTTGGTTGTTTTATACATGTGCAGGCGCAGGATGGCGAAAGGCTGGAAGCATATAAAATTGCTTACCTCACCAAAAAACTGAACCTGACGCCGGAAGAAGCGCAACGCTTTTGGCCAATCTACAATAAGTACAACGACGATATTCGCGGCATACGGCAGGAGCAGAAGGATAAAAACTTGTCTGAAATAGATGTTGAGGAAAAAATTCTGTCGGTACGCAAGAAATACAATGGCGAATTTTCAAAAGCATTGTCTGCAGAAAAAGTAAATACTTTTTTCCGTTCGGAGAAAGATTTTAAAATGGAAATACAGCGGTTATTGCAGGAGCGCCGCATGAACCGCCAGTTAAACAAACGCGGATTGCGCGAATAACAAACAGTCTTTCAGGTGTTTTTCATAGGTTAGCAGGGCCGGCTTTAATTAGCTGGCCTTTTTTATTTCACGCAAAGAAGCGGAGCAGCAAAAAAAACAATGCTACTTGTATGGAGTAAGCCTTCAGGCCACTTTATTTTATTGCAACTTTTTTACCTTGCCCTTGCTTCTTTATCAATTTGATTCTATACCTAAAACCAGCCGGAAGTATAATGTATTTCAATGTTTATAGACGGGTGTCTTAACGTCGTGATAAAACAAAAATGTCCAGCCCTCTTCCTGCCCCTGTTTCCACCATTGCTGTCTTAATTCCATAGACTTCTTGCCGTTAAAATCATATTTGGCAACAAACTTATTTTTCATTTGCCCCAGTTGCGGCGCATCATCGGCCCCGAAAAAAACTTTTTCGCCGCCATCCACCATCCAGAAAACCTGGTGACAGGGACTATGCCCTGCCGTTACTTCATGTTTTATATAACCATCAATCACTCCGTTGCCATCCAGGAAATGGACGTTGGACGCGGTGGCAAGACATTCCAGTTCTGCAGGTATATAAGACGGCAGGCCCTTTTCAAGTGCAAATGCCAATTCCTTTCTTTGTACATAATACGTTGCCTGTGGAAATGCAATTTCAAGCCTGCCAGTGCTGGTATTTTTTTTGCTGATACCCCCCGCATGATCTTTATGCAGGTGGCTCATCAGCACTTTGGTGATCTCTGATGGATTAATACCCGCTTGCATAAGGTTTTGGTGAATTTGTAAAACGCCTTCCTGCTCAAACCCAAGACCTGTATCCATCAACAGCACATCTTCAGCAGTTACAACAATAAAGGGCTGCACTTCTACCAGCAAACTGCCCACCGGACGCTGCTGCAGATCATCTGCATTGGTATCGAAGGGTACAAAAAGTTTTGATTTATCGATGGTAAAAGCGCCTTCACTCAGCGGAATAATTTTCATGCAGCAAATTTAGTATATAGTCCCGAAGCGTCGGGATAGTATAAAATATTCAAACACGCGGATAGCGCCTTGTCTGAATACTCAATACTATTTTAACGCAGTACCATCTGGCGGTCCGCATCCAGCCTGATAAGGATAAACAATAACATGGTAAATGTGAGCAAAGCCGTACCCCCGTAACTGATAAAAGGCAGTGGGATACCAATAACAGGCGCAAGGCCAATGGTCATGCAAATATTGATAGTAATGTGGAAGAATATAACAGAAGCCACGCCGTACGCATAACAACGGCTGAACACGCTTCGCTGCCGTTCGGCAACGGTTACAATGCGCATGATCAGCAACAGGTAAATACACAACAAGGTAAAGCTACCTATAAAACCAAAGCCTTCTCCAATGGTACAAAAAATAAAATCGGTGCGTTGCTCCGGTACAAATCCATTTCTTGTTTGGGTACCTTTTAAAAGCCCTTTACCAAAAAGACCGCCGCTGCCAATGGCAATTTTACTCTGCTTCACATTGTAATCGCCCGCTTCTTTATTCTTTTTGGCCTTTTCAGGATCTTCCTGCTCTGCTCCCTTTTTTATATAATCTTCCGGCACATCCTTACCCAGCATACTGTAAATTCTTTCTACCTGGTAGGTTTTAAATGCATGCTTAAACGCAAATGGCACAGCAAAGCGCTGGATGCCCACGCAGGCAAACCAAATCACCACTATGATAGCCAGCATTTCCTTGCTTCTCTTTATTTGTCTGCGCATAAAGTATATGGTGATGGCCGCAATGATGGTAAGTGCAATGGCCAGCGTATTGGGCGGCACAGTTAGCGTAGCCACTACCAGTATCCCCAGCGAAAAGCCAACCACCAGTATCGCCGCAGGCAAACCCTCGCGAAACATCACCAGGAAAAAAGAAAAATAAACAAGGGCCAGCCCGGTTTCACTTTGTGCAATGCTGAGTATGGCAGGCGTAACGGCAATGGCCGCCGCTATCAGTTGTGAAGTTGTTTTCTTAAAATCTGTTTCTACCCTTGAGAGGTATTTGGCCAGTGCCAGGTTCACAAATAATTTACAAAGCTCTGCAGGCTGCAGCTGGATGGCGCTTCCAAATTTAATGATCGATTTTGTACCCTTGATATCGCTGTGAAACGGAAACACCAGCAACATCAATACAATGCCAGCTGCATAAAATAAATTAGCCGTTGCGGTAAAAAATTTACTGTCTGTTAACAGGATAAATGTGGCAAACACACCTGAGATGATAAAAAACAATGCCTGCCGGCTATAGTCTGTTTTAAGCGACAAAAAACTTTTGATAACATCATCACCTTCTTTATAAGTTGCCGCAAAAATGCTGAGCACGCCAATGGATGCCAGTATGATGTACAACCATATCAGCAATGGATCAGCGCCTTTTGATATTGCAGGGTTCCTTTGGCTCATTTATCAGGCGTTTGTAAATGGTTTTCGGCCTTTCATAGCCGTTTTTGGTTTCAATGCAGGGCTATTTACTGTTAGCGGTCCTTTATTGTTATTGTCTTTTGCCGGAGCTTGGGCCGGCATTGTGTCGGGTTTTGCCCTGCGTAAGAACTTTTTAATGGCACTGGTATCTTTTGTAATCTTAAAATAGTTGAATGCACGCAGCGAATCTGCGGTGTATTGTTCGGACGCAAAATATTTGGGAATAAGGTTGATGGCCGTTACACGCTCCACTTCTTTTTTACTGTCTGCCCTTAAACTGTCTGTCAGGTATTTCTCCAGCAGCAGATTGGCAATGGGGCCGGCAGCAGCAGCGCCAAAACCACCATTTTGTACAACTACTGCAATTACTATTTTAGGATCCTCCCGTGGCGCAAACAATACAAAAACTGAATGGTCTTTTTGTTTCACGAGTTTATGAAAGTTTTCGGCCGTACCCGTTTTACCGCATACATTGATGCCGGGTATTTTGGGTAATAACCTTCCGGTACCTACCGTCATTACCCCTTCCATGCCATCAATTACCGCTTCGTAAGAACTGTCGGGTATATGGGTCAATACTTCATGTTTATACCGGTAACGGTTTAACACCGCGGTGTCGTCTTTTGTCTCGCCATCAATCTTTTCTACAAAATGCGGTATATAGTAATAGCCTTTATTGGCAACGATAGAAATGGCGTTGGCAATCTGGATGGGCGTTGCCGTCATCTTATCCTGGCCAATACCCAGGGTTACCATGGTGCATGAATTCCACTGGCCGCGGTATTCTTTGTCATATGCAACCGTATCGGGTATGTTTCCCCCGTCTTCGCTGGGTAAATCTACACCCAGCCGGTGGCCATAGCCAAATGCATTCATGTATTTGCTCCATTCTTCCAGGCCCTTGCGGGGATTGCGGTATCGGGGATTGTCTACAGTCATCCTGAATACACTGCTGAAAAAGGAATTGCAGGACCAGGACAAACCTATCCGCAAATTGCGTGCATGCCCGGCCCAGTGCTCTGTACATTTTACTGGTCGGTTGCATCCGTTGTAAGCACCTCCGCAGCCAATACCATAATTGGGATTGATTACGCCTTCGTCCAGCGCAATCAAAGCGCCCAATGGTTTATAGGTAGAGCCCGGTGGATACTGGCCTTTGATGGCACGGTTTAACAGGGGGCTGCTAACATCGCGGAATAGCTTGTTGAAGTTTTCCTGTTTTTCTGGACCAGTCAATAAATTGGGATCGAAATTGGGTCCCGAAACCATGGCCACTATACCGCCGGTTTTAGGTTCAATGGCAACTACTGCGCCCACTTTATTGCTCATTAATTTTTCTGCCAGCTGCTGCAATTCCACATCCATATAAGTATGCAATCCCCTGCCGGCAAGGGCTGCCGTATCATACTTTCCTTTTTCATAGCTTCCCTGCAGGCGGTTTTTGTTGTCTTTAATAATGTATTTGACGCCGCGCCTGCCCATTAGCACGTTTTCGTAATATTGTTCCAGGCCGCTTCTGCCCACATAATCGCCCAGGCGGTAAAACCCACTTGATCTTTTAATAACGGACGAATCGGCTTCACCCACATAACCCATAATATGTGCAGCGGCGTTAAAAGGGTACTGTCTTACGGGTCTTTCCACCAGGTCGAAGCCGGGAAATTTCCAGATATTTTCATCCAGCTTGGCATACAAAGCAGGTGGTAGCAGGTCTTCAAAAACAGAGGGGCGGAATTTGGTATTCTTGAATACGGCATCCACCATACGCTGTTTAAATTCAGCTGTATCAATACCCAGCAGGCTGCAAAGCGCCACTGTATCGATGCTTTTCACCTGGTTGGGCGTTACCACCAGGTCGTACATAATGGTATTGTTCAGAATGGCTTTCCCTTTCCGGTCATATATAATACCCCTGTCGGGATAAACCACTTTTGCAAACAGCGCATTGTTCATGGCTGCCGCCTTGTACTTGTCTGAAAAAAGCTGCAGGTTGATAAGTTGACCGAGGATAATGAAAAAGACGCCCAGGAAAATAAGCCTGATAATGTTGCTGCGCGACTGATTGAAAACAGACATAGTTAGAAAGGGGAATTACGGAGTGCAAAATACGAATGAAGAAACGAACTATTTTATTGTGGAAGTATAAACATTTATTTTTTTATCGTGAGCCGTGAAACCTGAGTTCCTTATTGCATAACAGCCCTGATTATTATCATTATGCCAAACCAAATTTAAGATCATCCGATTGACGCCTCACGACTCAAGATTACACTGTATTGGTGCGGAATTTTTCTTTTCTGAAAAACAAGAGTTCTGTTATTAGTATCAGCAGCATACTTACACCGGTAGTAGCCAGCACTTTTCCCAGGAAATAGAGGAAAGTGCCAAACTGCATCCATTCTAAAAATACGAGGTAGCCATGGTGCAGCAGTGTTAATATAAACACCATCATAAAATAAGGGGCCCATCCCATACTAACGATGGAAGGAGAAGCATAATTCTGTTCATCGCCTTCCTGGCGTATCAGCAGGTTGATTAGAAAAGGCCTTACATAGGCTACCAGCACACAGGCGGCCGCGTGCAAGCCGGGTGTTTTTAAAAAATAATCGAGGGTTAGTCCAAATACGAACGACACCAGCATCAACAGGCTACGGCCCATACCAAATGGCAGCCAGATAACGTAAAGAAAATACAGGTAAGGTGTGATGAATTTATGCAGTACCGGTACCTGGTGCAGTACAAAAACCTGTATCAGTATAAACAAGGCAAAACGGATGATATTTTTAACGAGTGTACTCATTTACCTTTCTTAATGGGATCTTCTAATTTCTGACGCTCATCCCGCTGCAAATCTTCCAGCACATAAACAAACTGGAGACTCGAAAAATTGGTGGCGGGTTTCAATTTCAGGATAAAAAAATTGCTGCTTTTGTCGTCTATAATTTCGGCAATGGTGCCTACCATAATGCCCGGCGGATAGATATCTGAAACATTGCTGGTTACTACAGAATCGCCTTTGGCCACTTTGGCACTTTTGGGAATATTGACAAGCGTGAGGTATTGTGAACCTTCGCCTTCCCATGAAACAGGGCCGGTTTCGCCTCCCTTTTTAAGCATTGAGTTTACTTTAAACTGCTTGTGCAATACACTCATAACCACCGAAAAATTATCGCCCACAGAAACCACCCTGCCGGCAATTCCGTTAGGGCTGATGACACCCCAGTCTTTGCTTTTGGGCAAGCCCTGGTTGGTACCGCGGTGAATGGTAAAGTAATTGTTTTGTGTGCTCGTGAAATTGCCTGCAATTTTAGCATCGTAATATTTAAACCGCTGGATGGTGAGCAGGGAATCGACCCGCAGTGTATCCGTAAAAAACTTTGCTGCGGTATCCGCTGCTTCGTAATCCTGGCGGAGCAGGTTCAGGAGATGGGCATTTTGCTTCAGCAGCGAGTCGTTGGTACTCTTCAGCTGGAAATAATATTGAACATTGTTGAATTTTTGGCTAATCCGTCCCGTAAATTCCCCCGCTACATCCATAAAAGCAGCTTCATGAAACTTGTTGTACGTAAAAAGAAAATAAAGGGAGATTATCTGCAACACCAGAAAGAACAGAAAATTGGAAAATTTTCTGATGAAGAGAAATATATTTCGCACGGAAAGAAGTTTGAAGTTAAAGCACAAAGCCAGGAACTGGGTCCGGCTTTGTGCTTAATTTTTTATCTCATAACAAAAGGATACCTGTCATAATGTTTTAGCGCAAGGCCTGTGCCACGAACCACGCTTTTCAGCGGATCATCTGCAATGTGCACCGGTAGTTTAATCTTCTGGCTCAAACGCTTGTCCAGCCCACGCAACAGCGCACCACCACCTGTAAGGTATAAGCCGCGGCGGTAAATATCGCCTGCCAGCTCCGGGGGAGTCGTTTCCAGTGCTTTCAGGATGGCTTCTTCAATTTTGAAAATACTTTTATCCAGTGCTTCGGCAATTTCCTGGAAGCTTACCATGATTTGTTTTGGAATTCCGGTTACAAGATCCCTACCATTTACAGGGTAATCATCAGGAGGATTATCAA
>Ga0075026_100000592_pt1 | contig 14800 bp, 13 predicted proteins | sample Str012_2_FD_71392 | JGI IMG/M metagenome (GOLD analysis project Ga0075026, IMG submission 71392) | Freshwater sediment microbial communities in response to fracking from Pennsylvania, USA - Straight Creek_MetaG_SC_2012 | ecosystem: Environmental > Aquatic > Freshwater > Creek > Sediment...
GCATCGAAGGTGACCGACTGTTCGTTGGCTCGGAAGTCGCCGACGGTCATGGTGGCGACGTGCGTCTTCGAGTCGGGTGCCCACGCGCCCATCGACTGCGGGTGCGACTTCGCGTAGTTCTTGACCGACAACGGCGCTCGGCGGTCGGAGTTGCCCTCGCGCAGCACCGGATTGACCGCCGAGCCCTTCACCTTGTCGTAGCGGGTCTTCACGTCGCGCTCGTTGTCGTTGCTCGGCTCGTCGGTGTAGTCGGGGACCATGAAGCCCTTGGCCTGCAGCTCCTCGATGGTCGCCTTGAGCTGCGGGATCGACGCCGAGACGTTCGGCAACTTGATGACGTTCGCCTCGGGCCGGGTGACGAGTTCGCCCAGCTCGGCGAGGTCGTCGGAGACCCGCTGGTCGGGGGCGAGCGCTTCGGGGAACGCGGCGAGCACCCGGCCGGCCAACGAGATGTCGCGCAGCTCGACCTGCACGCCGGCGGCCTCGGTGAAGGCGTTGATCACGGGCAAGAGTGACCGGGTGGCCAGCGCAGGGGCTTCGTCAGTGTGGGTGTAGATGATGGTGCGACGGTCGCTCGACATGGCCTGCGACGCTACATCACGAAGCGAGAAATTCAGCGGGCGAGCACGACGACCGACAGCGCCAGCAGGTAGATCACCAACAGTCCGCCGGCCCACAGCCAGAGCGATCGGCGGGTGAACTGTGACGGGCGCTCGCCGAGGCCGGCGAGGGTCATGTTGCACCGGGGGCAGCGTTCGTCGGCGGGTCGGACCGGCGAGCCGCAGAGCGGGCACGACATCGCCGCCGATGCGGCATCCCGCGGGTCGGGCGCGCTCATGGGCGCGCTCGCTCGGCCGCCTCCACCGCGTTGCGGAAGAGCATCGCGATGGTGGTGGGGCCGACGCCGCCGACGCGCGGCGTGATCGCGCCCGCGACCTCCTCGCACGCTTCGTCGACGTCGGGGAGCAACCGGCGGCCCTCGTAGCGCACGCCGCCACCCACCACGATCGCCCCCGGCGTGATGTGCTCGGGTTGGAGGATGCCGGGGACGCCGGCCGCCGCGATGACGATCTCGGCACGCCGCGTGTAGTCGGGCCAGTTGGGGACGCCGGTGTGCACGACGGTGACGGCGGCGTTGGCCGTCGGACGCTTCTGCGACAGCAACAGCGCGAGCGGTCGACCGAGCGTGGTGCCGCGGCCGAGGATGCAGACCTCCCGTCCGGCCACCGGAATCTCGTAGAACGCGAGCAGTGCCTCGATGCCCGCGGGGGTCGCGGGCACCGGGCCCGACATCATCAGCGCGAGGCGCCCCATGTTGACCGGGTGCATACCGTCGACGTCTTTGTCGGGATCCATCTGGAGCAGCGCGGCGTCGAAGTCGATCTGCGGAGGCGTGGGGTGCTGGATGAGGAACCCATCGACGGCCGGGTCGTCGTTGAACTCGCGCACGGCCGCGAGCACATCCGCCTGGGTCGCCGATTCCGGCAGATGGATGTGCGGCGAGGTCCAGCCGAGGGCCTGCGCCTTCTCCATCTTCATGCCGACGTAGCGCGCGCTGGCGCCGTCGTCGCCGACGAGGATCGTGCCCAACCCCGGGGTGTGGCCGCCCGCGAGCAGCTTCTCGACGCGCGGCTCGAGTTCGGCGAACACGGCGTCGGCCACCGGCCCGCCCGGCATCATCTTCGCAGTCATCAGTGGAAGCCCATCAGTGGAGGAAGTGCCTTTCTCCCGTGAACACCATCGCGACGCCGAGCTCGTCGGCGCGTTCGATGTTGGGTTCGTCGCGCATCGCACCCCCGGGTTGCACCACCACCGCGACTCCGGCCGCCGCGGCGGCCTCGATGCCGTCGGGGAACGGGTAGAACGCGTCCGACGCGCACGCGCCGCCGCGTGCGCGTCCGTCGGCCTTCTTCGCCGCGATCTCCCCCGACTCGACCCGGTTCTGCTGACCCGCCCCGATGCCGACGGCCTGCGCGTCCTTCACCAGCACGATCGCGTTCGACTTCACGTGGCCGCAGATGCGCCACGCCAGTTCGGCGTCGCGCCATTCGGCCTCGGTGGGCGCACGCTTGGTGACGACGCGCCAGTCGTTGCGGCTGGCGGCAAAATGGTGTGCGTCCTGCACCAGGAAGCCGCCGCTGATCTGGCGGAAGTCGAGGGTCGGGGCTTCGGGCGGGCCGGCCTCGAGCAGGCGGGTGTTCTTGCGCTTTGCGATCAGCGCGTCGACGGTACCGGGCTCCCAACCGGGCGCGAGCACGAGGTCGGCTTGCGGACCCGCCACCATTCTTTCGGCGGTGGCGGCGTCGACCGGACGGTTGAGGGCGACGATGCCGCCGAACGCGGAGCGCTCGTCGCACTCGAGCGCGCGCTGGTACGCAGAAGCGAGGTCGCTTCCCTCCCGTTCAGGCACGGAGCCGGGCAGCGCCACCCCACACGGGTTGGCGTGCTTGATGATCGCCACCGCCGGGCCATCACCGAGATCGTGCACCAGGCGCCAGGCGGCGTCGGCGTCATACAGGTTGAGGTAGGAAAGCGCGAGACCCGCGTGCTGCTCGACGGTGTCCCACCAGCTCGTGGTACCGGTGATGCGGTAGCGGGCGCCGTGTTGGTGGGGGTTCTCGCCGTAGCGGAGCGCCTCGCCGGTGCGCTCGAGCGCGACGTCGATGTACTGCGGAAGCGCGTCGTCGCGCTGCAACCACGCAACGATTTGCGCGTCGAACGCCGCGGTGCTCGCGAACGCGGCGATCGCGAACGCGCGACGAGTTTCATCGCCGATCGTGTTGTCGTTGGCGTCGAGCTCGTCGAGCAGCGGCGCGTACTGCGACGCGTCGGTGACGATCGTGACGAACGCGTGGTTCTTCGCCGCGGCGCGCACCATCGCCGGACCCCCGATGTCGATGGTCTCGATGTCGGGGCGCTGCGCGAACGGGTACAGGTTCGACACCACGAGGTCGAAGGGTCGGATGCCGTAGGTGGCCAGGTCTTCGTCGTGCGTCGCCTTCGACCGATCGGCGAGGATGCCGCCGTGGATCTTCGGGTGGAGCGTGACCACCCGGTGATCGAGGATGGGTGGGACGCCAGTGATGTCGTCGACCGCAGTGACCGGGATCCCCGCGTCGGCGATCGTCTTCGCGGTACCGCCCGACGACACCAGCTCGACGCCGCGCCGTTCGAGTTCACGCGCGAACTCGACAATGCCGGTCTTGTCGTACACCGAGAGCAGGGCTCTCGTGATCTTCGTGCGCATCATTCGACCAACTTCCGCAACACTTCGGGATAGATCCGCCGTTCGACTGCCTTGATCCGTTCGTGCAGGGTCTCGACGGTGTCGTCGGCGAGCACGGGCACCGCTTCCTGCGCCAGGATCGGCCCCTCGTCGACCTCGAGGCGAGCCAGGTGCACGGTGCAACCGGTGACCTTCACGCCGTAGGCCAGCGCGTCGTCGACCGCGTGCCAGCCCTTGAACGCCGGAAGCAGCGCGGGGTGGGTGTTGACGATGCGGTCGGGGTAGGCGTCGTGGATGGGCTTCGAGAGGATGGTGCCGAAGCCGGCCATCGCGATCAGATCGACCCGGTGACCAGCCAGGGCGTCGAGCACCTGGTGGGTGTATGCGACCCGATCGAATTCGGCACCGAAGTTGGTCCGCTCGACCAGCTCGACCGCAATCGCGGCCTGTTCGGCGATGGTCAGGGCCCCGCACGGGCGGTCGGCCAGCACCACTGCGATGGGAAGGTCGTGGTCGAGCATCGAGCCCAGAATCGTGCCACTTCCCGATGCGAGCACTGCGATCCGACCCACGCTGGGAACGTAGCCGAGCGAGCCGCCCGGCGTCCCGTGGTCGGGTGGATCGGTGGGGATCCTTGCAATCGGTGCCAAGGCGTGGTGGGCTTGGCGTGATGTGCTCCGAGGCGGGCACACTCCACGCGAGAGAGGGTTGGGTTCTTGGACCTCAAAAAGTTGACTCCCGGCGAGATAACCACGGCGGTTTCCGGTGTCGTGCTGCTCATCTTCAGCTTCTTCAAGTGGTACAGCGTCGATCTCGGGCCGTTCGGGAGCGTGAGCCGCAACGGTTGGCAGAGCCCCAGCGCGTTTTGGGGAATCGTCGCGATCCTGATCGGCGTGGTGCTTGCCGCGCACGTCATCGTCGAAAAGCTGACCGGCGTGGATCTCCCCGATCGGCTCGGCAGCGTCGGATGGGGTGTCGTACACCTGGCCGGCGGCGCGATCGCGTTCTTGTTCATCCTCATCAAGTGGCTCACGAACACGAGCTACACCGCGTTCGGCCTGTACATCAGCCTGCTCGCCGCGGCTGGCCTCGCGGTCGGGGGCTATCTGATGGCGAAGGAGGCGGGCGAGCTTCCGGGTGCGCTCGGAGGCGCCAAGGGCGGGTCAGCACCACCGCCCAGCGCCTGACGGACACCGCAACAACAGCATCTCGCGATCGACCCCGCCTTGATGGCGGGGTCGATTCGCGTCGGCACGAAGGGGGGCACCATGACGACGCGTCTCGGATGGCGGGTCGAACAGCGGCCACGGCCGGGGTTCGCCCACGTGCTCGGCGCCGCGGCCGGCGCGTTCCTGGTGGTCGCGGTCGTCGCGTTCGTGATCGAGGCGAACCGCACCGACCCGACGACTCCTGGCGTCGTCTTCGATCTGATCCTCGTCGCCGCCGCGCTCGCCGCGGGAACGATCGCGCCCGGACCACTCCGCGCGGCGTGCGTGACCGCGCTCGTGCTCGCGGTCCCGTTGGTGTGGATCTTCGGGTTCTTCGGTGGCGGCAACGTCGGGCGCGGTGAGATCCGGGCCGTCTACCTGTTGACGCTTCTGAGCTACCTCGTCCTCTACCTGCTGGGATGGACCAAGGCCCGAGCCATCTTCCTGGCCGGCACCCTCCTGGTGTTCGCCAGTTGGGCCACCTTCGAAGTCGCCGACAGTTCGACGAGCGTCGTGCCGTTCCAGAACACGATCACGAACTCGACCGGCTCCGGCTCGTCGTCGAGTTCGTCGTCAGGCTTCTCGACGGGCACCACCAGCACGCAGTTCACGACGCAGGGCGACACGACCGACACCACCGATGCGACCGCCACGGTCGCGCTCGCCATCGGCCTGGTGTTCCTGGGCATCGGTGCCGCGCTCGACCGGAAGCGGTACGCCGGTGCGGCCACACCGTTCATCGCCGTGGGTGCGATCGAGACCATCGCCGGCGCGATCGTGCTCGGCGCCAACGACAGTCGGCTGCTCGGAGGCCTGCTGGCCGTCGCTGCCGGCGCGGTGGTGGGCCTGGTCGGCGGGCGCGGCGATCGGCGGCGCGCGACGACATGGATCGGTGTGCTCGCGGTGTTCGGCGGGCTCGTGGCCGTGTTGGTCGACATCGCGCCGAGCAGCGCGGCGGGCGTCGGCGGCATCGCGATCGGGTTCGCGGTCGTGCTCGGCGCGCTCGCTTCGGTGCTCGCGCCGGTGCTCGGCGAGCCCGACGACGGCTTCGAACCGGTGCCGCCCACGACGATCCCACCCGGTGGCGACTCCGAGACCACCGCGCTCCCCGACGCCGCGGCCGCCTGACGTCGATCCGAATCAGAGTTTGGCGACGATCGCGGCCATGAGCTCGCCCGCCTCGGTCGGGTTGAGCCCGACCTCGACCCCGGCGTCGCGCAACGCGTCCATCTTGGCCGCCGCGGTGCCCTTGCCGCCCGAGACAATCGCGCCGGCGTGGCCCATCTTCTTGCCGGGCGGCGCGGTCACCCCGGCGATGTACGACGTCACCGGCTTGGTCATCGACGACTTGATGAAGTCCGCCGCCTCTTCCTCGGCTGAGCCACCGATCTCGCCGATCATCATCACCGCCTTCGTTTCGGGGTCGGCCTCGAACGCGCGCAGGCAGTCGATGAAGCTGGTCCCGGGTACCGGGTCACCGCCGATCCCCACGCAGGTCGTCACGCCGATGTCTTTCTGCTTCAGCTCGTAGAGCGCTTGATAGGTGAGCGTGCCCGAGCGGCTCACGATCCCAACCGGTCCGCCCGCCTTGGCGATGTGGCCCGCGGTGATGCCGATGTTCGCCTTCCCGGGACTGATGATCCCGGGGCAGTTCGGCCCGAGCAGCTGCGTGTTCGGGAAGTCGCGGCGCAGCTTGTTGAAGAACCACGCCTCGTCGTGCGCGGGGACGCCCTCGGTGATGCACACCACGAACTCGATACCGGCCTCAGCAGCCTCCATCACCGCGCCCCTCACACCGGGAGCGGGGATGAAGATGCACGACGCGTTCGCACCGGTCGCCGCGACCGCGTCGCTCACCGTCGCGAACACCGGGATGCCGTCGACATCGGTCCCGGCCTTCTTCGGGCTCGTCCCGGCGACGACCTGCGTGCCGTAGGCACGGTTGAGCTTGCCGTAGAAGCTGCCCTGTCCACCGGTCAGGCCCTGGTAGACGACCTTGGTGGTCTCGTCGACGAAGATGCTCACTTGGCGGTGCCTCCCGCGAGCTCGACCGAGCGCCGCGCCGCGTCGAGCATGGTGGGCTGCATCTGCAGCCGATCGGACAGATGGGGTTCGAGGATGGCGCGGCCTTCGTCGGCGTTGGTGCCGTCGAGGCGGATCACGATCGGCGCGTCGATCTGCACGCGCTCGAGCGCTTGCACGATCCCGTTGGCGACCTCTTCACCCTTGGTGATGCCACCGAAGATGTTGATGAAGATCGAGCGGACGTTGGGGTCGCTCACGATGACGCTCAACGCGCCCGCCATCACCTCCGCGTTCGCGCCCCCGCCGATGTCGAGGAAGTTGGCGGGGCTGCCACCAACCTGGTTCACGATGTCGACGGTGCTCATCGCCAATCCCGCGCCGTTCGCGATCACGCCGACCGAGCCGTCGAGCCCCACGTACTGCAGCCCCTGCTCGTGGGCGAACTGCTCGCGCGTGTCGCGCACCTGAGTCGCGTCGTAGTCGGTGTAGTCGGGGTGACGGAAGATCGCGTTGTCGTCGAGCGTCACCTTGGCGTCCAGCGCGTGCACGCGCCCGTCGGGTGTGAGGATCAGGGGATTGATCTCGACGAGATCGGCGTCGCCCTCGGTGTACGCGGTGTAGAGCTTCATCAGGATGTCGACGGCGCCCTCGGTCGCGTCGGGGTTGAGCCGCGCGGCCGCGACCCACTCGCGACACTGCGCTTCGGTCAGGCCGTCGACCGGGTCGACGTGGATCTTGGCGATGGCATCGGGGTTCTCGTCGGCGACCTGCTCGATCTCGACCCCGCCCTGGGCCGACAACATCCCGAGGTGGAGCTTGGCCGCGCGGTCGAGCGTGAACGACGCGTAGTACTCCTCGGCGATGTCGCTGGCCCGCTCGACCCAGACGACCTTCACCACGTGACCTTTGATGTCCATACCGAGGATCGCCTCGGCATGAATGCGAGCCTCCTCGGCGTTGGCCGCGAGCTTGATGCCCCCGGCCTTCCCGCGTCCACCCACCTGCACCTGGGCCTTCACGACGACGGGGTAGCCGATGCGGTTGGCCACCTCCACCGCTTCGGGCACGGTGGTGACTGGAGCGCCGTCCGAGACGGGGATGCCGTAGCGCGCGAACAGCTGCTTTCCTTGGTATTCGAAGAGGTCCACGGGGCGGAATGGTGGTCGATCCGGCGCGTCCACACAAACCGAAGAACCGCCGACGTGGGTGGTACACCGTTGCGGTGCCCGCCTCTCGGTCCGACGTCAAGATCCTCGTGGTCGCGACGGGCGCGGTGATCCTGGCCGGTCTGCTGGTGGCGGCCGTGCTGCTCTTCGCCACGAGCCGCTCGACGAGCCCGACGAAGTACGTGCCGTTCGACGCCGGCGCCGCGGCCTCGATCAAGCGCAGCCTGAAGGACGGCGGCCCCTACTTCGTGCCCGACCCCTTCGGCGGCGATCGGACCATCCTGCTCGGGCTCGAAGACGGCAAGGTGGTGGCGCTCTCCGATGTGCTGCCGGGCACGACGAGCTGCCGGGTGCGCTGGAAGGGCTCGGTCGACTCGTTCGTCGACTGCCACGGCGACAAGCTGCGCAGCTCCGAGCTGGCCCGCTACCGCACCGAGGTCGGTCAGCTCGGCCGGATCAAGGGCGAGTTGCTCGTCGACCTGCGGCACAAGGAACCGGCCCCGGCACCGAGCTAAGCGCCGACCTTGGCCAGCGGCGCCCACGCCAGGAGCAGGCGCTTCTCGCCGACGTCGCGGAAATGCACCACCGCCTCGGCCTTGTCGCCCTCGCCCGCCAGCTCCAGGATCACCCCTTCGCCGAACTTGTCGTGGGCGACGTCGTCGCCCACGCGCAAACCCATCCCTTCCGCACCACTCGCGCCCGACGGCGCCCTCATCGTCGACGATCGCATCGCCGCCTCGACGACCGCCTGACGGTGACGCACCGGGTCACGCCGCCCCGACGACATCGTGCGCCCGCGTTCGGCCCCGGCACCGAGCACGTTGGTGAGCTCCTCGGGGATCTCGGCGAGAAACCGGCTCGGCGGGTAGTAGTCGGTGGCGCCGAACAACATGCGGCTCCACGCGTGGCACAGGTAGAGCCGCTCGCGCGCCCGCGTGATCCCGACGTAGCAGAGGCGCCGCTCCTCCTCGAGCTCGTCGGGGTCACCGAGGCTGCGCGAATGCGGGAACACGCCGTCTTCCATGCCGGTGAGGAACACCACGGGGTACTCGAGCCCTTTGGCGGTGTGGAGCGTCATCAGCGTGACCGCGCTCAGCTCACCGCCTTCGCCGTCGGTGTTGTCGAGGTCGGTGACCAGCGAGATCGCTTCGAGGAAGGCCTGGATGCGCGCCAATCCTTCGGGGATGACGATGTCGCCGGCCGTGGTGTCGGCGGTGCCCACACCCGCGATCCCGGGCAGGCCGGAGACGTCGCCGGCGTCGAGCGCAGCGTCGAACTCATGACACACGCCGACGAACTCCTGCAGGTTCTCGACCCGACCCCGTGCTTCGATCGACCGCTCGGCTTCGAGCTCGGCGAGGTAGCCCGTCTGCTCCAGGATCGCCTCGACCGTCGCGCCGATCCCTCCGGCCGCGATCGCTTCGAACCCGCGCATGAGCTCGAGCAGGTCGCGGATCCCTCCGAGCGCCTTGCCGGTGACGCCGGCGTCGTCGGCGCGGGTCAGCGCGTCGCGGAACGTGATCCCCGCGCCCTGCGCGTGCGCGGCCACCCGGTTGATCGACGTGTCGCCGACGCCGCGCTTGGGCGTGTTCACCACCCGCCGCCAGCTCACTTCGTCGTCGGGGTTCACCAGCGCGCGGAGATAGGCGAGGATGTCCTTCACCTCGCGGCGGTCGTAGAACTTCACCCCGCCGACGACGCGGTACGGCACCCCGGCGCGCACGAGCGTCTCTTCGATCACTCGGCTCTGCGCGTTGGTCCGGTAGAAAACGGCGACGTCTCCATACCGCTGGTGCTCGTTGTCGACCAGACGACCGATCTCGTGAACCACGAACGCGGCTTCGTCGTGCTCGTCCTCCGCGTGGTAGCGGGTGATGAGCTCGCCGCCGATCTGCTCGGTCCACAGGTGCTTGGGCCGCCGCGCCGCATTGTTGGCGATGACCGCGTTGGCGGCGTCGAGGATGCGTTGGCTGGAGCGGTAGTTCTGCTCCATCACTATGACGGTCGCCTCGGGGAACACCTCTTCGAACTTCACGAGGTTCCGGAAATCCGCCCCGCGGAATTTATAGATCGAGTTGTGGGTGACGATTCCTTCGGCGATGAAGTTGTGCGTGCGATCGACATCGAGGTCGTAGACGGGCACCTTCAACGCAACCGGCTCGACTGCCGTTACAGCATCGAACCGACCGGATTCGTCCACCATCACCATGCCCCGCCGTACGGAGGAGGCAGGCAGGAACGGCAACGAATTCGTGTAGGTGTGAAGGTCGTTGGCCGCCAGTCGAGCGATCGGACGGACGGAGACCTCGAGCACACTCGAGATCTTCTGGACCGTCGAGTCGATCGTCGCCATGTCGGCGCTGCAGGTCTCGAACCGCCATCCCCGGCTGCCTTTCCTCGCCGGTCGCACACTCAATCCAACAGACTCGAGTGCGACACGGCCCCCCTCGTCGTAGCCGAAGAGCGAGATGCGGTGCATCGGAGTCGTACCGCGGTGATCCCCACACAGCACGACCGAAAGTCGGCGCCGAGGCTTACCACGAGCAGGCCGAGCATTGGACGCCGGCATGTGGTGCGGATGATTGAAGTGGAGACCGTGATCTGCGAGAAGGCGCAGGCCACCTTTGTCGGTGTCGAGTTCCGCGAAGAGACGATCGATGAGCTTCTGGTTCCCGACCAGGCTCGCAGGACCTGTCTTCGGTCCCGTGCGTGCCACGAACGGCAACGTAGGTAGGCCGTAGCGGGCGGCGAGAGAGGCTTCGGCGAACCTCGCCTCCGCTTCGGAATCGAAGACGGCCACGACCCACATCGCGTCCGCGTGTTCTTGTGTACACCGTCGCAGCGGACCGAAGACGGTATCGACCTTTGACTGGGTGTACGTGCGCGAGGTGCCCACACGGAATCCGATGCCCTCCTTCCACATCACGTACGTCATGTGAAACTGCGGCGTGCGCCCGACGACGAAGCCGGCGAAGTGAACGTGGTCCTCCGTGGACACGATGCGCCGACCTGAGGTCGTCGTGATGGCGATCCCGCGCGCGGCCTCGGCTCGATGCGTGCGCAACACACGGGCCGGACGGAAGTCGCCGCTGCCGTAACACGACAACACTTCGTCGCCGGCGCGCACGCGCTCGATCGGGCGCGTCGAGCCGTCGCCCATGGTGATGGCCGTGCCCTCTACGAGACACTGATCCTGGTCGCCGACAACCATCACGTTACGGTGCTCTTCGGTGAGCATCCGCACGAGCTCCCACTGGGCGACGTTGGTGTCCTGGAACTCGTCGACCAGCACGTGGCGGAAGCGGGTGCTCCACCGCTGACGGGCCTCGCCATAATCGCGGAACAGATGGACGGTCTGTACGAGGAGGTCGTCGAAGTCGAGCGCGGAAGCTTCCAGCAACCGCCGCTGGTACTCGCGGTACACGTCGGCGACCCGCTTCTCGGGCGGGGTGAACGCACGGTCGACGGCCTGCTCCCACGAGACCAGCTCGTTCTTCATCGCCGAGATCGCCGCGTGCAGCCGGCGGGGTGGGAACCGCTTGGGATCCATGTCGAGGTCGCGGCGGACGTAGTCGACGAGCCGTACCGCGTCGGCCTGGTCGTAGATCGAGAACGACGATCGGTAGCCGAGCAGCGGCGCCTCGCGGCGCAAGATGCGCGAGCACATCGAGTGGAACGTCGACACCCACATGCGCTGCGCGACCGGACCGACCAGTTCCGACACGCGCGCCTTCATCTCACCGGCGGCCTTGTTGGTGAACGTGATCGCGGCGAGGCCGAAGGGCGAGACGCGCTGCTCCGCCACCAGGAACGCGATCCGGTGCGTGAGCACCCGGGTCTTGCCGGAACCCGCACCCGCGATCACGACGATCGGACCGTCGGGCGCCGACGCCGCCTCGCGCTGCACGGGGTTGAGCCCGGCGAGGATCGCGTCGGAGGTGATCACCCCCGCATCGTACGCGTGTTCGGGTCTCCGCCGGTGTTGAAAGGAGGCGTCAGTCCGAGGTGGAGTCGGGCTGGAGCTCGAGCTCCTTGGTGGGCTCGGGTTCCTCTCGCCAGGCCCGCAGCAACCGCGTGTGCTCGGCGTTCAGCGCGACGGTGAACGCACCCGCAGTGTCGATCTCGAGCCCGAAGTACGGCTGCCACTCGCTGTCGAGCGTGATCGACGAGGGGTCGATTCCCCGAGGCAGACGACAGAAGCGCATCCGCTCGGTGTCGAACAGCCAGGTGCTGTGAGTGGAGTCGATCCGTCGCATAAGAGTTGCGCAACCCTAGCCGTACGATCCTGGGAAATCGAGAAGAAGCTTCCCCGACGCCTTCAACGTTCCGTCAACGGACGGCCCGGTCTGCCTCAGCCGGCGGCCTGCTCTGCCTCAGCCGGCGGCCTTCTCCATTTCGGGGGTGTACGACCCAGAACGCGCCGCACTGTTCATCTTCGCCCGGTGGAAGAATGCCGCTTTCCCGGCGTCGACATTCGCCGGTTCGCCCTTCCACGCCTTCAGCGCCGGGGCCTGCAGCGCGCGCCCGTACGAGAAGCTGAGCTCCCACGGCAGCCCGCCGAGACGGTTCATCGCGTCGAGGTGTGCGGTGGCCACTTCGTCGGACTGGCCGCCCGAGAGGAACACGATGCCGGGGACCGCGGCGGGAACCGTCGCCCGGAAACAGCGGACGCTGGCCTCGGCCACTTCCGGCACCGACGCCTGCTGCGCGCAGCCGTAGCCCGACAGCACCATGTTCGGCTTGAGCAGCGTGCCGTCGAGCCGAACTCGCTGGAGGAACAGCGCCTCGTAGAGCGCGTCGAGCACGGCGGAGGTCACCTCGAACGAGCGCTCGATGGTGTGCTCACCGTCCATGAGCACCTCGGGCTCGACGATCGGCACGATCCCGGCCTCCTGGCACAGCGCGGCGTAGCGCGCCAACGCGTGCGCGTTCACGTCGATGCAGTACGCGCTCGGCAACGCGTCGGTGATCGTGTAGGTCGCGCGCCACTTGGCGAAGCGCGCCCCGAGCGAGTGGTATTCGGCCAGACGCTCGCGCAGCCCGTCGAGACCTTCGGTGACGGTTTCACCGTCGGCGCCGGCCAACGGCTTGGCCCCGAGGTCGACCTTGATCCCGGGAATGATGCCCTGGTCGGTGAGCACCTTCACGAGCGGCGTGCCGTCGGCTGCGTTCTGGCGGATGGTTTCGTCGAAGAGGATCACGCCGCTGATGAAATCGGCCGCGCCCTCGGTGGTGAAGAGCATCTCGCGGTAATCGCGGCGGCTCGACTCGGTGGAGTCGGCGCCGATCGAGTCGAAGCGCTTCTTGATCGTGCCGCTGCTCTCGTCGGCAGCGAGAATCCCCTTGCCCGGCGCGACCAGTGCTTTGGCAGTGGCGGAAAGCGTGGCGGTGTCCATCGTTGCGTGTCCTTCCCCGAGCCTCAGCGGCCCATGCCGATGCCCTGCGCGCGCTGGAGGCTCTTGCCCTCCGTCTGCAGCGACGGCGCGACCATGACCTCGGCCTTCTGGAACTCCTTGAGCGTCTGGTAGCCGGTGGTGGCCATCGACGTACGCAGCGCGCCGAACAGGTTCAGCGTGCCGTCGTTCTCGTGCGCGGGCCCTACCAGGATCTCCGCCAGCGTGGCGCGATTTCCCGCCCTCACCCGCGCGCCGCGCGGCAGCGTGGGATGGAACGTGGCCATGCCCCAGTGGTACCCGCGGCCGGGCGCCTCGTACGCCGCGGCAAGCGGCGAACCGATCATGACCGCGTCGGCGCCACACGCGATGGCCTTGGCGACGTCGCCGCCGGTGCGCATCCCACCGTCGGCGATGACGTGCACGTACACGCCGGTCTCGTCGAGGTGCCGAATGCGAGCACCCGCGGCGTCGGCGATGGCCGTCGCCTGCGGCACGCCGATGCCGAGCACTCCGCGGCTGGTGCACGCGTGCCCCGGACCGACGCCCACGAGCACGCCGACCGCGCCGGTGCGCATCAGGTGCAGCGCGGTGGAGTACGACGCGCAACCGCCGACGATCACCGGGATGTCGAACTCGCGGATGAACTTCTTGAGGTTGAGTGGCTCGGCCGTCTTCGACACGTGCTCCGCGGAGACCACGGTGCCCTGGATCACCAGGATGTCGAGCTCGGCGTCGAGCACGTGCTTGGCGTACTGCTCCACCCGCTGCGGTGTGAGCGACGCGCACGCGGTGACGCCCGCCTCCTTGATCTCGCGGATGCGGCGGCCGATGAGCTCTTCCTTGATCGGCTCCGCGTAGATCTCCTGCATCCGCCGCGTCGCCTTCTCGTTCGGCAACTCGGCGATCTCCTCGAACAGCACCTCGGGATCGTCGTAGCGGGTCCACAGCCCTTCGAGGTTGAGGCAACCGACGCCACCCAGTTGGCCCATCTCGATGGCGACGCGCGGCGACAGCGCGCCGTCCATCGCCGAGCCCATCACGGGGAGTTCGAAGCGGAACGCGTCGAGCTCCCAGGTGATGTCGACGTCCTCCGGGTCGCGTGTCCGCCGGCTCGGGACGATCGCGATGTCGTCGAATCCGTAGGCCCGACGGCCCGACTTGCCGATGCCGATCTCGACTTCCAACCCGGTACCTCCCGCAGCGGAGAAGGGTTCAGGCTACCCGCCGCCGGGTGCTGTGAGGGGTTCCGGCGACGGTTTAGGCGCGGGTCCAGTCGCCCCAGTCACCGATCACCTCGAGGCCGAGGAGGTGCGCGAGGAAACCGGTGAGGATGCGCGCCGTCGCACCCCAGACCGTCTCGTCATCGAGCTCGTAGAACTGCATCGCCCGCTCGGTGCCGTCGAGCCCCCACGACCACCGTTCCTCGCGGTACACGCCGTCGGCCAGCAACTCCGAGAGCGCGACGTCGAACACGCGATCCACCTCGCGCGATTCGGCGTTGACGTGCGGACGGCCCTCGGTGAGGCCGACGAACGGCGTGATGTTGAACTGTCCGACGACCGTCCCGAGGGTCGGGAGCGTCGCGATGACGTCGACCGACTCGGGGTGGAGTCCGATCTCCTCCTCGGCTTCGCGCAACGCTGCGGCGCGGCGGTCGACGTCGACGGTCGGCTCGACCTTCCCACCCGGAAACGCGATTTCGCCGCGGTGCGACGGCATGGTCTCGGGGCGCCGGGTGAGCACGACCCGGGTGTCGCCGTCTTCCTCGAAGAGCGGAAG
>Ga0075026_100000593_pt1 | contig 14800 bp, 14 predicted proteins | sample Str012_2_FD_71392 | JGI IMG/M metagenome (GOLD analysis project Ga0075026, IMG submission 71392) | Freshwater sediment microbial communities in response to fracking from Pennsylvania, USA - Straight Creek_MetaG_SC_2012 | ecosystem: Environmental > Aquatic > Freshwater > Creek > Sediment...
GCGCATCGACGGCGAGCAACTTCCGCGCAGGGAAGTCAAAGTACGCCATTGTCGAAGCGTGTGAGTTTGGGCGACATTTTTTGTCGCTTCGCCCGCATGTGCTCGTGATTACGAATATTGAGGCAGATCATCTCGACTACTATAAAGATATTGATGATGTCATCTCTGCCTTTCACGAGTTCGCGCTCCAAGTGGAAGAGGGAGGGTACATCGTGGCAGATGTGAGTGACGCGCGCGTCGCCACGGCACTCCGGGGTGTAGAGCGGACGGTCATCGACGCGCGCGCGTTCCTCGACCTTACTCGCCCCATGAAAGCAATCGGGCTTCATAACCGCGTGAATGCGTCTCGTGCAGCGGCTGTTGCGCACGAAGAAAAAATCGACGAGAGCGCCACTGCCGCCGCACTCGCCGACTTTGCAGGCACGTGGCGACGCTTTGAATATAAAGGCATCGCAGCGACCGGCGCTGCTGTCTACGACGACTACGCACACCACCCGACCGAAATCCGCGCAACTCTCACCGCTGCAAAAGAGCATTTTGCCGGGAAGAAAATCTTTGCAGTGTTTCACCCACATCTGTATTCACGTACCAAGCTTTTGTTTGAAGAATTTTCGCAGTCGTTCGCAGCTGCGGACGAAGTGGTCCTTGCACCTATCTATGCAGCGCGCGAAGCAGACGACGGCAGTGTGACAAGCGAGATGCTCGCAGAGGCAATTCGCAAAACAGGGAAGCATGCGGTGACACTACAGACATTTGAAGAAATCGCGGAGCTGCTCCTTGAACGAAGCGACGCGGACACCGTTATCATCACGATGGGTGCCGGAGATATTTTCAAGGTCGCAGACATATTGACGGCCAAACAGAGCGTTGTATAGTGTCTATAGATTGTTCGAAACGCGATGCATGATGCATCGCGTTTTGAGTTTTGAAATCGTGTACACCATGGAGGTATAGTATGGATAAAAATTTTGTTTCGCGGTCTAAGTCCAGCAACCAATTTGTGGATATAGGCGCAGTAGGATACGAAACTAATCTTGCTGGTGTCACGCACATCGCACGGTTAGAAAATGCAAATCGCAGAGTGACAAAAGAGGCAGAGCGGTTGATTCTTGCTGGAACACCCTCCACATTTGATTCCTCAAGAAACATGGGTGTTGTGATACTGAGGACCAGCTGGTACGCTGGAAAACCAACATCTCAGTACTATGTTGATGCGCAAAAGCTTCAGTCCTGCGTCTCGCCACCAATTGAGCTTGCATGCTGTCTCCGTGAGGCTTTGAGTGATGATGACATGAGGCAGCTTGGTTTTGATTGGCTGGCAGTGCTACACAGCTCCGTGAGTAGTGACCAGATTGACCGTATTTTGACCCTTGACTCATACACGCTGGGCAGCTGGCTTCGACTCTGTGACTATTCTTGGCACAGAACGTGGGCTCTAAATGGCGGGTTGGTCTTTGCGTACCCAATCTATCGAATGCCAACAAGATGGCGTTTCGGTGTTTGGTAATCAGCTCTCAAAAAGCGTCGATAGTATCGACGCTTTTCTTTTTACTACGCAAGTGCTAGCGTGGTGCTATGAAATATCTTCACACGATGATCCGCGTGTCAGACCTCGAGGAGTCGCTTACTTTTTTCATCGATACACTTGGTTTTATCGAGCAGCGCCGCTTTGAAAACGAGGCTGGTCGATACACGCTCGTCTTCGTAGCAGCACCAGAAAGCCCCGACGCTCCTGTGGAGCTTACCTACAACTGGGACACGGAAGTCTACATAGGCGGAAGAAACTTTGGACACCTAGCACTTGAGGTAGAAAACATCTACGACTATTGTGCAATGCTCCGAGAAAAGGACGTCATCATCAACCGCCCGCCACGCGATGGCCGTATGGCATTTATCAAGACGCCCGACGGTATCTCGATTGAGCTGCTGCAAAAGGGCGAAGCGCTTCCACCCGCGGAGCCATGGCTCAGTATGCAAAATATAGGGACGTGGTAATGTGTGGCGTATGGGGACACTTTCGATAGTCGCAACACCAATCGGCAACCTCGAAGACATCACCCTTCGGGCACTTCGCGTACTCAAAGAGGCGGATGTAGTCTTTGCCGAGGATACCCGCGAGGCAAAAAAGCTTTTGAATCACTATGACATCGCGACACCTTGCATGCGCTGTGATGCGAACAAAGAAGCGGTCTGTGCAGCGGCTGTAGTGGAGCGTTTGAAGGAAGGACAAAAGGTTGCGTATGTGACGGACGCAGGTACTCCGGGCATCTCGGACCCAGGCTCGTACTTGGTGCGTATCGTACGCGAGACGCTTCCAGAAGCTACCATTGAAGCAATCCCTGGAGCATCGTCGCTCTCGGCGGCACTCTCCATCGCGGGCATCACTGAGCACTCATTCCGTTTCCTAGGATTTCTTCCGCACAAGAAAGGCCGCCAGACTGCGTTTACAGAGATTGCCGCTTCAGAAGAACCTGTGGTATTCCTAGAGTCGACGCATCGCATTATGAAAGCACTTGAGTCTTTGAAACAATTTGCCCCCGAGAAGACCGTGACGATTTGTCGTGAAATCACGAAGCATTTTGAGGAGGTGGTGACCGGCACTGCGGAGCATGTCATAGCGGAGCTGACTCGCGACACCAAGCGTCAGAAAGGGGAGTTTGTGGTGATTGTGTCTTAGCGCCTGTTTTCGCAAGTATTTTAAAAGCCAAACCTCTACCAGAGCGAGACACTGCCTCCGGCGAGCATCTGCAGGCCTCAAGCTGGTCTTTTCATGGAGTGAAGCGGAATGAAAAGTTGAGGCCGAAGCCGCAACGAGCGAGCGCTGGCGAGCGAGTGGTCGCCGGAGGTAGGGTTGAGCGACAATTTATCCACACTTTTGCCCTTGATGGTACAGCACGGTATACTGCTCCTATGAGTCGCGAATCACTGGTACTCTTTTTCGGCATCGTGGTCACTGTTGTTTCGTATCTTGGCGTACCTTCGCAGTGGAAGGAGCGTATCATCATTGGGAGCGGCGTGGTGCTTATGTTGCTCGGGTATTCACTCCGCCGCGCGGCGTTTTTTCGTTCGATAGAAGTCGCCCCGGGTGAACGCCGCGCGGAGGCGTTTGTAGAACACGATGTCCCGAAAATATCTGGGACACGTGTGTCACAATGAGGATTTTCTTTTTATACTCAACAGTCGCAGCACTCGCGCTTTCTGGGTTTGCAGCTGCACAGTTCGTATTGCCATCAATGATGTCGCACGAATATTCGCACGACGCTGCGGCAAGTACTACTGTACAAAAGACGCTCACTAAAAATACTTCAGCGTCTGCTCAACAAAATACTGATGTTGTTGCGGCGACCGCTACTGACCCTCGTCCGCTCGTCGCACACGTGCCGCAACCTCACCCACAAAAGGTGATGTATATGACCTCGTGCATTGTGGGTACCCCAGCACTTCGCGAGCCACTCGTCACCTTCCTCAAGCAGTCTGAGTTCAACTCCATCATCATCGATATCAAAGATTTTTCGGGAACACTTTCGTATGAGCCACGAAGCCCCGAGTGGAAAGATGCGTGGGACAGTGCACGCTGTGGCGCCAAAGATATGCGCGAGTTTGTTGCATTGCTCCACAAGAAAAATATTTATGTCATCGGGCGTATCACGACCTTCCAAGATCCGTTCTACACGGTCCGCCATCCTGACGAAGCGGTGAAGAAAGCATCTGATAGAACAAACTGGAAAGATTTCAAAGGACTTTCGTTTATTGATGTGAGCGCGGAGCCGTATCACAAGCATATCGTGCAGCTCGCTATCGATTCCTATAACGCTGGCTTCGACGAGCTCAACTTTGACTATGTCCGCTATCCGTCTGACGGCAACATGAAAGATATTGCCTTTCTGCATGGCGAACGAACAAAACCTGAAAACCTCGAATCATTTTTCAAATATCTCCACGAGCAACTTTCTGATCCAAAAAACTTTGAAGCAGTGAAGCATGAAAACACAGGACGTGCGACCAATACGCCGTACATGTCTGCCGATCTCTTCGGTATGACAACGACCAACACCGACGACCTTTCCATCGGCCAAGTGCTCGAGCGTGCGCTTCCGTATTTTGATTTTATCGATCCGATGGTCTATCCGTCGCATTATCCAAAATCATTTCTTGGTCTTGGCGACCCAAACAAAAATGTCTATCGCGTGGTGAACTACTCGATGGGCGAAGCCGTACGACGTGCGAAAGCCTCGACCACCCCAGTAGCCGGCTTCGCACAAACCCGCATTGGGACTTCAACACCCGCAAAATATCAAAAACCTATCTACGATATACAAAAGCTCCGCCCGTGGCTCCAAGATTTCCAGTACGGCGGCACATACGGCGTACCAGAAATTCGTGCGCAAATAAAAGCGACGTACGACACCGGCCTTACGAGCTGGATGATTTGGGACCCTGCAAACAGGTACACGAGGGGGGCGTATTTGACAAAGTAAATATCACGTTGTAGTCTCTGAATAGACTTCTTTGAGGGAGAAACAGTAATGTCAGGTCACAACAGACCACGCGATACGATACTTTTTATACATGGCCTTGGTCGAACGCGCCGAGCTATGTGGCCACTTGCACTGCGTGCACGTGCAAAAGGTTATCGTGTTGGCACGTGGGGGTACGCTTCTCGGGCAGCTTCGATTGAGGTACATGCAAATGCCCTAAAGGAAAAGCTTGTCTACGAATGCGAAAAAAACCGCGAAGGACAGATACACATCGTCACCCATTCGCTCGGCGGGCGCGTTGTTCGAAACCTTTTCGAACGTCATGCTGCGGATCAGTTTCCTAGCCTTGGTCGTGTGGTCATGATTGCACCACCGCATGCAGGAAGTGAGGTTATTGATTACGGTATTGCCTACGGTTTGTTCCGCATGGTTTTTGGACCAGTTGTTCATGAGCTTGGTACGACTGCTGCATACCCCAAGCTTCCTGATGGCGCTCCTGATGTCGGCGTGATTGCAGGCACGCGGTCGCAATGGTCACTATCGCTACTCTTTACACGAGTAAACGATGGAAAGGTAGCCGTTGAATCTGCCAAAATTATCGGCATGCGCGATTTTGTGGCTGTCCCTTTCACGCATACTGGAATTCTTTGGAAGAAACAGGTTGCGGATTTGGTCCTTTCGTTTATTGAGCAGGGAACATTCACTCCACCTTGATGACGAACCGCTTGTGCTTTCGCACAAGCGGTTTTTTGAGCGTCAGCGTAGAATATTGCTAAACTGGATTTTTATATGTATAGTCGTGGAGCGTTGCAATATTGCGCGCAACCTCATGAGCAATGAGGATGTACTTTGAAAGGGAGAATGCCATGAGTAGTGGCGCTGATATCGAGCGTTTATGGAAGCTTGAAACGCAAATTAACAAACTGGTGTTGGATGGAAAGCGCGATGCTGGCTTGGTTTCAGATGCGCTGCAAAAAATACTTGTGCAGCCACAAGAGAAATTCACTCTCCTCGCCGACCTCGGTGTCGTCATTGTTTCTGATGGCTACGTGCATGCCACTCAGCTTGCACGTTTTCATCAGCAGAACTATAAAAAGTTTTACAGTGTCAATGATGATATCACTGATACAAACTTCCAAAATCCATCACGGATTTTGAGACCAGGCAATAAGCTCCGTGTGGTTGCGTATAAGCATGCTGCGAAGCGACTTATCTCAACATCGCCTGAGCGACTGGCTTTCTTAAAGGTAAAAAATGCTTGCTTTGTGGGACCTCAAGGACTGTCTTTGGTTTTTGGTCAAAAGTCTTTATTGCTCCCCAAGGACTACTGGTATGCATCCTTCGATGAGACTCATCATACCTGGCGTGATCCACGTACTGATTTTCATAGGATTTCTATTCTTGATGCATACTCAGATACAAGTTTTAGTTTCCGTCTTAGTTCGTTTGAAAATGTCTGGCGTGGTGATGATGCTTTTCTCTGTTTCACCGAAGTCGTATAGTGCCAATCCCTCAGCGTCTTTATGAGATGCGACCGCCTGTGCTTTGCACGGGCGGTTTTCTATTTTCATCCTGCTATAATAAACACAATGCAGTACGACCCGAAGCGAATAACATACTTTGCGGAAACCGATGCGCGCGGCAAGCGGATGAAATTTGGTATTAAAGCCGAAGACCGCACCAAGCACTTGTATGTCATTGGAAAGACAGGTATGGGAAAGTCGACGCTGCTTGAAAATATGGCAGTGCAAGACATCAAAAACGGCGAGGGCATGGCCTTTATGGATCCGCATGGTGCAACTGCAGAAAAAATCCTTGAGTACATTCCCGAGGAACGCATGAAGGATGTGCTCTACTTTGCACCGTTTGATATGGAGAACCCAATCTCCTTCAACGTCATGGAAGATGTCGGTCCCGACAAGCGCCACCTCGTGGTGTCTGGTCTCATGTCGACGTTTAAGAAGATATGGGTCGACGCATGGAGCGCACGCATGGAGTACATTCTCTCCAATACGCTCCTCGCACTCCTCGAGTATCCGGGCGCAACGCTCCTTGGAGTAAACCGCATGCTCTCTGACGCAGCGTATCGCAAGCTCGTTGTCGACAACGTCAAAGACCCGTCGGTCAAAAGTTTCTGGGTCGACGAGTTTGCAAAGTACAACGAGCGCTACATGCAGGAGGCAGGCGATGCTATTAAAAACAAAATCGGTCAGTTTACTGCAAACCCACTCATTCGCAACATCATCGGCCAGCCGACATCTTCCTTTGACATGCGTTCGTTTATGGACGACCGAAAGATTCTCATCGTAAACCTTTCAAAAGGTCTCATTGGCGAAACAAACGCAAATCTTTTAGGCTCGATGCTTATCACGAAGATTTATCTCTCGGCGATGTCACGTGCCGACATGTCTGCGTCGCAGCTAAAAGCGATGCCGAACTTCTACTTCTACGTAGACGAATTTCAGTCGTTTGCAAACGAAGCGTTTGCAAACATTCTTTCTGAAGCTCGTAAATATAAACTCAACCTCACGATTGCGCACCAGTACATCGAACAAATGGAAGAGGAGGTGCGCAATGCCGTGTTTGGCAACGTCGGTACCACCATCGCATTCCGCGTCGGTCCGTTTGACGCTGAGGTACTCGAGACCATTTTCGCGCCAGAATTTGAAGCGACCGACATCGTGAACCTTGGTTTTGCACAGATTTATCTTACGCTTATGATCGACGGTATCGGCTCGCGACCGTTTTCTGCAGTGACACTACCGCCGATAGAGCAATCGAAAGTTTCCTATAAAGACATTGTCCTTGCGGAGTCACGTAAACGCTATGCACGACCGCGTGGCGACATAGAAGGAGATATCACGAAGTGGCATGAGCCAGTGCCGAAGCCGGTGGTGGTGAAGAAGGATGCAGTAGCAGGCGAGAAGTCGGTGGTGAAGGAGGCGTCGCGCGCACCGAGCGCTCCAGAGGCTCCAGCGAAAGTGGTGCGCGCGACGCCTCCGCCAGTCTACGCACAAAATCGCGAGAAAGTAATTGTTGCAGAAACTTCTACTCCTGTCGTTCCTCATGTTCCGCAGGTGGCAGTGCCGGTTGTTGCTGCGCCGCCGCAAACGCCACTCGCTGAAGTACCACACGTGGCGGTGGCAGAAGCTGCGCCGGTGGTGCAGCCGCCACAAGCGCCTCCTGCTGCACCTGTCTCACGTACTCATACTGAAGCTCGTCCGACCACGCCAGCACCGCAGAAATACAACCAGCAACCACAAAAGCAATACACAGCAGTACCATTTCAAAGACGCGACGACAGAAAGCCTCCGTTTGAAAAGAAACCGGTGGCAGGGAAAGAAGAGCTCCAGACGTTGTTGAAAAAATTTACCCCGAAGGAAGAGGAAAAAAAGATCGACACACCAGCGAGGACCGAACTCCGCTCGGCGCTTGATGCAGTATTGGCATCAGCAAAAAAAGACACACCGGCACCCCCCCCGACGGCTCCTCATACAGTGGCGGTTGCGGAGCCCGTGCTACAGGCAGCTGTTTCAAAGCGGGAAACAATGCCAGACAGCGTGCCGCAAGCTCGAGTGACAGAACCACACCACCAAACACCAGAAAAGCATACCAGCCACACCTCGAGCACGATACATAAAAAGCAACACCACCCGTCAGCAGACTATCTCGAAGAAAAGCAGACTATCGAAAAACTCGAACGCATCCTCAAAGGGAAGGCGTAGTGCAACCAAAGGTTGTTTTTGGTAGTATACAGATATATGAAGACAGCACTCGTAACCGGTGGTGCAGGGTTTGTCGGGTCGCATCTCTGCGAACGACTGCTTCGTGATGGCTATCGCGTCATTTCGCTCGACAACTATTTTACAGGGATTGAAGCAAATCATATTGAAGGTGTCGAATATCGGAATGGACACACGAAAGATATCGCCACACACGTTCCCGAGACACCGGATATTGTCTTTCACTTGGGAGAATATGCGCGCACCGAGCAAAGCTTTGATGATGTCGCGCTGGTTTGGGATTTAAATATCGCGGGAACATTTGCAGTCGTTGAATTCTGTCGCGCAAAAGGTTGCAAAATAGTGTACGCAGGTTCGTCCACTAAGTTTGCCGATGATGGTGAGGGTCGTGTGCAAAGCCCCTATGCATGGATGAAAGCGGTGAATACAGAACTCGTGGTGAATTATGGAGCATGGTTTGGACTCAATTATGCGGTCGCATATTTCTATAATGTGTATGGCCCTCGAGAACGGTCGGGTAAGTACGGCACGCTCATTCGTATTTTCGATGAGCACTGTTCAAAAGGCGAACTGCTGCACGTGACTTCACCTGGTACACAAGAGCGCAACTTCACGCACGTGAACGACATTGTCGAGGGGCTTGTACTTGTTGCAGATAAAGGGCAAGGAGACAACTACGGCATTGGCGCAGACACGGCCTATAGTGTGCTTGCTGTTGCACAGATGTTTGGGAGAGAGATTGTGATGGCACCAGAACGCAAAGGAAACCGCATTCATGGTGGCGTTGATAACAAAAAAGTGAAGGAGCTTGGGTGGACGCCGCAACACTCGCTCACTACCTATATAGAGGAACTGAAGCGAGCATATACTCGCTAGTGTATGCAAAAGAAGATACTTATTTTTTCACTCGCGTACTATCCAAAGAACGTTGGCGGGGCAGAAGTTGCTATTCACGAAATTACCGATCGCATCTCTGAAGATGATGTGGTATTTCATATGCTGACGCTGCGATTTTATCCTGACCAACCTGCAATTGAGCGCATCGGTAACGTCGTGGTGCATCGCATTGGCAGCCGGCGAGAAGCGATGCTTACGCGCCGCTCAAAGCCACTGCTGTATCTTTCAAAGATAGTGTTTATTGTGCGTGCTGCCCGCGAAGCAAGACGCCTCCATGCAGTCCATCACTTCGATGCATTGTGGGCAATGATGTCATATATGACATTGCCGATTATCTTTGCGCGACTGCGAGGCCTTCGTGTGCCGTACGGCATCACACTGCAAGAAGGTGATTCTCATGAGCATGTGTTTTCTCGCTTGCATATCGTACCTTTTATGCCGTTTGTGAGATATGCGTTTCGACATGCACGTGCGGTGCAGGCGATTTCTACATTTCTCGCGGACTGGGCAAAAGAGCTTGGGTTTTCTGGAGATGTGTTGGTGATTCCAAACGGTGTCTCAGCAGAAATTTTTGCAGCGCCTGTGCCTAAAGCTGTGCGAGAAGAAATTGCAGCGCTTGTGGGAAAGCGTTCAGGTGAGCTGTGGCTCATTCATACAGGACGGTACGTGCACAAAAATGCTCTTGATGTGGTGGTGCGCGCGCTGCCACTCCTGCCACCACGGGTGCACTTTCTCGCGGTGGGTGAAGGGAGTGAGCAGCGCGCGCTTCGCGCACTCGCAGAGAAGCTCGGTGTCAGTAACCGCTACCATGAACATCCGTACGTACCGATCAGTGAGCTCCCGAAGTTTCTCCAGATCTGTGACGTATTCGTTCGACCATCACGCACCGAAGGCATGGGCAACTCCTTCATTGAAGCTATGGCAGCTGGGCTTCCGGTCATTGGCACACGCGCTGGCGGCATTACCGATTTTCTGTTTGGAAAAGAAAGCGGACCTGAAACGCAAACGGGATGGGTTGCTCGCATTGACTCACCCGAAGACATTGCAACAGCGCTCGGTGACATTGAAGGGGATCATACCCACCGCGATGTGGTCATTACTCGCGCCCGCACAATGGTACAGCGTCGCTACGAGTGGAATGGTATCGCGCACGATATTCGTACACGCTTCCTCGAGACGCTTTTTGCAAACGCACCTTTTTAAACCGCATGCGTGTTATAGCTTCATATGGACAAACAACAGAAAAACGTGGTGGTCATCGGCGGCGGCACAGGGACGTTTACCGTTCTTTCTGGTCTTAAAAAATACCCTGAGCTCTCGCTCACTGCGGTTGTGACTATGGCGGATTCTGGTGGTTCGACTGGCCGTCTACGTGATGAGTTTGGATACTTGCCTATCAGTGACGTGCGCATGGCATTGGTAGCACTCGCAGACGACGAGCTTTCAGATCATGAACGCTTGCGACAGCTCTTTCTGTATCGATTTGAAAAGGGTGGACGAGATCTCGTAGGTCATAATTTCGGAAATTTATTCCTCGTCGCACTCACCGACATTCTTGGTTCTGAAATTGAAGCGATACAGTTTGCAAGCAGAATGCTCCGTACAAAGGGCGCTGTCCATCCGGTGACTACAGACAACGTAACACTCGTCGCCACGTATGATGACGGTGTTGTCGTTCATGGTGAAACTCATATCGATGAGCCAAAGCCTGGGAGAGATAACCATAAAATTACACAGTTGCGCACAGAGCCGCAAGGAAGCATCACTCCAGATGCTGCGACTGCAGTAGCGCAGGCCGACCTCATCGTCATTGGTCCTGGTGATTTGTATACCAGCATTCTCGCGGTGTGTGTGGTGGGGGGTGTGCGGGAAGCACTTATGAAGACCACGGCAAAAATTGTATATGTCTCAAATCTTATGACAAAGTACGGGCAGACAAGCACCATGAGTACAGAAGATCACGTTGTCGAGCTCGCGCGATATATCGGCCGACGTCCCGATGTAGTACTTGCAAACAACACAATGCTTCCTGAAACACTGCTCGCACGGTATGCCGAAGAAGGAGAGTATCCTGTCGAAGTGATTTCCGGCTCCGGCGTACTTGCACAAGATCTGTTGGCTTCGAGTGAGGTGGTGAAATCCAAAAGTGATAATTTACGAAGGAGTTTGATTCGACACGATCCTGACAAGCTCGCGCGTGCTATCGTGGAGTTGCTATGATCTTTGTACTTGATTTTGATCGCACGCTCTTTATGACTGATGCGCATTCACGCGCGCTGCGTGACGCAAAGAGCGATGCGCCAATCGGCACTCCACAGGTGCTGGACATTGTTGATGTGCACGCATTTCTCTACGATGACGTGCGTGCCTTTTTCGATGCTACGCAGGGTAGCAAAAAATACATCGTAAGTGCAGTCACCTGGTATGGTCCTACGTCAGAGCAATACCAAGAAGAAAAAATTCGTCGGTCGGGTGTCACCGCGCTTGCCGACGGTGTTTTGTTGACCAATGAATCAAAAGTAGCCGCACTCATCGAGCTTTCACTGCGCTTCCCGGACGAAATTCTTGTCTTTGTTGACGATATGGTTGACCACTTGGTTGCCGTGCAGGCAGCACTTCCTCGTGTACACTGTATACATATGTCGCGTGACGGTGCAGAACAAAAAAGTACTGTTGCGGCACCAGAACATATGATAACCGTACATACACTCACAGAACTTTTACACGATGTTTCAGCGGTGGCCGTATGAGCAACCAGCTTCCTCTTCGTGTCCTTTCCATTTCACAATACGGCAGCGGTCTCCTCGACACTGCTGCGCTTTCCGGTGCGCTCGCTCGACAAAAAGAGTATGCCGAGCGTCTTTCTTCGTACACCGTTCTCGTCCCTGATACAAAAAGCAGCGGGCCAATAATTGCTGAAAATCTCACCATTCTGCCTATTCCCGCTGGGAATCCACTCGCGTTTCTCGTCGGCGCATACCAGCGGGCGCGTGAGCTTCATGCCGAAATGCCCTTTGATCTCATTATGGTCGACAACCCGCATCTCACCGGTGTGCTCGGCGTATTCCTTAAATATCGTCTCAAAATACCACTTGTCGTGCACAGTATGGCCGATATGATTTTTAATCCTTGGTATCGACGCGAACGATTTTCAAATCATTTGAAACATATACTCATGCGCGCATCAGTCTTCTTTGCAAACGCCGTGCGTGTATCGACAGAGTATGAATGTGAACGTCTCACGAGCCGCGGAGTGCCACGAGAGAAAATCGCCGTTGTGCCATTTTACATAGATACGGTTGATTTTTCGCTTGCGCTCAGCCAGGTGCAAGCGCTCCGTGACCCCATGACGATTTTGTTTGTCGGACGTTTAAGCTATCAGAAAGATATACCCACGCTGCTTGCCGCAATGAAGGAGGTAAAAGAGCGCTGTCCGGCTGCGCGGTTGCGTATTGTGGGGTCGGGCGAGCTTGAGCGTGCACTTCGCGCACATACTGCATCGCTCAGCATTGCCGATGCGGTCACCTTTACGGGCGCGATGCCCTACGCATCGATTGCAAAGGAATTTAAGAAGGCAACAGTGTTTGCACTTCCGTCACTCTACGAAGGCACGTGCATGGTGCTCCACGAGGCTGCACTTGCAGGTCTTCCGCTCGTGTCGACCGATGTCGCAGGAGCACACGACTTCATTCGTGATGGTGTCGAGGGGTTCCTCGTACCTGTTCGTGATGCACACGCACTCTCGGTTGCGTTGATAAAAGTCCTCAATGATGCGGAGTTGCAGCAAAAGCTTGGCGAGGCAAGCACGCGACGCATGGCAGCATTTACAAAAGAAAAAGCACTCACCGCATTCTCAGAACTTTGTACACGCTTCGTGTAGCGGTCATTTGTTTTGTATACTAAGTGCTATGTTAGGCTCCTCGAAACCACTCGACCAGAGTGCAACAGATCTATCAATGAACGGTGAACAGCCGGTGCATGATGGAGCGCTCGATGATCTTTTGATCGTTGACCCACAGCTGAAAGAAAAATATGAGCATGAGCAAGCAGCACCTGCAGAGGAGGTAGTAGCGGCACCGGAACTTCCACCAGCTGTTGTTTCTGTTCGCGAAAAGTTGCGAGTGCTCTTTCTGTCCTACGAGGATGATATTTTCGAAGAGGGTAGCGCGACGCAAGGACTCTATGCAACCTACGGTTCCTTTTTTGAAGAGGTGCACGTTATTGTATTTACCGAAGCCACACATTCGTTCTCGGGTTTGCAGATTGCAGAAAATGTCTGGGCGTACCCGACAAACACTACCGCGTGGTGGAAATATCCATACGATGCATTTCTCCTTGCACGCGAGCAGCTCTACTTTGCAAAGTTTTTTCGCGCCGATGTTGTTGTCGCTCGAGACCCGTTTGAGCTCGCGGGCGCTGCGTATTGTATTTCGCGGTGGTTTCGCACTCCGCTCGTGGTGTACAACAATAGCCACGTGTACGACCCACACTTTCTTGATGAGCAGGACAATAATAGTTATCGCGTCTGGTGGGCGCATCAAGTGATTTCTCGCGCAGATCACGTTTGTGTCACCACCGAGCGACTCAAGCGCACCATGCTCGCGCGGCACGAGCTTGCCGAGGCTGCAGTCAGTGTTGTGCCGCCATACGCAGAGCTCAGCGCACCCGAGCAGCAGCTAGACCGAAATCTGATTCATTCGCTACATCCGAGTTTCACCTTCACGTTGCTCGTGGTCGCTCCATTGGCGAACGATACGAGAGTGACCTTTGTGATCAACGCCGTGCAGTACACATTGCGGCAGTATCGTTCGATAGGGTTGTTCATCATTGGTGATGGACCGCAGCGTGCGATGCTTGAAGCACTGGTAAAAAGCAAAGGACTTGAACAGCAAGTGATATTCCTTGGTGATGTGCCTCCCGCACCCTACATGGCATCTGCAGGTATGCTGATGGAGCTGACCGACGACGAGGAGGCAGACAGTGTGCTGTTGCAAGCTGTGTCACTCGAGCTTCCGGTCATAACAACCGCTGGCGCGACGCTCGGCGGTATTCTCGAACACGACGCCTCAGCACTCATTTGTAAGAGCGGCGACCTTGGATGTGCGATACAGAGCATCGCACACTATATGAATAACAGCACTGAGCGCTTACGCTTTGCAAAGGAGGCAAAATCGCGTCTTTTGGCAAAGGGAACGTCGCGTACCGCATCGATTGAACAACTTGTGCTCGTGCTTGCTGGCGTGGTTTCGCGATATCGTGGAATCCCCGCAGCAGCGCCGCCAACACCCACAGAGGAGGGGAAACAAGATACACTATAGTCATGCGGTTGCTCATTGTTACAGACACCCTCGACGTCGACGATCTTAAGGTCGGGTATTTTCATCGGTGGGTTGAAGAGCTTGCAAAGCATTGTACGTCGATTGAAATTATCACAAAAAAGCAGGGTTACCATACGCTACCCGCACACGTGCATGTACACTCACTTGGATGGGAAGTGAAGAAAGGAAGCATACATCGTTTTATAAAGTACGTGTGGTTTTTGGTGCGGCTTATCAAGCGGTATGACGCTGTGTTTGTCTACGACTCGCCGTGGGTAGTCGCGCACTCGGGGTGGTGGTGGAAACTCTGGAAAAAGAAAATTGGTTTGTGGTATGCGTACGGTGACCCAAAGATGAGCTTGCA
>Ga0075026_100000594_pt1 | contig 14788 bp, 20 predicted proteins | sample Str012_2_FD_71392 | JGI IMG/M metagenome (GOLD analysis project Ga0075026, IMG submission 71392) | Freshwater sediment microbial communities in response to fracking from Pennsylvania, USA - Straight Creek_MetaG_SC_2012 | ecosystem: Environmental > Aquatic > Freshwater > Creek > Sediment...
GAACAAAAAACCGACATCCTTTTTCTCTGGGACACACACGATTCTAAAAAAACACTTGCGGAAATCAAAACGACCAAGGGTGTCGATACACTTATCTATACAAAGGGAGCCATTGTGTGGCATGTCGACCGCGCACACTATACAAAAAGCGGCATGCATAAGTTTATAGGTACTGCCGTGTATAAAGCCATGACCGCGCGCAACGTGAACACGGTGCGAAAGCTCGCAGAGCTACTTGGCTAGCGGGTGACGACAGAGCACCTCGTATTCTTTCCAGATAAAGTACATCACGATGAGGTCAAAGATGGTGAGGATAACGATTGCTGCTGAGAAATGCGTGACGATTTGGTATATCTGGTACGACACAAACCCGCCGAGGACGATGAGGGAGAGTGGGTATGCACGAAGCTCGTTTTTAAGCATCGCAATGATGAGTACGAGCTTGATGAACCCGCGGCTGAGGAGGTAGAGACCGATGAACGTCGCGCTCGTCGCAGTGATTTCGTCTGCTAGTTTGGTGAGGTGGGGGATGATGAGCCCTTCAAGCGAGAGCGGCAGGACGACTGCAGTGGCACGTACAATGAAATCGGTCACGACGGATATTGGGACAAAAAATGCGAGCACGCCCGCCACACACTCCACAAAGGAAATAGCGCCCTTAAGGAAAATACTCACAAGGAAGTACGTGCGGATCTGCTTTTCTTCGATGATGGGGTCCATAACTACATCTAGTGAAGCATGGATAAGGAGTTTTTCAAAAAATGTGGTATCTTATTCGAGCCGAAGTGAAGGAAAAAATTGAAGAGATGGAGAGTTGGCTGAGTGGTCGAAAGCGCCTCACTGCTAACGAGGTAAGCCCTTTAAAAGGCTTCGCGGGTTCAAATCCCGCACTCTCCGCAAAATAAAAAAGCCCTCGAAAGAGGGCTTTTTTATTTTGCGAGAGTAGCCCGTGCCGGGGGCACGGGCGGCGGGATTTGAAGCCGTTGCCAGCTCTTTTGAAGAAAGAGCGACAACGGGTACTGAAACTGTAAGTTTCAAATCCCGCATTTATATAATAGAGTTCACGCGTGAACCAGTGTGCTCAAGACCATTTGGAGCATTTTGTATATGGAGACCGGTAGGTAATTTGTACTGTCGAATGTTTGATTGGAAGGGAGTTTTGACTGCGCCCATCTCTTGTAGTAACAAAAACTCTTTTGATGTGTATTCCTGAACAGTAAAACCAATTTGAGGTTCAAAATAAACAACATTGTTTTTGTCTTCAAAAAATATTTTTTCCATGAATGGTTGAATAACCTTTCGAATATTGTTTGTTTGCACGTTAGAAGTTTTTAAGCGAATGGAAAAATTTTCTGGTGTAACAAAATATAAGGAATCACGCTCTGTGAAACGACCGACATCACCGGAGGTAAAACGATGCTTCCATGAAAGCGAGTTCAAATATTCCTTAGCTTCCTCCAGTGCGACATGTATATTCGGGTTATCGCTGATGTGGTTGAGTTTTTCCCTTATATCGATCATCCTCGAAAGACTTTCTACTGAATAGCTGTCTGTCGAGTATGGTGAACGCTCGAGTCTGTCGGCGGCTTCCTGCTTTCGCTTCGCTTGTTCGGCAATAATATTGAAAAAGTTGTTTTCCATATAGCAAATATAGCATTAGAATTCTCAAAATATAGACAAAAATGCATGTTTCCACCTTTCCACACCCCCACCTTTACCCCATGTACAGAGGGAACAAATAGCGTACAATAGCCCTGTGCTCTATGGAGGAGGCGCATTCAGTATCAACTTAGTAATAAATCAACAATAGTATGGCAACAGCAAAGCCAGCAGCAAAGAAGGCAAATTCAGCATTCATGAAGCCGATGACGATTTCAGCAGAACTTGCTGCGGTCGTAGGTAAGGGACCAATGCCTCGCTCTGAGGTGGTCAAGGCTCTCTGGGTATACATCAAGAAGAACAATCTTCAGGATCCAAAGAACAAGCGCAACATCAATGGTGATGCTGCTCTCACTACGGTCTTTGGCGGCAAGAAGGTCGTGAACATGTTTGAAATGACGAAGCTCGTTTCAAAGCACCTCTCATAATTCTATTTTGAGAAACGAGAAAACCCCCGCGAGGCTTTGCCTCGCGGGGGTTTTCTGTGAAGTGTACCCTTGCCGCATCTGTTTCACCCGCTCCGCCGTTTTTGTTACCACTACAGGCATTTGTATCCCGCGAAGGCGAAACAGATGTGGCGAGGGGACAGATTGCGTTCTTCAGCATTTCAGTGTGCAAACGCCACCGTGTCGACCGCTTTCGCACCGGCATGCATGAGTGCCCGCCGCGCCTCGGTGAGTGTGGTGCCGGTCGTCGCGACGTCGTCTACGAGTATAAAGTATTTTCCTTTGACCTGCTCGCGCCTATCGTCCGGCACTGCAAATGCACCGGAAAGGTTTGTGAGACGCTCTTTGCGGCCAAGCTGCGTCTGCGGCGTGGTCTCCCGCACACGAGCAAGAAGGGAGGCATCGTATTTCAGAAGCGGGTCCTCGCAGACAACCTTCAACACTTCCTCCACTTGGTTATATCCACGCTCCTTTGCGCGTTTTGGGGAAAGGGGAATGGGGATGAGCGTCGGCACATCGTCGTAGTGTGAAGAAAGATACTCACCGAGCACGTGAGCCATCAGTGCATGTGCGTGCGCATTCTTTTTATACTTTGCTTCCCACACCAGTGCACGAATACGCTCGTCGCGATACGAGGTGAGGCCCACGCCGTGGGGAAGTGGCGAGACACGCAGGAGTTGTTCCATATCTGCTTCAGTAAGTGTATGCACCAGCGCATGTTCTTCCGATTCGGGAAACACAAGCGAGAGCAATGTGTGGAGAATATTCATAGGTGGCAGTGGTTGCTCACAGTCTACATGATAGACTAATAACAAAGCTATGGCGTTTGGTATTACAAAAATTGGAAAGTTTCTCGACAGCAGTGCTCTCACGGGCTCTCATAGTGTTGTCGGTATCGACATCGGAACATCCTCGGTGAAGGTCGTCGGTCTGACGGAGGGAAAAAATGGCGCAGAGCTCGAGACCTACGGCGAGCTGCAGCTCGGGCCCTATGCAGGGCTCGAGATTGGGCGCACGGTAAACCTCGACGCGGGGAAGCTCGGCCTCGCACTCACGGACATTCTCCGCGAAGCAAATGTCACCGCACGAAATGCAGCACTTGCAATACCAAACTCGGCGAGCTTCATCGCTGCGGTAGAGTTTCCGACGCGCGACCAAGCAAAGCTTGCATCGATGGTACCCATTGAGGCTCGAAAATATATTCCGGTACCCATGAACGAAGTGACACTCGATTGGTTTATGATTCCTCCACGCGCACAAGCTGCAGAAGCTACGCCTGCGGAAGCGCCTGAAAGCACGCACGTGCTGCTCGCGGCAATCTTCAATGAAGCACTCCACAAGTATCGAAGCGCAGTGCAGCATGCAGGTGTTGCAGTAGGCTTAAACGAAATGGAATCCTTTAGCGTGATCCGTTCGTCCATTCACGAAGACGACGAAACCGTGATGATCATGGATCTCGGCGCCTCGTCTGCAAAAATATATATTGTGGCGGATGGGATTCTTCATGAGTCGCACCGGATGCCAATCGGCGGACAAGACCTGACAATGGCAATTGTCGACACCATGAAGCTCAGCATCGGAGAAGCAGAGGAAGCAAAGCGCCAGATGGGGTTTGTCGCTGGAGACGGCTATGATCCACGCCTTATCGAGGCACTGACGCGCCCCATTGAACGTATCGTCAATGAAACAAGGCGGGTGATCGCACGATATGAAAGCGAAGGTACTGAAAAAATCAATAAGATAGTTCTCACCGGCGGTGGTGCATCGCTCAAGGGAATTGCTGAGTCCTTCACCACAGCGTTTTCTCTTCCCGTCGTTCGTGCGAACCCATTTTCAAAAGTTGCGTACCCTGCATTTCTCGAAGAAACACTCAAAGAAGCGGGACCGGCGTTTGCTGTTGCGATCGGTATTGCACTTCGTCGACTGATTGAAAAATAATGTGCTGACTTTTTTACGTGCGCTGTCCACACTCAAAGGCTATCAGGAGTGCGCGTAACTCCGTATACTATTTCTAATGGACCCAGTACCTCAGTCATCGTTCATTCCGCGACAGGCAGGAAATATGGTGGCGGAACCACCACGAAAAAGAAGGGGACGTTTCAACGTCTTGAGTTTTTTTGCGATGATTTTTTTCTTTGGCTCGATCATCCTTGCCATGGGCGTTTGGTTTCTTGAGCGCAACCACGAGCACACACTCGACGCAAAAAAAGCAGAGCTCCAAGGGAAGCGTACCGATTTCAAGCAGGACACCATCGATAGCATTCGTATACTCGATACGCGCATTCGTACTGCGGAATATCTCATGGACAGCCATGTGTCACCGTCGCGCCTCTTTGACGTGCTTGAGCGCACCACACAGGAACACATTCAGTACACCTCGTTTGATTTTAGTCGAAGACCATCAGGAAATGTGAGCGTCTCAATGACCGGCATCGCACCGCACTTCAACACGGTTGCTCGACAGGCGCAGCGCTACGCTGACGAAGTGAAAGAAAATAGGTTCACGCGTGTCATTTTCTCTAACCTCGACAAACCATCACCTGACCATGTTTCTTTCAAGGTTGATATGGATATCGCAAAGGATCAGATTTCATATGATGCACCTGACCATTCAGTGAACGACATCATACAGAACGCGGCACCAGACAAACCAGCGCAGACAGCTGATGTCGTACCCGCTGTAAGCACGAGCACCACGGCAGCAAGTACTACCATAAAAGCCCCTCCTGCTAAGAAATAATTTTTATGTATCGATTTCTTACACCAGTCCTCGCCATCATCGTTTCAGTCACGTTGTTTTTTACATTCATCAAGCCGACCTTCAACCAATATAAAGCCATTGATAACGAAATCGCCGACTACGGAGGCGCACTCGACAAGGCTCAGCTGCTTCAAGAAAGAATCGACGAACTCGACAAAGAGAAAAATAGTATTCAGGAGTCCGACCTTTCTCGACTACAAACATTTTTGCCAGATACCGTGGACGAAGTTTCAATCGTGCTCATCCTCGATGATGTCGCAACACGCCACAATCTCGTACTCGATGGTATAAAGGTAAAAACAACTACGGGAGGTAAAGATGCTCAGAGTCAAAATGCAGGAACGCTCAAAGAGCAGCTGTTCGCGGATGACCCGAAAGACTCCACAAAGGAAATCGTTGGTGCGGATGGTACTACCGTCAAGCGTCCACAGGACCACATCGACCAGGAGGCCCTCTCGTTTGCGGTGACGGGTACCTATGCAGATTTCCGTTCGTTTATGACAGATCTGGAAAAGAGTCTTGCTCTGATGGACATCAACACACTTTCGATTCGAGAGCCGTCAGTTGAGGGTGATACAAGCTCGTATGGTGTCGGTGTTTCGATGTATCGGTTCAAGCAAGTCAAAAAATAGTTTCACATATGAAATCTTTGATTAAAAATGGACTCTTCGTCATCAGCCTCGTGCTGATAGCGTGGTTTGGCTATACCGTGTTCTACAAGGATAGCGGTGTACCAGCGCTGAATGAAACTGCTCAAAATGAGGCACGTGTCAGTCAGGAAGAATTTCTTGCGAAACTAAAAGACCTTCAAAATTTGCATCTGAAACCAGAGTTTTTCAAAGATAAAAACTTCACCTCACTCGTCGACTATACCGTGCAGGTTGTAGACGAAGATGCCGGTCGTAAGAACCCGTTTGCTCCTGTCCCTGGCCTTGCACCAAAGCCGACTGCAAAGAAATAGTGACGTTGGTGTGGGGGGTGACTGGGTATATCCATATATGAATCTTTTTGAGCTACTGAGTGAGTACGGAGCTATTTCGGCTGATGATCGAGCAACACTCGAAAAATCTTTTGCTGACCAAACCGGTGACGCTCCAAAATCACCAGAGGCGATACTTATTTCTTCAGGCATCGAGCCGGTGAAGATTCTTGAGACTCTGAGCGGTTACTACAAGATACCTGCGCGAGCGCTTGCTGATGCTGAAAAAATCGAACCGTCCGTGTTGCAGTACATTCCCGTTGAGTCTGCAAAGCACTACAAGCTCGTGCCGCTCGCAGTGAAAGATGGCGTGCTGGAGGTGGGCTGTGTTGACCCCGACAATCTCGACATGGTTGATGCGCTCAACTTTATATCTGCGAAGATAAAGTTGCCGTACAAGCTCGTCATTATTCTCGAGCGCGATTTCCTTCGAGCACTTACGATGTATGAAAACCTCGCAGGGGAGGTGAACCAAGCGCTCACCGCACTTGAGTCCGAGCTTTCGGTGGAGCTCCTCGACAATACAAACGAAGAGGATAAAGCGCCGCAAGACGCAGAAGCAATCAAAGAAGATGCACCGGTGACGCGTATCGTCGCAACCATCTTGCGCTACGCGGTGGACGGCAAGGCATCCGACATTCACATCGAACCAACGCAAGACAAGGTTCGCATTCGCTTCCGTGTGGACGGCGTACTCATCAAATCGCTCGAGCTCCCAATGAAGATTCATTCTGCGGTTGTTGCGCGTATTAAAATACTTTCCTCAATCCGTCTCGATGAAAAACGAAAACCACAAGACGGTCGTTTTTCTGCTGCGATTGACGGCCATCGTATCGACTTCCGCGTGTCGATGCTCCCGACGTATCACGGTGAAAAGATCGTGATGCGTATTCTTGATCCTGAACAAGGCGCACGCACGTTTGCGGATCTTGGTGTCAGCGAAGAAAATCTCGCGGTCATCAGAAAAGCCATTAATAAACCATACGGTATTATTTTGATATCAGGCCCGACAGGATCGGGTAAGTCAACGACACTCTACGCAATGCTCCAAGAGGTAGACAAGGCAGGGAAGAACGTTGTTTCGCTTGAAGATCCGGTGGAATACAACATGGACGGTGTCTCGCAGTCGCAAGTACGCCCAGAGATTGGCTACACGTTTGCCGCTGGTCTCCGCTCGGTGCTTCGCCAAGACCCAGACATCGTGATGGTGGGAGAAATCCGCGACAAGGAGACGGCGCAGCTTGCCATCCAAGCTGCGCTCACGGGCCACTTGGTGCTCTCCACCATTCACACTAACAACGCCATTGGCGTGATTCCGCGTCTCATCGATATGGGTGTTGACCCGTACCTCATTGCGCCAACACTCGCGCTTGCGATGGCGCAACGTCTGGTGCGTAAAGTGTGCCCGGGGTCTGGCCTTGAAGAAAAAGTAGAGGGATCTTTCAAGGTGATGTTTGAAAAGCAATTTGAAACACTCCCTGAACCGTTCCATACAAAACGTCTGCCCGCTCTCGGAAGTATTTTGCGCCTCCAGCCGTCACCGTCATGTCCAAACGGAACACGTGGCCGTACTGCGGTCATTGAAACACTAGAGATTACACCAGAAATAGAGAAACTCATTCTCGAAGATGGTTCTGAAGCACAGATGTATGAAGTTGCTCGCCGCCAAGGCTTCGTTTCCATGTATGAAGACGCACTCATCAAGTCGCTCCGTCACGAGATTCCGTTTGAGGAAGTGAACGGCCTTGGCGGAAGCGGCGGATTCATGACCGCAATTGAAGAAGATATGGAAACAACACCGTCGCTTCCTGTCGATAACACGCATATGCCGACGGCCGACGTGGGCGTATAATATTCCTATATGAAGATATTACTTGTTGACGACGATGCATTCCTCATTGATATGTACGCTGCGAAATTTTCGTCACTCGGGCACACGGTCGATAACGCAAAATCCGTTGAGCTTGCACTCGAGAAACTTCGCGGAGGCGCCGTCTATGACGCCGTGCTTCTCGACATGATCCTGCCGGGTATGACAGGGCTTGAGCTTCTGACTACCGTCAAACAGGAAAATATACTCGGCGGTGCAAAAGCAATCGTGCTTTCAAACCAAGGCGACCAGCGCGATATAGATGCTGCGCATGCTGCAGGCGCACACGGCTACATTGTGAAAGCCCATATGATTCCAAGCGAAGTGGTCGCAGAAGTTTCAAAAATTGTCGGTAGCGCAACACAAAATAAATAACACTATGGTAGCCATTAATTATAAAAAAGAGCTCGAAGAGATTATCGATATTGTCATCGGAGAAAATGGTTCCGACATTCATTTTTCTGTTGGTTCTCATCCGATGATCCGCGTGTCTGGCTCGCTCATTCCGCTCCTTAAAAAGCCAACTCTGACAGAGGGCGACGTGACAGAATTTATACGGGTCTTGCTGACTCCACAGCAATACAGCGAGTACACCACCAAGCGCGAAGTCGATTTTTCATACGAGTACAAAGACGGTCTCCGCTTCCGCGGCAACGGCTTTTATCAGCGTGGCGCCATGGCGATTGCACTTCGCTTTATTCCAAACGTCATCAAGACGATGTCCGAGCTCTCGCTCCCACCGATCCTCGAGACGTTCTGTCAGCGACCGCAGGGGTTCTTTCTCTGCGTGGGTCCGGTGGGTCAGGGAAAGTCTACGACGCTTGCATCGATGGTGGAGCTCATCAACACGAACCGCTCTGAGCACATTGTCACCATCGAAGACCCAATCGAGTTTATCTATGAGCCAAAGAAGTCGCTCATCGACCAGCGTGAGGTGCGTGTCGACACCGCCGACTTCCACACCGCACTCCACTCAGCGTTTCGTCAGGACGTGGACGTCATCATGGTGGGTGAAATGCGTGGTCAGGAAACCATCAGCACCGCGGTGACTGCTGCTGAAACGGGCCACCTCGTGCTTTCAACACTTCACACCAACAACGCAGCGCAGACCATCGACCGTATCATCGACACGTTCCCTGCAGGGCAGCAGGACCAGATCCGTATTCAGCTCGCAGGCTCACTCCTTGGTATCTTTTCGCAGCGTCTCATCCCGCGTATCGCAGGTGGTTTGGTCCCGACCTACGAGCTTCTCATCAATAACAACGCTGTTTCAAACCTCATCCGCGAGCGTCGCACCCACGAGATCCAAACCGTCATCGAGACAGGCTCAGAGTATGGCATGATCGAAATGAATCGCTCGCTCGCCGACCTCGTACAGCGCGGAGAGATTACTGTTGAAAATGCGTTTGCGCATTCTCTCAATCCAAAAGGTCTCGAGCGTCTGTTGTAATATTTTAATCTATGCTTTTTTCGTACATTGGAACAGATACAAATGGGGAAGCAAAGGAAGGAACCGTTGATGCGCAAAACATCGATGTGGCCATTTCGTCGCTCCAGCGTCGTGGGTATACCATTACGGCGATTGAGCCGATGGCTGAGCAAAAAAAGCTGACAGCAGCAATCTTCAACACACATTTTTCATATTTTGAACACGTTTCGAACAAAGAGATTGTTATGTTTTCGCGACAGATCGCGACACTCTTTGAGGCGCAAGTGTCTGCACTCCGTATTTTCCGCTTGCTTGCAACCGAAGCCGAAAATCCGCTCCTTCGCAGTATTCTTGAACAAATTTCCGATGACGTACAAGGCGGAAGCTCTATCTCTGTTGCAATGGGACAACATCCCGATGTCTTTTCTCCTTTTTACGTTTCAATGATTAAGGCAGGTGAGGAGTCTGGTCGCCTGAATGAAGTATTTATGTACCTCGCTGAGTACCTTGACCGTACGTACGAGGTGATGTCGAAGGCGCGTAACGCACTCATCTATCCAGCATTCGTCATCGTTACGTTTATTGGTGTGATGACGCTCATGATGACGATGGTGATCCCACAGATCGCCGGCATCATTAAAGAATCGGGTCAGGAAATACCTATCTATACAAAGTTCGTCATTGGCATGTCCGATATCATGACGCACTATATTGGCTTCCTCATCATCTTCATTGGCCTCGTCGGTGCAGGAGTGTGGCGTTTTGCTCGCACTGACATTGGCGCACGTACCATGGACGAACTCAAGCTCGCGGTCCCTGGCCTCGGTGACCTCTTTAAAAAACTCTATCTCTCACGCGTTGCTGACACTATGTCAACGTTGCTCCAAAGCGGTCTTTCGATGGTTGTTGCTCTTGAGATTACGTCTGAGGTGGTGGGCAACAAAGTTTTTGAAGAAATTCTGATTGCCTGCATCGAGGATGTGAAAGGAGGTAAGTCGGTGTCTGATGCATTTGCACAATTTTCTCATATTCCGGGTGTGATGACACAAATGATTAAGGTGGGAGAAGAGTCGGGAAGCCTCAGTACCATTCTTGAAACACTTGCGAAGTTCTATCGTCGCGAAGTCGACACCGCCGTCGACACCGTGGTCGGCCTCATTGAGCCGATTATGATTGTGCTCCTCGGTCTTGGCGTTGGCTTTCTTCTTGCGGCTGTGCTTGTCCCAATCTACAACATCACGAACACCATCTAAGCAAAATTTCTCAATCTGCTTTGTTGTACGCGATTTTTATTCGGCAACGTACCAAAAGTACGCCTTCTCATAAAAATCGCGTACGCCGCGCATCTTGAGTATTTTGCTTAGATTGGAGGAGTAGCTCCTTAAAGCTGTCCACAGGGGAGGGGCTATACATCTCCGAGACGCACTATAATGGTGGTAAGCCACTTATAAAACGTAGGGCGGCGGTTATCAATAGTAATTTTGAGACGAATCTCACACGTTATGAGTATCAATACAAAGAGAGGCTTCACCCTCATGGAACTCCTCGTCGTCATCGCAATCATCGGCATTCTCGCCTCTGTTGTGTTGGCGTCACTCAACACTGCACGTTCAAAGGGTGCAGACGCAGCAGTAAAGTCGAGTATTAACAACGCTCGTGCACAAGCAGAGCTGTACTACGACAGTAATGGTAATAGCTATGCTGGTGTGTGTGCAGCAACAACAGGTATCCTCAACATGATGAATGGCGCAGATACCGCAAACGGTACTACTAATGTTGTACGATGTAACGACTCTGCTACAGCATGGGTACTTCAAGGTCAGCTTGTGGCATCGTCAACAAGTTATTACTGTGCTGACTCAACAGGTAAGTCTTCTACCGTAGGGTTGCCGTCTACCCCGTTGATTACCGCATCATCGACTACTGTTTGTCCATAATCCTTGCACACAAAACAAACCGCTCGGGCATATGCCCGAGCGGTTTTGTTTTGTGTGCAAGTGCATACTATACTTGATACATGACATTTGTAACGGGTCTCATCGGCTTTCTTTTCGGAGTCATCATTGGAAGTTTCCTTAATGTCGTTATTTTGCGGACACACACGAAGCGTTCGCTCGGCGGACACTCACACTGTATGACGTGCGGGAAGCGACTCGGCGCACTTCAGCTCGTGCCTGTGCTTTCCTACCTCGCACTGCTCGGCCGCTGTCATTTCTGTGGTGCGCGTATTTCATCACGATATATACTCATTGAGCTTTTATCGGGAATCCTCTTTGCGTATATTTTCACACTTGAGCTCTCGCCGCTGTTGATGGTGGTGCATCTTGTGTTTCTCTCGCTACTGCTCGTGGTGTTTGTGTATGACATTGAGCACCTCATCATTCCCGACGAGTATGTGCTCGCGCTTGTTCCGCTCGCGCTTGTGCTCGGTGCAGCGGAGCTGCCTGCACTATCGCTCGCAGGTATCGAGCAGCTGTTTATCGGCGCAGTACTTTCATTCGTGTTCCTTGGCGGTCTTTGGAAACTATCGGGAGGTAAGTGGATCGGCCTTGGGGATGCCAAACTTTCCGTGCCACTCGCGCTCGCCGTCGGCATGATGCACACCTTCGCACTCATTGTGTTTGCATTTTGGATAGGCGCGGTACTCAGCGTGTCTGTGCTTGGTCTCGCGAGCCTTCTTGCAAGGGGACAAAAACGCTTACGCTTTTTTCGTACACCACTTACAATGAAAGCTGAAGTGCCGTTTGCACCGTTTCTCATTGGCAGCTTCCTCATTGTGTACTATGGACATGCAGACGTATTCACCATCACTGACGTTGCGCTCTCGTACGTGCTTTCGTTTTTCTCGTGAGCGTGGTTTTACCATTGCTGAAATCGTCGTTGTTATTGCCATCATCAGCTTCGTCTTTGCGGTAGTGATCGCCAAGTACAAAGATTTCGACAGTACGTCCATTCTTAAAAACCTTGCGTATGAAGTCGCGCTCTCCGTGCGAGAAGCGCAGGTCATGACCGTCTCCACGAGCAACATCGGCGGTGGCAACATTCTCCAAAACCAAGGTCAAAATGCGTACGGCGTCAACTTCACCGCAAACAGCAGTACGTACGAGCTCTTCAGTGATACAAATGGAAACAATGCGTATGACGCTCCCGGCGAGCTTATAAAACTCATCACCATGACGCAGGGTGCAAAGATCAGCGCGCTCAACGAAAGACGCTCAGGCAACGGAAGCACACAGTTTCCAATCACCACGGCGACAATAGTATTTCATCGACCGCATCTCGATACATCGTTTATAACGTCTTCGAATTCACTCAACGTCATTGAAGTGCTCGCCACCGTACAGTCACCACGTGGGTCGACACGCATTGTGCGTATCTTAAAGTCTGGACGTATTCAAGTTCAATAATATATGCTGCGTATCTCTTCACAAAAGAAAGGATTCTCGCTCGTCGAAGTGCTGGTGGCAACGGCGCTGTTTACGGTGGTGGTTACGGTGGCGGTAAGTGCACTGCTCGTCATTCTCGATGCAAACCGCAAAGCCCAAAATATTTCAAATACGATTAACAATACATTCTTTTCATTTGAGACCATGACCCGTCTGCTGCGCACAGGCGCGGGGTATCATTGTGGCACCAGTGGCGTCATTACTACGCCGCAAGATTGCGCGCAGGGAGGTAAAGATATTTATTTTACCGACGATCGTGGACAGTTTGTGCATCTCTGGTACGACACAAGTAGCGCAACGGGGTCTATTATGGAGGAGGTGGATAGTACCAACAAAAACGGCACCGCGTTTGACGCAGCGTACCCGCTCACTGCAGACGATTTCCAGGTTGATCAGCTGCTGTTCACTGTCACGGGGTCACAACCTGTGTCGAGTGGTGACCGCGCGCAGCCTATCACGACCGTCGTTTTGTCTGGGGTGACAAACAAAAACGGACGTGGGCAGTCTGATCTCAAGCTTGAATCAACGGTGGCGCAACGCATTCTTGATATATAAGTATGTTTCGTTTACAAAACAAAAAAATAGGCAGCAACGGCTTCACGCTCATCGAGGCACTCGTAGCGATTGCCATTTTGACGATGTCTATCGCTGGCCCGATGGTAACAGCGTCTGATGGTTTAAAAAACAGTGTGTACGCACGTGATCAAATCGTTGCTTTTTACATTGCGCAAGAAGGCATTGAAATAATTCGCTCGATTCGTGACGGTAATGCGCTCAATAATGCGCCGTGGCTTACAGGCATCGATGCGTCGTGCACCAGTGGCGCTGGGTCAGGGTGCGGCATTGATATTCGAAACCGCAACTTTATCGACTGTGCTGGAAGTGCGGGCACTGCATGCAACATCTACTACGATGCCAAAGGACTTATTATAGGCGGAGGCGGTGTGCGTGGTATCTATAGCCATGTGTCCGGTGGCACGCAGCAGACTGTGTATAAACGATCTATAAAGATAGTTGCGATCAACGCGCAAGAGTCAACAATCGATACAACAGTGACATGGCTTTCACGTGGAGTAACGAAGACTATCACGGTGCAGTCACGCCTCTTTAACCAGTACGACAACCTCGGTGTGGTGACGATGAACGACGGTCCGATACTTGCGTGCACGCTCATCGACGCCTCTTCTGTATGATGAACAAACTATTTCACACACTTGGTCCAAAGCGCAACAAAGGGTTTGCGCTCCTCATCGCTGTGCTCGTGTCGTCGGTGGTACTCGCGGTGGGTATTTCGATGCTCAACATTACGCTGAAGGAATATCTCTTTTCGGGTATTGGCCGTGAGTCCGAGATTGCGTTTTATGCTGCTGATGCCGGCATGGAGTGTGCGCTCTATTGGGACACCTCGACGCAAGGAGGAAAGTTTGACCTCACTGCAGCTGCGAGCACGGTGACGTGTATGGGTTCGACTGTTGCAACACCCGCCGGTGGTACTAGTGGTACTCAAAAACAATTTCAATTTGAATGGGCCTCAAGTGGCCAAACGGTATGTACAAAAATCGGTATAACGAAGTATTTCGACCCGACGAACCCTGTGGCGATGGGGTCGTGGGGTACGTGCGCAGCAGGCGCAACCTGTACACAGGTGGAGGCTCGTGGCTACAATCGCCCCTGTGCCAGCCTCAGTTCTCCAAAGGTTGTGGAGCGCGCACTCCGTGCAAACTATTAAGATGATGTCGCTTTGTGAGTCTGCCGCAAAAGCCCCCATAAGGGGCTTTTGCGGCAGAACGCGTATCCCTATAGAATAGACATACCATGGCATCTATGAATACAAGCGAGCGAGCGAAGCGAGCAAAAAAGCTTGCTGCTCTTATATTGCACCACCAAAAGCGGTACCACGAGGACGATGCGCCAGAGGTGAGTGACGAGGCATACGACTCGCTGGTGCGAGAGCTCGATGCGCTTATCGCAGAAGACTCGTCGCTCGCCAAATTTCGCACAACACTCTTGCGTGTGGGCGGTGCGCCAAACGTTGCATTTACCAAGGTGCGCCATACCGTGCGCCAATGGTCATTCGACAACTGCTTCGATGCCACCGAGCTAACCCTGTGGACCGAGCGTGTGGAAAAATTGCTTCGCGAAGCAGGCATCGAGTCGCCAATTCTTTCGTATGTCATTGAACATAAAATCGACGGTCT
>Ga0075026_100000595_pt1 | contig 14781 bp, 8 predicted proteins | sample Str012_2_FD_71392 | JGI IMG/M metagenome (GOLD analysis project Ga0075026, IMG submission 71392) | Freshwater sediment microbial communities in response to fracking from Pennsylvania, USA - Straight Creek_MetaG_SC_2012 | ecosystem: Environmental > Aquatic > Freshwater > Creek > Sediment...
ACAGGCCGATGCGGATGAAGGCGGCATTGAAGCGGGCCGAACGCGCGGCCAACCGCACGTCGCTGCCCAGCACCAGCGCGAATCCTCCGCCCGCAGCCGGGCCGTTGACCGCTGCGATCACCGGTTGCGGCAGTGACCGCAGCGCCGGGATGAGCGAGGCGATGTGGCGCTGCACCGCAAACCCCGCCTGGGTGCGGCCGAGGTGTTCGGTGTGCGGTGCCGAGCCGTAGCCACCCAGGTCGAGCCCCGCGCAGAACCCGCGGCCGGCGCCGGTGAGGACCACCACGCGTGCCACCGGATCGTGACGGAGTTCGGCGAGGTGCTGATGCAGTGACTCGACCAGTTCGGCCGTCATCGCGTTGAGCTTGTCGGGTCGGTTGAGGGTGAGCTGGACGATGCCCTCGGCGGGCTCGGTGCGTTCGACGACTGCCATGCCCCATGCTGTCCCATCGACCGAGCCCACGACGAGTTACAGTCGCCGCGTGTCCCATCTCGCTGCGTATCGCTACGGCGCCGGCGACCTCTCCACCCGTCTCGGCCCCACCGAGTTCTGGCGGGCCACCATCACACCACACGGTCCGGGCACGTTGCACCTGTGCTGGGACACCGGTGGATTGCGCCGCGATGCGTGGGGTCCTGGGGCCGAGTGGCTGCTCGCCTCGGTGCCGGCCCTCCTCGGCGAGCTCGATCCCGGGCACGTGTTCGTCGACGCACATCCCGCGGTGCTGCGCGCACAGCACGTCCACGATGTTCGCTTCGGCGCCAGCCGCACCCTGTACCACGAGCTGCTCCCCACGGTGCTCGGCCAACGCATCACGGGGGGAGAGGCCGTTGCGCAGTGGCGACGCCTGGTGCGAGCGCTCGGCGCGCCAGCGCCGGGGCCCCACATCGGTCTGCGACTGCCACCGGCCCCCGACGAACTGCTCCGCCGGCCGACGTGGTGGTTCCACCCGCTGGGCATCGACGCGCGTCGCGCCGACACGCTGCGCAACATCGCTCGCCACGCCGACCGCATCCATCGATGGGGCACGGGTTCCGTGGCCGAGGCCGAGCGTGGGTTGCGTCTGATCCCCGGCGTCGGAGAATGGACCGTGGGGAGTGTGCTCGGCCATGCAATGGGCCATCCCGATGCAGTCGCGGTGGGCGACTTCCACCTCAAGAACCTCGTCGCGTACGCGCTCACCGGGCGAGCGCGGGGCACCGACGCCGAGATGCTCGACACCCTCGAGCCCTACCGCGGACAGCGTGGCAGAGTGATCCGGCTCCTGCAGTCGTCGGGTCAGCGGCCACCTGCGTTCGGGCCGCGTCACCGAGTGCTCGACATGACCGGATGGTGAGCGCATCGGGGTGTTAGCGTCGCATCGCTCCCGTCACGCGCACCTCGATGTCCGACCACGTCCTCACTGATCCCGAACCCATTCCCGACCCCGTCGGCATCACCGCACCCTCCGAGCCCGCACAGCCGGTGTGGCGGAAGGTGCTCGTCAAGGTCGGCTTCGTCTACCTCTTCTCGCGCCTGTGCGTCGTCGTCGGCGCGGCGCTGGTGGCCGCTGAACTGAAGGCCGACGAGAACGCCCGTCTTGCCAACTTCCCGCATTCGCCGTGGGCCGACCCTCAGTACGCCGACAAGGCGATTCCCAAGAGCGCCCTGCGGCCCATCATCGACGTCCTCACGTCGTGGGACGGCCTGTGGTACCTGCGCATCGTGCGCGACGGCTACCCCACCAGCGTTCGACCACACGTCACCTACTTCGTCGACGATGCACGTGCCGCGTTCTTCCCCATCTACCCGATGATCGTGCGTTTCGCCGACCGAGTGCTGCCCGGTGGCGACACCATCGCCGCGCTCGCCGTCAACTTCGTCCTCGGGGCCATCGCCGTGTATCTGGTCGGCCTCATCGCTCGGCAACTCTTCGACGTGCGCATCGCCGAGCGTTCGATGGTGCTCATGGCGATCTTCCCGGGCAGTTTCGTCCTGTCGTTCGCCTACACCGAGGCGTTGCTCATTGTGTTGGCTGCAGGGTGTCTGCTGTGTCTACTGCGGCGCAACTGGTGGGCCGCAGGGCTGTTGGCCGCGCTCGGCACGGCCACCCGCCCCAACGGCATCGCGCTGGTCGCCGCGTGCGCGGTGGCATCGATCCTCGCCATCCGACAGCGACGCGATTGGACGTCGCTCGTCGCTCCCCTGCTTTCACCGGCCGGTTTCATCGGCTTCCAATGGTGGCTCGGCCACCGCACCGGCGAGTCCGGCGTGTGGTTCCGCGTGCAGCGCGAGGCCTGGCGGGAAGGCACCAGCTACGGCATCACCGCGGCGCGCCGTTCGTGGTCGGCGGTGCTGCACCCCTTGTCGTCGCCCACCAACACCATCACCATGGCGTCGATGGTCACCCTGGTGGTGCTGCTGTGGTTCCTCTGGAAGAAGCGACTTCCCTGGCCGATGATCGCCTACTGCGCCGTGGTCATCGCCCTGATGCTGCTACCCGCCACGGTCACGGCCCGACCGCGGTTCTTGTACACCGCGTTCCCGCTGCTCATCTCGGCAGCGGCATGGTTCGACAGCGACCGGCGTGATTGGTGGCCGTACGTCATCGCTGCATGCGCTGCCGGTCTCGTCGGCCTCACCGCGCTCTACGGGGTGCTCGGGGCCATCCCGTGAGCCCATCGAGGCTCACTGCACGCACGTCCCGGGCCAGCATCGCGCTGCTTGCCGCGCTCGCATACCTGCCGGCGCTGTTCACCAAACCTGGCCGGATGCCCGCCGACACGAAGCTGTACCTCTACCTGAATCCAGGTCGACTCATCAGCGATGCGCCGAACACGTGGGACGTGCGCCAGTTCGGCGGTTGGGTGCCGCATCAGGTCATCGCCTACCTGTGGCCCCAGGGTCCCTGGTACTGGGTGATGGAGAAGATCGGTGCACCCGACTGGGTGGCTCAACGACTCTGGATCGGCACGCTGCTGTTCGTCGGTGCGTTGGGCGTGCTGTGGGCGGCCCGACTGCTCGGCCTGGATCGACGCGGTGCCACCACGGCGGCAGTGGTGTACCAACTCTCGCCGTACGTGCTGCCATACATCTCGCGCACGTCGGCCATGCTGCTGCCGTGGGCGGCGGTGGGTTGGCTGGTGGCGCTCACCATCAAGACCGCCACGTCGCAGCATCGCTGGCGCTACGCCGCGCTCACCGCGCTGGTGGTGCTGAGCTGCAGCGCCGTCAACGCCACCGCGGTGATGATGATCGCACCCGCACCCGTGCTGTGGCTCGTGCACGCGGCGGTCGAACGCACCATCACCTGGCGCAGGGTGTTCGACACCGCGGCGCGCATCGGCGCGTTGAGCCTGGGCGTGTCGGTGTGGTGGATCGCCATGCTCCGGGCGCAGGGCACCTACGGGGCCGACGTACTCGCCTACAGCGAGAGTCTGCAGGCCACCTCGCTCACCTCCAGTTCCACCGAGACGTTGCGTGGCATGGGCTACTGGCTGGCCTACGTGCGCGACCCCTACGCCTTCACCACCACGGCAGCTCGCGTCTACATGGAGTCGGGCCGCGCCATCATCACCAGCTTCGCCATCGTGGTGCTCTGTCTGGCCGGCCTGGCGCTCACGCGGTGGCGACAGCGCCGCTACGCCGCCCTGTTGGTGTTCGTGGGCATCGTGTTGGCGGTGGGCGTGCACCCCATCGACAACTCGTCGCCGCTGATGCAGCCCCTCGCCGAGCACTCGCGCAGCAGCCTGTCGTTGGCGCTGCGCAGCTCCACCCGCGCCCTCCCACTGTCGAACTTCGGCCTCGCGCTCGGCATCGGAGCACTCGTCACGGCATTGCTCGCCACCCGCGTTCGATGGCGTGCCCTCGCTCCCGCGCTCGTCGTGCTCCTGGCCGTGGCCAATCTCCCCGCGCTGTTCGACGGCGGCCTGGTGGATCCGGCACTCGAGCGCGATCAGACGCCACCGTCGGCGTGGTTGCACGCGGCGGACGCGCTGTCGGCCACCTCCAGCGAGTACCGCGTGATGCAGCTGCCCGGCTCCGAGTTCGGCGCATTCCGATGGGGCTACACCGTGGATCCTCCCCTTCCCGGACTCACCACCAAACCGCTCATCACCCGCGACCTGCTCCCGCTCGGCTCACCCGGCGTGATGGACCTGCTCTACGCACTCGACGACCGGATCCAGCAGGGCATCCTCGAACCCACCTCCGTGGCACCGGTGGCTCGATATCTGGGCGTCGACACCGTGTGGGTTCCCAACGATCTGGCCTTCGACCGGTTCCGCACTCCCCACCCGGTCACCATCAACGACATCCTCACCCGCCGACCAGCCGGTCTCGGGACCCCCACGTCGTACGGCACACCCGCCGTCAACACGCCCACCATTCCGATGGTCGACGAACACGCGCTCACCGACGGCGCCGATGCCACCAAGCTGCCGCCCGTGCAGTTGGTGCCGGTGCTGCACCCCCAACCCATCGTGCGCGCCAGCTCCGACGTCGTCGAGCTGGCGGGGAGCGGCGACGGCGTGGTCGATGCGGCAGCGGCCGGTCTGCTGCAGGGCGACGAGGCCGTGCGCTACGCGGCCGACTCCGCCACCCGCACGGTCGGAGCCGCGCCGTCTCGGGTCATCCTCACCGACTCGAACCGCGACCGTGCCCACCACTGGCGCAGTTCGCAGGACGTCACGGGATTCACCGAGCGCGGCACGCCCACCAGCGACGTCGTCCACCCCGACGAGGCCGACCAACGCCTGCCGGTGTTCGGTCTCACTCCGAATCCGGCCGATCAGACCATCGCCACGCTCGACGACGGCCTCACCGTGTCGGCCAGCGGCTACGGCGAACCCTTCGCCTACCGACCCGAGCAACGACCGGCGATGGCCGTCGACGGCGATCCCGCCACCGCGTGGGTGGTGGGCGACCGCACCAACCCGATCGGCGAGTTCATCACCGTGTCGAAGGCGTCGGGGCAGCTGTCGCTGCTCCAGGCCGACCGAACCAACGCCACCTCGATCGCCAGCCGCATGATCACCCGCGTGCAGTTGCGCTCGGGCGACGGCCACACCGCTGAGGTCGCGCTCGACGCATCCTCATTGGTGGGCACTGGTCAGCGGGTGAGGATTCCCGGCAGCGGCTCGCTCACCATCACCATCCTGGCCGTCGCCCCTCGTCCGGGCGGCACCGACACGGGCCCGTCCGCCGTCGGCTTCGCCGAACTCGGCATCGGGCGTCACGTCGAAGTCGTGCGCACGCCCCGCCTGCCGGCCGACCTCACGGCCTCGACGCCGCTCGACATCGTGCTCACCCGGTTGCGGGTCGATCCGATGAATCGCTGGCGCAGCGACCCCGAGCCGTCGCTGGTGCGTCAGTTCACCACACCTGGCCCGCGCACCTTCGACGCCACCGTGACGCTGCAGGGCTCGCACCGAGCCTCCGACCCCGTGCTCGCCACCATCGATCACACGCAGGGAGCCATGGCGTCGGCTCGCCTCACGGGCGACGTGAACTCACGAGGCATCTACGCCACCGACGGCGACCCACGCACCGCGTGGACCTCGCCGTTCGGCTCGGCCGTCGGGCTCACGCTCACCGTGCCGCTCGACGGCTCGCCGATGTCGTCGTTGCGACTGCAGCAGCGCATCGACACGCTGCACTCGCGCATCACCAAGGTGCGCATCGACATCGACGGCACGACGTTCGACCTCGACGTGGCCGCGCCCGACGTCTCGGGAACCAGCACGCTGCACCTCCCCTCTCCCGTCGTGGGGCACCGCATGGTGCTCACGGTGTTGGCCACGGACGCGCGCACCACCGTCGACCGACGGTTCGCCGAGATCACCGAGCTGCCCGTGTCGATCCGCGAGCTCAGCGCACCGCCCATCCAGCCCAGCACTCGGCTGGAAGGCGACCTGGCACCCTTCTGCTCCAAGGGCCTCGTCACCCTCGACGGCGCCGACCTCGATCTGGCGATGACGCAGACCGACATCACCACTCTCGCCGACGGTGGCACCGTGACCGTGCACCCGTGCACCACCGGTACGGTCGCCATCGGCGCAGGCACGCACCGGCTCAGCACGCTCGACGGCCTGTCCACCGGCATCGACGTCGACCGCGTCGTCTTCACCGCCGGCACGTCCACCGCTGCCGCCAACCCCACGGTCGCCCTCACCCGCACGCTCACCACACGCACCGCCACCGTCAGCCCGTGCCCGGCGGGTTGCTGGCTCATCTTCGGTGAAGGCCTCAACCTCGCGTGGACCGCATCGGTGTCGGGACATTCGCTGGGATCGCCCCAGCAGGTGGCGGGCGGCTTCAACGGATGGTGGCTACCGCCCACCGCCACCGCAACCGCGGTACGCATCGAATGGACGGCACAGCGTGCGGTCGACTGGGCATTGGCGGTCTCGGCGCTGTTCGTGCTGCTGTGCATCGCGCTCGTGGTGAAGACCCGCCGACCAGCGACGGTGGCCGCACCCGAGTGGGTGTCCACCCCGCCATCGCTGAGCCGACGCGCCTGGCAGCCCCAGACGCTGGTCAGCTCGATCCTCGCCGCACTGACCGTCGTTGCCGTCACCGCATTGGTCGCCGCACCGTCCACCGCCGTGTACGCGCTGGTGCCCGCCGTCGCCATCGTGGTGCTGCGCCGCCCGCGCGTGGGTGCCGTCGCGGCGGCACTGTTGATGTCGCTGCTCAGCCTTCGCATCTTGCAGCGCCAACTGGTGAACCGTTTCCCTGCCAATGCGGCGTGGCCGGGCTTCTTCGAGAAGCTGCACCGCCCCGGAATGATGGTGGTCGCACTCCTCGTCGTTGCCGTACTCTTCGACCGCGATCGGTGACGAAGGAGCGATCATGGCGAAGTTGGTCTACGCGTCGAACATGTCGCTCGACGGCTGCACCGAGGACGAGGCCGGTCACCTCGACTGGGCCCCGCCCGACGACGACGTCTTCGTGTTCATCACCCAGCTCATGCGGTCCGCTCGGACCTATCTGTACGGACGGCGGATGTACGAGACGATGGCAGTGTGGGAGACCGACGCCACCCTGGCCACACAGTCCGACCTCACCGCCACGTACGCAACCGTGTGGCAGTCGGCCCACAAGGTGGTCCACTCCTCCACCCTGACGGCTGCATTCACTGCCAACACCCGGCTCGAACGCCACTTCGACCCCGGCGCCCTACGCGCGATGAAGGCGGCCGCGACCAGCGATCTGTTGGTCGGTGGCCCGAACCTCGCAGCGCAGGCGCTCGCCGCCGGGCTGGTCGACGAGATCGCCCTGTTCGTCTGGCCGATCATCCTCGGCGGGCGAACACCCGCACTCCCCGACCACGTCCGCGCCGACCTCACGCTCGTCGACGAGCACCGCTTCGGTAGCGGCGTCGTGCACCTGCGCTACCGGGTGCGTTGATGCCGCAGGCCGGGCCGCTCAGACAGGCTGGTCGGTGCGGTCGAGATAGCGCACGCGCAGCTCCATGAACGGACGCTCGACCACCAGGTACGCCAGCGTGGCGACGGCGAACGTGACCGGCAGGATGCACACCACGACGAGCACGATGGCGTTGCCCACGCCGTGTCCGGCGAGGCTCCAGCCACGGTCGCGCACGGCGATGACGATGGGATAGTGCAACAGGTACGCCGAATAGCTCACGACACCCGGCAACGTGAGCCAGCGCATCAGCCGACCGTGTCGGCCCTCGGTGAACGACACCCATCCCACCACCACGAGCGCCCAGGCCAGGCCCTCGACGAGCGGCCAGTGGGCCTTCCACCGAGCGGCCCCGAGAAAGCTGCCGTGACGGTTGTAGACCCACAGCGCCATCGAGATGCTGACCACGCCCACGGCCGTGGTGACGAGCGCCCGGGCGCCCGACAGTCGCAGCACGCCTCGACGCAGCAACCAGGCGCCCATCATGCCGAGCACGAACTGGTCGATGCGACCCACGATGGTGAAGTAGCTGGTGAGACCGATGGTGGCAGGGTTCGAGGCGCCGGCGAGGCCGCGCAGCACGTTGGCCAGCAAGAGCACACCGAGCAGATAGCGCACGCCGTAGCGCTGCAGGAACCGCAGCAGGAACGGGAACACGAGATAGAAGGCGAACTCGACGCTGATGGTCCACAGCACCGCACTGAAGGGGCCGAACTCGGGCGAGGTGAGCGGCGCTGTGGCCTGCAACGTGAAGTACTGCAAGAACCCGGAGAACGAGTAGTGACCCGGGAACGTGTAGGCGCCGATCACCAACACGATGACGTACATCGGCACGACGCGCAGGATGCGGTTCCTCATGAACCCGCCGTAGCGCACCGCGGCCTGATCGGCGCCATAGGTGAGAATGAAGCCGCTGAGCACCATGAACAACGCCACGGCGGTGTGTCCCTCGATCACCAGTGCCGCCAGCGGGTTGTGGGCCCTGGGGAACGGGTTCGACGGATGCCCGATCTGCTGCACCCCGTGGTACACCACCATCAAGACGGCAGCGACCCCACGAAGGTGATCGACACCCGGCAAGTACCGCACGTTCTTGCTGCGCGCCACGAGGGCTTCGGGTTGGTCGTTCATCCGCGCAGGAGAGTACCCCACACGACACCTGCCGACGGGTGCCGCGCAGTATCATCTCCAACCTGAAAGGGGGTTCGCGTGAAGATCGGCGTCCTCGTGGTGGCATACAACGCAGAGACCACGCTGGCTCGGGTGCTCGACCGCATCCCTCCGGCCACACAACTCGAACTGGCCGAGGTGCTCGTGCAGGACGACCACTCCACCGACGACACGGCGCGGGTGGCCGAGCAGTACCTCGCCGAGCACTCGCACCTCAACCTCACCTTCGTTCGCCATCCTGCCAACCTCGGGTACGGCGGTAACCAGAAGGCCGGTTACAACTACGCCATCAACCACGGGTGGGACGTCGTGGTGATGCTGCACGGCGACGGCCAGTACGCCCCCGAACTCATCGGCGACATCGTGGCCCCCATCGTGCACGGCGACGCCGACGCCGTGTTCGGCTCGCGCATGATGGAGCGCGGCCAGGCCCGCAAGGGCGGTATGCCCGCCTACAAGTACGTCGGCAACCGCATTCTCACCACGTTCCAGAACACCGTCACCGGTCTGAGGCTCAGCGAATGGCACTCGGGCTACCGGGCCTACCGCGTGTCGTCGTTGGCCGAGCTGCCGTTCGTGGGCAACAGCGACGGCTTCGACTTCGACACCGAGATCATCCTGCAGTTGGCGGCGGCGAAGAAGCACATCGCCGAAGTCGCCATCCCCACGTACTACGGCGACGAGATCTGCTACGTCGACGGCATGCAGTACGCCAAGGACGTCGTCGTCGACACGCTGCGCTACCGCCTCGGACAGTCCGGGTTCGGCGTGGGGCATGTCGGTCACCTCGACACCGGCTACGCGTTCAAACCGTCGCCCTACAGCTCGCACGGTCGCATCCTGCAACTGCTCGAGGGTCGCCCTCCCCTGCGGATCCTCGACGTCGGCTGTGGCCCGGGCTGGCTCGCCGAGGCGCTCACGAAGGCCGGTCACACCGTCACCGGAGTCGATGTGCACCGTGCCGACGGTGTCGAGGGGCGGATGCACCGCTTCATCCAGGCCGACCTCAGCAGCGGCCTGCCGCCCATCGACGAGCAGTTCGACGTCGTCCTGGCCGCCGACATCATCGAACACCTCCCCGACCCGACACGGCTGCTCAGCAACTTCGAGCACATCATCGGTCCCGGCGGTTCCGTCATCGCCAGTGTGCCCAACGTTGGCCACTGGTACCCACGCGGTCGCATCGCCGTCGGCCGCTTCGGCTACGACCAGCGCGGCATCCTCGACACCACGCACCTTCGCTTCTTCACCCGTCGCTCGTTCCTGCAACTGGCGAAAGACACCGGCCTCGAGCCTGTGAAGCACCTGCACACCGGTCTGCCGCTCGACGCGCTCGGCGTCGCCGACCGTCCGGCCGTCACCGGCACCATCGGCCGCGCCGACCGCGCACTCGTGCGGTTGTGGCCCAGCTTGTTCGCCTACCAGTTGGTGTTCGAGTTCGTGCCGTGGCGCGGCGGTGCGCTGCGCCCCGACGCCGCCACGAGCTGAGTCGCACGCCATGTGGCGTCGCTGGCGCACGGACGACCCCGAAGCGCGCCTGGCCCGCCGCATCACGCTCGCCGCCACCGCGCTCTTCGCGTTGGTGGTGTGCCGCTGGCATCCCCTCACCCTGTTCGCCGACACCGGATTCAGCAACAACTTCTACGACGCGCAGGCGCGGGCCTTCTGGCACCTCCGCCTCGACGTCCCAGCGGCGGTCGCCGGCCCCGAAGGGTTCGTGATCCACGGCGCCACCTACCTCTACTACGGACCACTGCTCGCGGTGGCGCGCATGCCGTTCGTGCTCTTCGGCCACGGCGTCGACGGTCGGCTCACTCGTGTGTCGATGATCCTCGGATTCGCAGCGGCGTGCACTGCCACCTTCCACCTCGGTCGCCACGTCGCACGCGCGATGGGGCCGCACTCGCACCGACGGGTGCCGATGCTGGTACTGGCCGTGGCAGTGTCTCCCCTGCTCGCGCTCGCCGGCTGGACCAGCGTCTACCACGAGACCGAGCTGTGGGCGTTCGCGCTGTTCATCGCCACCATCGCCCTGCTGGCGGCAGCGCACACCGAGCCCTCCACCGCGTCCGTCACGTGGGCCGCCATCGCCGCGGTGGCCACCGTGCTCACCCGCGCGTCGGTGGGTTACGGGGCGTTGGCGGCCGTCGTCATCACGGGCGTGTTGCTGTGGCGCCGACAACGGCGCGAGCTCGCGGTGCGAGCAGTCGGCATCGCCGTGGGCGGCGCCATCGTCAACGTGGCCGTCAACCTCGCGAAGTTCGGCACCCTGCTCGACCTGCCCGCTGATCACCAGCTGCTCACACTGCAGGATCCACGACGCGCCGCATGGTTCGCCGGGAATGGTGGCAGCTTCTTCAGCACCCGGTTCGTCCCCACCACGGTCGTCCAGTACCTCCGACCCGACGGTGTCCGACTCGAGCGTCTGGTGCCGTTCGTGCGGTTCGGGCCGCTGGCACACGTCTTCGGCGACTACCCGCTCGAGGGCAACACGCCCGCCAGTTCGCTCACCAGCAGCGCCACGGTGCTGTTGGTGGCCGCCGTCATCGGCGTCATCGTGATCGTGCGGCGCCACCAGTGGCAGGTGTGGCCGTGGATGCTGGCGGCGCTGGTGGCGGCGGTGCCCACCTTGATGATCGGTTTCGTCGCCAACCGCTATCTCACCGATCTGCTGCCGTTGCTGGTCGTCCCCGCGGCGTTCGCATTCGCAGCCTGGGAGGTTCGTCGGGTTCGGCTCGCCCGCGGTGGGTTCGCAGTGCTGGCCTTCTGGGGCGCATGGTGCAACGTGTCGCTCGCCGTGTGGACCAGTGAGCTGAAGAACCCTGGCTTCACATCGCTGCGCTACCACCTCGACGATGCGGTGTTCGGTGGCTCGGCGCCGTCGGTCGTGCGGGTCGCGGCCGGCGTTCCGGCACCTCGCGACGGCGTGGTGGGCGTCGACGGCGTGTGCGACGGTCTCTACATCGCCGAACAGGGCAAGTGGGTGGCCCTGGAGCGGGCCGACGGTGTGCGACGAGCACGCGGCGCCTTCCACACTCCCGTCGGCACCATCTTCACGTCGCCCGATGGCGTGCTCGAACTCGTCGCCACCACCGACGGCACCGTGGCCCGCTGGACGCCCACCAACGGCACGCCGGTCGATGGCACACCCGTCCATTCCTCACCGGTGCCGCAGCTCGACATCGCGTCCGACCCTCTGTCGGGTGGACTCACCGTGGCGATCGACGGCCACCCGTCGCTGTACGCGTTCGCCGCGCCGTCGCTGGCGAACGCGACGTGGATGGCCGAGTTCGAGCCGGTCACCACCTCCGACCGCGGCACGCCGATCTGCCGGTTCCTGCAAGACCGGCACTGAGCGACCGCGCTGATTACGCTTCCCTCGCCATGACCGCGTCCGCCGCCACCGACACTGCACCCGTGGTGGAAGTGGTCGTGCCCGTCTACAACGAGGCCCACGTACTGCGGCACAGCATCGAGCGACTGCACCGCTACCTCACCGACGAGTTCCCGTTCAGCTGGCGCATCACCGTCGCCGACAATGCGTCCACCGACGACACGCTCGCGGTGGCCGAGGCGCTCAGGTCCGAGTTCCCCGGTGTCACGGTGTTGCACCTCGACCAGAAGGGTCGCGGTCGAGCATTGCGAACGGCGTGGTTGGCCAGCGATGCCGAGGTGGTCACCTACATGGACGTCGACCTCAGCACCGGGCTCAATGCCTTGTTGCCGTTGGTCGCTCCCCTGTTGTCGGGTCACTCCGACCTCGCCATCGGCTCACGGCTCGCGCCCGCAGCCGCGGTGGCTCGCGGTCCGCAGCGCGAGTTCATCAGCCGCACCTACAACTTCATGCTGCGCGTGGTGTTCCTCAACCGCTTCCGCGACGCGCAGTGCGGGTTCAAGGCCATCCGAACCGACATCGGCCGCATCCTGCTGCCGGCCGTCGACGACGACGCGTGGTTCTTCGACACCGAGCTGCTGCTGCTGGCCGAACACAACGGGCTGCGCGTGCACGAGGTACCCGTCGACTGGATCGACGACCCCGACACCCGGGTGCACATTCGATCCACGGTGTCGCAGGACATCGGCGGCATGACACGCATGTTCAAGAAGTTCGTCGCCGGCCACGGCAAGGTGGATCTCGGCGCACATGCGCGGCCGGGAGTCACCGACGACATGGGTCGTCAGTTCGTCGGGTTCGCGTTCGTGGGCCTGGTGTCCACCGTGGCCAGCCTGCTGCTGTTCCTGGCGCTGCGTGGCTCGCTGGGCGCCATCTGGGCCAACCTCGTCGCGCTCACGGCCACCACGTTGGTCAACATGTGGGCCAATCGTCGTTACACGTTCGGCCAGCACGGCCGCAGCGACCGATCGCGACAATATTTCGGTGCGCTGTTCGTGTGGCTGCTCGGTGCGGCACTGTCGACGTTCGCGCTCGGCATGGTGGTGCTCGCCGATGGATCCGCCGCCGTCGAAGTCGTGGTGCTGCTCGCCACCTGGTCGCTGATGGCCGTGGTGCGCTTCGCTCTCTTGCGCAGCTGGGTGTTCCGGCCGCGCACCGCTCCCACGGGCGTGCAGCGCACCCGGCTCAAGTCACCGGGCTGATCACCGGGCTGATCACCGGACTGATCACGACAGCCACCGAACCCTGCTCGGCCTTGATGAGGAGGTCGGAGTAGCGCAGTTGCTCGTCGACACTCAGCGGCGTGCCGCCGCCGATTCGTTGGTACAGCGTCGCGAACTCGTCGAGCTCGGCGGGTGTGAGCGGCGTGTACAGCGCCACCCGGTCGAGCCCCTCGGGCACGGCGACGGCATCGAGCCCGAACAGCAACTTCAGCTGCACCTTGGCGTCGCCAGGGTGGTACTGGCGTGCATTGCCGAGCTGGCGCACGAGACCGGAATCCGACACCAAGAAGGTAACCCCACGCCGCTGGAGCTCGGCCATGATCGCTGCGGTGTAGTTGTCGAGCAGCGGCGTGTTGCTGGTGTCGAAGAACACGGTGCCGATGCCCTCGAGCGGGCCGAGTTGCGAGTCGAGGACGGCCACCGACGGGATCTGCGAGGCTCGTGTGGCCGGCCCGGCGGGTTGCACGAACGTGGGCAGGTTGGCCCCAGCGACGACACCCACCAGCGCCACCAGCGCCCACTCGACGCCGCGGCCCGCACGCTCGGAGAGGCCGAGGAGTCGCCAGCCGACGAACACCACTGACGCCCACAGGAACATCGTGATCGGCCACAGCCACCGCATCTGGTGCGGAGTGAGACCCAGCGGGCCGATGGGCATCACCACCATCGAGCCGAAGGCCAACAGCACCGATGCGCTCGCCACACCCAGCAGCGCCAGCGTCAGCGCATCGCGCCGACGCCACGCAACCACACCGAGCGCAACGACCACAGCGGCAACGAGGGCGAGCAGACCGACGGCGGCGAGCCCGCCCCACACGTCGACCGGGCCGAGCACTCCCGGCGACGAGTACTCGACGTGCGGCACGGCATCGATGAAACCCCGACGAAGTGCCCACGGCGCCCACGTGAGCACCGAGGCCAACAGCCGTAGGGCAAGATGGAAGCCGATCTTGGCGCCGTTGCTGCCACGTGCCCCGAGGATGCGCGACAGGTTGCCCTCGCCCGATCCGAAGAACTGCTCGACGAGCGGCTGCGACCACAGCACCAGTACCACGCCCGCCGACACGATCCAGGTGTGCCGCGTGGGCCACCGGAACGACTCGGGCACACGGCGTCCCACCACCCAGCCGACGAGGAAGCTCGACACGAGCAGCCCGGGCACGAGGTACGCGTAGCCCAGGTGGGTCTGCATGCAGTACGACCCCAATGCCAGATACACCGGCAGCGCCCAGCGATCGCCGACGGCCACACCCCAGGCACACACCAGCAGTGCCAGACACGCCAGGATCACGATGTGCGGGTTCCACGGGTCGAACAGCAACTCGCTGCCCATCACGTATCCGATCACCGTGGCCGCCGCCAACATCACCAGCGCCGCGCGTCGGCCACCGCGTCGCCAGGCGAACACGGCCACCGTGGTGATGGCGAGGATGTTGACGATCATCACGCCCACCGCCAGGCCTCCGTGGCCGCCGAACAGCTTCACGGTGGGCGCCACCGAGTCGAACAGCAACGGTCCCGGATGGTTGAGGTCCTTGCCGGCATCGAGCGACGCCGAACTCCAGGTGCCCAACCACGGATGGTGC
>Ga0075026_100000596_pt1 | contig 14778 bp, 13 predicted proteins | sample Str012_2_FD_71392 | JGI IMG/M metagenome (GOLD analysis project Ga0075026, IMG submission 71392) | Freshwater sediment microbial communities in response to fracking from Pennsylvania, USA - Straight Creek_MetaG_SC_2012 | ecosystem: Environmental > Aquatic > Freshwater > Creek > Sediment...
GGGATGTCGGCGGGTGAGGCGCTCGGCATGTGGGTGGTCACCGGCGTCCTCGAGCGGTTCCCCGGCCTGAAGGTCGTGTTCGTCGAGCCCGGGCTCGGTTGGGTGGCGTGGTACCTCTACATCATCGACGACATGGCCACCCGCCAGAAGTATGACCTGCCCGGTATCACCGAGCTCCCGAGCTTCTACTTCCACCGGAACGTGTTCCTCACGTTCATCGAGGAGCCCGACGCGGTGCAGCTCCTGCGCCATCGCCTCGGCACCCGCAACATCATGTGGTCGTCCGACTACCCGCACCCGGTGTCGAGCTGGCCGAACTCACGCAAGATCGCGGAAGAGCAGACTGCCGGCATGTCTGCGGTTGACCGCGACCTCGTCCTCGCCGGCAACGCAGCACGAGTCTGGAACCTCTGATGGCCTACACCGCTGAAGGCGGCGCAATCCGCGACGACCAGTTCTTCTGGGACGGACTGAAGGAGCACAGGCTGCTGTTCCAGCAATGCAGCGACTGCGGCACCGTCCGCCATCCCATCGAGCCGATGTGCGGGAACTGCGGATCGCTCGAGTGGGGAACGATGGAGAGCAGCGGTCACGGCACCGTCTACACGTGGATCCTGTCGCACCACCCGAACAACGCCGACGACGTGCCGCCGCGCCTCGTCGCGCTCGTGAACCTCGACGAGGGAATCCGTCTCGTCTCCAATGTCGCCGGTGTCGAGCACGATGCCATGGCCAACGACATCGAAGTCACGGTCGACTACTACGACCGCGGCGACGGCGTCTTCCTGCACCGGTTCCTGCCGGTCGATTCCGCAGCTGGAGGCAACTAGCCATGGCGTATCCGATCAAGGGCGGCGCGATCATCGCCGGCATCGGCCAGACCGAGTTCTCCAAGAACTCCGGTCGCAGTGAGCTCCAGCTCGCCGCCGAGGCGTCACGCGCCGCGATCCTCGACGCCGGGCTCACTCCCGACCAGATCGACGGCATGGTCACGTTCACCATCGACACCAACGACGAGCTCGCGCTGTCGCGCAACCTCGGCGTCACCGGGCTCAAGTGGTGGTCGGAGACGCCGTGGGGCGGTGCCGGTGCCAACAGCACCATCCAGCACGCCGCCGCCGCGGTCACCTCTGGTGCCGCCGACGCGGTGCTCGTGTACCGCGCGTTCAACGAGCGCTCGGGACGACGGTTCGGCCAGCCCAACGCGCCGCGCGACGGCACGCAGCGACCCGTCGACCCGTACTACACGTTCGGGCTCGACACGCCGGCGAAGACGTACGCGCTCTGGTACCAGCGCTACATGCACGAGTACGGAGTGAAGAACGAAGACTTCGGTCGCTACACGGTCGTCGCGCGCAAACACGCGGCCACCAACCCGGCCGCGTGGTTCTACCAGCGCCCGATCACCCTCGACGACCACCAGGCGTCACGCTGGATCGTCGAGCCGATCCTGCGCAAGCTCGACTGCTGCCAGGAGAGCGACGGCGGCGTCGCGCTCGTGATCACGCGCGACGAGCGCGCCGCCGACCTGCCCAACCCCGCCGTGCGGCTCGCGGGGATCTCCGAGGCGCACTTCAGCCACGGCCACGTCATGTACAACTACTACTGGGACGACATCGCCGGGTTCCCCGAGGCCAAGTGGGCCGGCGACCAGGTCTACGAGATGACCGGCGTCGGCGCCGACGACATCGACGTGCTGATGATCTACGAGAACTTCAGCCCGGTCGTGTTCCTCCAGCTCGAGGCGTTCGGCTTCTGCGGGCGCGGCGAGGCAAAGGATTTCATCGCCGACGGCAACATCGAGCTCGGGGGCAAGATCCCCCTCAACACCAACGGTGGGTTGCTCGGTGAGGCCTACATCCACGGCGTCAACAACGTGCTCGAGGGCACGCGGCAGATCCGGGGTACCGCGGCCAACCAGGTCGCGGGCGCCGAGCACGTGTTGTGCGCCACGGGTGCAGGAGCGCTGATCCTCACTCCGGCGTGAGGCCGGCATTTTCACTCCGGCGTGAGGCCGGCATTTTCACTCCGGCGTGAGGCCGGGGATGTGATTCGCGAATAACGTTCGCGTCCTGGTCCCAGCAGGAGGTAGCGGTGCCCGTGCTCGGCACCTCGGTCGATCCGTCGAGCGAGACCTATCAGACCAACCGTGCCGCGCTGCTCGGGCTCATCGCCGAGCACGACGAGCAGGTCGCGCTCGCGATCGCGGGCGGCGGCGAGCGGTATCAGGCGCGGCACCGGGCACGGGGCAAGCTCCTCGCCCGTGAGCGCATCGAGCTGCTCGTCGACCGCGACTCGCCATTCCTCGAGTTCTCCGCGCTCGCGGCGTGGGGCACCGAGTTCAACGTGGGGGCCGTCATCGTCACCGGCGTCGGCGTGGTCTCAGGCGTCGAGTGCGTGATCATCGCCCACGACCCGACCGTGCGCGGCGGGTCGATGAACCCGCTGACGCTGAAGAAGAACCTGCGGGCGCTCGAGATCGCCAAGGTCAACCGGCTGCCGCTGATCCAGCTGGTCGAGTCGGGCGGTGCCGATCTCCCCACCCAGGCCGACCTCTTCATCAACGCGGGTCAGATCTTCCGCGACCTCATCCAGCTCTCCGCGATGCAGATCCCGACCATCGCGCTCGTGTTCGGCAACTCGACGGCCGGCGGCGCGTACGTGCCCGGCATGTGCGACTACTCGGTGATGGTCGACGAGGGCGCCAAGGTCTTCCTCGGGGGCCCGCCGCTCGTGAAGATGGCAACGGGTGAGGAGTCGGGCGACGAGGAGCTCGGCGGGGCGCGGATGCACTCCTACATCTCCGGGCTGTCCGACTACTTCGCGACCGACGAGCTCGACTGCATCCGCATCGGCCGTCAGATCGTGAGCGACCTCAACTGGCGCAAGCTCGGGCCCGCGCCGTCGCAACCGGTCGACGATCCGATCTACGACGCCGACGACCTGCTCGGCATCGCACCGGGCGACCTCCGCGTGCCCTTCGACCCTCGCGAAGTGATCGCGCGCATCGTCGACGGCTCGCGCTTCGACGAGTTCAAGGAGCACTACGGCACCAGCATCGTGTGCGGATGGGCGTCGATCTACGGCTACCCCGTCGGCATCCTCGCCAACGCGCGCGGCGTGCTGTTCAACGAAGAGTCGAAGAAGGCCACCGAGTTCATCCTCCTCAACAACCAGATCGACACGCCGCTCGTCTACCTCCAGAACACGACGGGCTACATGGTCGGGAAGGACTACGAGGAGAAGGGGATGATCAAGGACGGCGCCAAGATGATCAACGCGGTCGCCAACTCCACGGTGCCGCAGTTCACCGTGATCATGGGCGCGTCGTACGGCGCCGGGAACTACGGCATGTGCGGCCGGGCGTACAACCCGCGGTTCCTGTTCACGTGGCCCAACGCCAAGATCGCGGTGATGGGGCCATCGCAGCTCGCGGGCGTGATGACGATCGTCGGACGCGAGTCGGCCGCGTCGCAAGGGCGCGAGTACGACGAAGAAGCGGGCGAGAAGCAACGCCAGGCGATCGAAGACCAGATCACGCGCGAGTCGCACGCCTTCTTCATGAGCGGGAAGGTGTACGACGACGGCATCATCGACCCGCGCGACACCCGGGCCGCGCTCGGGATCGCCATCTCCGCCGCGCACAACAACATCGTCGAGGGCCGCAAGGGCTTCGGCGTCTTCCGGATGTAGGGACGCGACGCGACCGATGACCGACATCTCTGTTCGGCCTATCAACAAGCTCCTGATCGCGAACCGCGGCGAGATTGCGCAGCGGGTCATGCGCACCGCGCGGTCGATGGGCATCGCGACGGTCGCGGTGTTCTCCGACCCTGACACCGACATGCCCTTCGTGCGGGAGGCCGACGAAGCGGTGCACCTCCCCGGCTCCACACCTGGCGACACCTACCTGAACATCTCGGCCATCCTCGCCGCGGTCGTGGCGACGGGCGCGGACGCGGTGCACCCCGGATACGGGTTCCTCTCCGAGCAGGCACCGTTCGCGCGCGCGTGCGCCGACGCGGGGGTGATCTTCGTCGGGCCCACGCCCGAGGTGATCGAGGCGATGGGCTCCAAGCTCGCAGCCAAGGCGCTGATGGAGCAGGCAGGTGTTCCCGTGCTCCCGGGCGCGACGGTGAGCGCGGGCGACGACGTGATCGCCGCCGCCGAGGCGGTCGGGTTCCCGGTGCTCGTGAAGGCGGCGTTCGGGGGCGGTGGGCGCGGCATGCGCGTCGTGAACGCGCCCGAGGATCTCGCCGACGCGGTGGCGTCGGCGGAGCGCGAGGCGGCGTCGGCGTTCGGCGACGGCACCGTGTTCCTCGAGCGCTTCGTCGTCGACCCTCGCCACATCGAGGTGCAGATCTTCGGCGACACCCACGGCAACGTGATCCACCTGTTCGAACGCGAGTGCTCGATCCAGCGCCGTTACCAGAAGATCATCGAAGAGGCGCCGTCCCCCGCCGTCGACGCCGCGCGTCGCGACGCGCTGGGCAACGCCGCGGTCGCGGCGGCGAAGGCGCTCGGGTACGTGGGCGCGGGCACGGTCGAGTTCGTGATGGACCAGCAGGGCGAGTTCTTCTTCCTCGAGGTCAACACGCGCCTGCAGGTGGAGCACCCCGTCACCGAGATGATCACCGGCCTCGACCTCGTGCGCATGCAGCTGCTGGTCGCGCAGGGCGAGCCGCTGCCCGACGACTCAGTCGTCGCCACCATCAACGGCCACTCGATCGAAGCGCGGCTCTATGCCGAAGACGTCGCCGCGGGCTTCCTACCCGCGAGCGGTCCGGTCGACCGGCTGCGGGTCGCGCTCACCGACGGCGTGCGCGTCGACGCCGGATTCGAGGACGGCTCGGTCGTCAGCACGTTCTACGACGCGATGCTCGCCAAGGTGATCGCGTGGGGCCCCACGCGCACCGACGCGGCCCGCCGGCTGTCGGAAGCGCTCGCGTCCGCGCACGTGCACGGCGTCACCACCAACCGCGACCTGCTGGTGCGGGTGCTGCGTCATCCGGAGTTCCTCGACGGCCGTACCGACACCGGGTTCCTGCAACGGCACGATCCGGCCGAGCTCAGCGCGCCGTCGGCCGACGAGTCGGCTCGACGCCTGCACGCGGTCGCCGCCGCGCTCGCCGGGCAGGCCGAACGGCGGTCGACGGCACGGGTGCTCGCGGCGCTGCCGTCGGGCTGGCGCAACGTGCGCTCGGGGCTCGAGAGCACGCAGTTCGAAGACGCCGACGGTGAGCTGTTGGTCGGCTACGCGATCTTCGGTACACCAAGCCGAGGGCAGCAAGTAGTCGTCGAGCTCGACGGCGATCGCGAGACACTCGCCGGCATCGAGCTGCTCGGCGCGAGCGCGGAGCATGTCGAGCTCGCGGTCGCTGGTGTGCGCCGTCGCTTCGCCGTCCAACACGTCGGCGACACCTGGTACGTCGACAGCCTGCTCGGCGCGTCGGCGTTCCACGAGCTGCCGCGCTTTCCCCTGCCCGAGGTGCACACCGCCGCCGGGTCATTGGTGGCGCCGATGCCGGGCACCGTCGTACGGGTCGAGGCCGCGGTCGGCGACCGCGTCGAAGCCGGCGCCGCGATCGTGGTGATCGAAGCCATGAAGATGGAGCACCAGATCCGCGCACCGCACGGCGGTACCCTCGCCGAGCTGCGCGTCGAGGTGGGCACGCAGGTCGACACCGGCGAGGTCCTCGCGGTCGTCGACGAAGACGAAGCCTCCGAAGCCGAGTCGACCCGCAGAGTGGAGTAGCGCGCATGGCCGCATCGATGCCGTCCCTCTGCGACGACCTGCTCGCGGAGACCGCGGTGCTCGACGCGTTGGTCCGCCCGCTCGACGACGAGGGCTGGCTCACGCCGACCGCCGCGCCCGGTTGGACGGTGCACGACCAGGTCGCACACCTCGCGCACTTCGACGAGGATGCCCGCATCGGTGCGGCCGATCCCGAGCGGTTCGCGGGGATGCGCGCGGAGGTGCTCGCCGATGTCGATGGTTTCGTGGCGCGCGCGACCGAAGAAGACCGCAAGAAGTCCGGGCCGGAAGTGCTGGCATGGTTGCACGAGCAGCGCGCCGGGCTCATCGCCGCGGTACGCGACCTCGACCCGAGCACGCGGGTGCCGTGGTACGGGCCCGACATGACAGTGGCGTCGTCGATCACCGCGCGGATCATGGAGACGTGGGCGCACGGCCAGGACTGCTTCGACGCGCTCGGAGTGGAGCACGAGCCGTCGGGCACGCTGTACCACGTGGCGTTCATCGGTGCGCGGGCGTTGCCCAACAGCTACCGCGCCAACCGTCGCGACGTGCCCGAAGTACCGGTGCGCGTCGAGCTCGGTGCGCCTGATGGTTCGACGTGGGTGTTCGGCGCCGACGACGCGCCGCAGGTCGTGCGCGGTTCGGCGATGGACTTCTGCCTGCTCGTCACGCAACGCCGCCACGTCGACGACACCGACCTCGTCGCCGACGGTGACGACGCGGCCGAATGGCTCACGATCGCGCAAGCGTTCGCCGGGCCACCCGGCGCGGGGCGTCAACCGGGCGAGTTCGTGCGATGACCGAGAAGACCAAATGACCGAGAAACCCAATGACTGAGAAACGAGGTCCACTCGCCGGCGTCAAGGTGATCGAGGCCGCGACCTACATGACCGGTCCGTACGCCACGTTGCAGCTGGCCGACCTCGGCGCGGATGTGATCAAGGTCGAGGCGCCCGGGAACGGCGACACGTTCCGCAACTTCGGGCGTCCACCGACCTATGTGAGCCCGCCGTTCGCCAACATGAACCGGGGCAAGCGCAGCGTGGTGCTCGACCTCAAGGACCCCGCGGGCCTGGCGAAGCTGTTCAGCCTGCTCGCGGACGCCGACGTGTTCCTGTGCAACTGGCGGGGCGGTGTCGCCGAGGGCCTCGGGCTCACCGAGGAGGCGTTCGAGGCGTGCAACCCGCGCCTGATCCGCATTCTCATCACGGGCTACGGGCAGGACGGCCCCTACTCGGCGGAGCCGGCGTTCGACACCGCGGTGCAGGCCCGTAGTGGGCTGATGGACGCGTTGTCGCCCGACGGTGTCCCGCGCATCCTTCCCGGTTACCCCGTCGACAAGATCACCGCGCTCATGGCGACGCAAGCGGTGCTCGCCGCGCTGTACGAGCGCGAGCGCACCGGCCGAGGTGAGCGCATCGACCTGTCGATGCTCGACGCCGCGGCATCGGTCAACTTCCCCGACCTGTTCACGAACCGCGTGTTCGCCGACCATCAACCCGACGATCCGCACAACCGTCATCTCTTCGCGATCCGTGCACTCCCCGCGTCCGACGGCTACCTCGTGATCGCGCCCGCGACCGCGCGCCAGATGAAGAACGCGCTGATCGCCGTCGGCCACCCCGAATGGGTCAACGAGGTCCTCTCGATGAAGGAGCAGGTCACACTGGTGAACCGCCTGTTCGACCGGATCTCCGAGGAAACGCCGAACGCGACGGTCGACGAATGGATCGAGCGCTTCCGCGCTCACGACGTCGCGTGCGCGCCGTGCGCCTCGATGGACGACGTGCTCGAGGACGCGCAGGTTGTCTACAACGACCTGTTCCGGGTCGGCGACTGGGGCGACGACGCGGGCCGCGCGCGCTATGTGCGCTACCCCGCGGTGTTCAAGAGCTGGGGCCACCTCGTGGCTGACGACCCTCCCCCGCGCCTGGGCGCCGACAACGACGAGATCTTCGGCAGCTGACACCCTCTCTTCCGGGCCGCGCGCGATTCATTGGCCCGTCAACCTGAACATGTCTGGTTTTTGGAGCAATGAATCAGGGCGACGGGTGGAGCACGACGATCGGGATGTCGCGGCCGGCGGACTTCTGGTACTCACCGAAGATGGGCGCGCGGGCGACGGTCTCGGACCAGAGCGGCTCCTTGGCGTCGCCTTCGAGGATGTCGGCGCGCACGGAATGCTGCGTGCGCTGCACCCAGATGCGCGCGGTCGGGTTGACCCGCAGGTTCTTGAGCCAGTCGGGCTCCTTGGGCGATCCACCGGCCGACCCGACGATGGAGAACGAGCCGTCGGGGAGATAGCCGGCGGCGATCGCGATCATGCGGCGCTTGCCGCTCGTGCGGCCGATCGTCTCGACGGTGATCGGCCCCGACACGCGTGGCGTGCTCGGGTCGCGCTTGGGCAGACCCATGTTCTTGGCCATCAGCCACGAGAAGAACGAGCGGCCGGTGACGCGCACGATCCACGCGTCGAGGTGCAGGCCGCGCTTGGTCGCCATCCACGTGAACACGGGCTTCAGGGGCTTGGGCAGGGCCATGGCGACAGAGCGTAGGGTCACGCGCATGGGGAACGCATGTGAGGGACGGGTGGCCCTCGTGACCGGGGCGAGCCGGGGCATCGGGCGGGCGATCGCGGTGCGCCTCGCGGCCGAGGGCGCGGACATCGCAGTGGTATCGCGCCCCAACCCGGGGATGCCGCAGTTCGGGTCGACGGCGGAGACCGTCGCGCAGGTCGAGTCACTCGGTCGGCACGCGCACGGCATCGAGGCCGATCTCTCCGACCCGGCCGCGGATCCGGCGGCGATCGTGGCCGAGGCGGAGGCCGCGCTCGGGCCGGTCGACATCCTGGTGAACAACGTCGCCGGTGGGGGGTACCGCCCGTTCTTCGAATGGACCGACGAGCAGATCGCCACCGTGCTACAGCTCAACTTCTGGGTGCCGTGGAACTTCGTGCGCGCCGCCCTGCCCGGCATGCAGGAGCGCGGGCGCGGCTGGATCCTCAACGTGAGCTCGGCGAGCGCGATCACACCGCAGGGACCGCCGTTCCCGAAGGGCGCGCCGTCGCAGTTCGGCACCATCTACGGCGGCACCAAGGCGTTCCTCGACCGTTGGACCGCGAGTTTGGCGTCGGAGCTCTACGGCAGCGGTGTCGCGGTGAACGCGATCTCGCCCCAGGCCGCGGCGGCGACCGAGAGCCTCGTGAACTTCTCCGAGGTGCCCGCGGCATTGACCGAGCCGCTCGACACGATGGCCGAGAGCGCGCTCGCGCTGTGCAGCGGCGATCCCGCGGAGCTCACCGGCGTGATCGGCTACAGCCTCCAGCTGCTGGCCGACCTCGACCGGCCGGTGCACGACCTCACCGGTAAGAAGCTCGTCGACGGCTGGCAACCCGACGCGCTCCCGGAGAAGATCGCCACGATGACGGCCCACCGCGAAGGCAGGATCATCGCCGGCGAGGTGCAGCTGAGCTCGGCGACCCTCAATCGGGCGAACGACCCCGCTTCGTCGTGACGGAGATACTGCGGGCGACGCTCGCGGTCGACGTGTCGGAGAGCGCGCCCGCCGGTGGCGACACCGTCGCGGTCGACGTGTTCGCGCGGGCGGTATCTGCGACGGATACTGCTGCGTCGCCGGTGGTGCTGTTCTGCTTCCCCGGGGGCGGGATCACGCGGGGGTACTGGCACATCGAGGCGCCCGCGTCGCTCGGCAATTACAGCTTCGCTGAGCACATGACGACGCGCGGGTTCGTGGTCGTCGCCGTCGACCACCTGGGCGTCGGCGGAAGCAGCCGGGTCGACAACCCCACCGAGTACACATCGGAGGTCGTCGCCGACGTCGACGCCTTCGTGGTCGATCACATCACTGCGCGCTTGCGAGACGGCTCGGCGCTTCCGGGGCTGGCGCCGATCCCGCACGCTTGCCGGCTCGCGGTCGGGCACTCGATGGGCGCGATCTTCTCGGTCTGGCAGCAGGCGCGTCACCGACCCTTCGACGCGCTCGCGCTGCTCGGCTGGGGCGCGAGCGGCTTGCGCATCGAGGAGCTCGCCGAGTTCACCGCTGCGTCGAAGCGCAACCGCGCGGCATGGAGCACCGACGACTCCGCACCCGGCGGCACCGCGACCTCCGACCTGCTGCTCGCGGGGATGACCGTGCCGCTCGAGCTCTATCCCCTGCTCGAGGCCTGCGGCACCGCGTTCGTCCCGCTCGACGGCATGGAGCGCTTGTCGCGCGGTTCCGAGATCCTCGCCGCGGTCGACGTGCCCGTGTTCATCGGCGTCGGCGACCGCGACATCATGCAGGGTGACCCGCGCGAGATCCCGAGCGCGCTGCCGTCGAGCGACGACATCACCCTGTACGTGCTCCGCGACGCCGGCCACAACCAGAACGTCGCCCCGAACCGCGAGCAGCTCTGGGACCGCATCGCCGCGTGGGTCGACGGCCTCGACGGGTGAGCACGTTCGATACCGTCATCGTCGGCGCGGGATCCGCGGGATGCGTGCTCGCGGCACGACTCACCGAAGACGGCGCGCGGCGTGTCCTGCTCCTGGAAGCCGGGCCCGATCATCTCGCAGCCGATGTTCCGGACGAGCTGCGCTACCTCTCACGTCCGGTGAAATGGCCCTACGACTGGGACGACGAAGTCGTGTCGACCGGCGACCGCCGCCTCTTCTATGGGCGGGGCCGCGGGGTCGGCGGATCGTCGGCGACCAATGGTGGCGTCGCACTGCGCGCCGAGCCCGAGGACTTCGCCACCTGGCCCGCTGAGTGGCAGTGGCCCGTGCTGCTCCCCTACTACCGCCGCTCCGAGCACGACCTCGACTTCGGCGTGCTCGACTACCACGGCGACGACGGCCCGATCCCCGTCGTCCGTTGGCCGCGCGCCGAGTGGGTGCCGCTCCAAGTCGCATTCCACGACGCGTGCACCGGCCTCGGCTTCGCCGCGTGCGACGACCACAACGCGCCGGGCAGCACGGGCGTCGGTCCGATCCCGATGAACCGCGTCGAACGCATGCGGATCTCCAACTCGCTCGCGTACCTCGAGCCCGCGCGCAACCGCGCCAACCTCACCGTGCGCGGCGACGCGCACGTCCGGCGCGTCGTCATCGCAGACGCACGCGCGACGGGCGTGGAGCTCGACGACGGCGAGCGCATCGACGCGGGAGAGGTGATCCTGGCTGCCGGAGTGATCCAGGACCCGCTACTGCTCTGGCGCTCTGGGATCGGGCCCACCGAACGGGTCCGCGCACTCGGCATCGAGCCGGTGCTCGACCGGCCGGCGGTCGGCGCGCACATGACCGACCACTTCGTGATGAGCTTCGCCGCCGACGTGCCGCCCGAGCTCGCGCCCGACGACGCCCCCACGCTCCAGAACATCCTGCGCGCGACCACACCCGGGAGCGAGCGCGTCCACGACCTGCAACTCACGCCGTGGGTCCGCCGTCATCCCGACGGCGGACGCGCACTCGGGTTGAGCGTGTCGTGCCAACTCCCCGACGGCGAGGGCAGCGTCACGCCGACCAGCGCGGATCCGCACCCACCCGCACGCATCGCGTGGCCGTTCACCGAGCTCCCTGCCAACATCGCACGGCTCCGTGAGGGTTGGCGCCTCGCGGCGCGGATATGCGACGCGACCGCGCTGGTGATCGACGACGCACCCATTCGCGCCGCGCTGGCCGCGACGGACGCCGAGCTCGACGCGTTGATCGCGGCCGAGCACACCGCGTTCTACCACGGCGTCGGTACCTGCGCGATGGGCGACTGGGACGACGACGACACCGTGGTCGACCCCGAGTGTCGTGTGCGCGGCATCGACGCATTGCGCATCATCGACGCTTCGGTGATCCCGACCGTTCCGCGCTCGAACACCAATCTCGTCGTGACCGCGCTCGCCGAGCGCGCCGCGGAGCTACTGACGGGTTGACGCGTCGAGTGAGGCGGGCCGGAACAACGGGAGCGTGATCCCGCCGGAATAGTGCTGGAACATGACTTCGACGCGCATGCCCACGCGCGCGTCATCGACGTCACAGCCCACGAGGTTGCTCAGGATCCGGTAGTTCTCGTCGAGGCTCACGATCACCGCGACGTACGGAACCGAGAACTCCGGCGACACCGGGCGCCATGCAGTCGACCAGCTGTAGATCTCACCCTTGCCCTCGCCGCGCTCCCACGTGTACTCGCTCGCGTCACACCAGCGGCACGTGGCTTCGGGAATCCAGATGATGCGGCCGCACGAGCAACGCTGGAACAGGAGCTCGCCGCGCGCGCAGCCGTCCCAGAACGGCTGCGACACCTCGGTGACCGTCGGCCGCGGGATCCCGTCGGCCTGGGGCGCCAGCTTCGTCACGGTTGCTCGACTCCCAGGATCATCACGTCGGTGAACAGCGCGCCGGCGCCACCGCACGTGCACAGCGCGACCTCGGCGTCGGGCACCTGGTTGGTGGTGCACACGCCCTGGAGCTGCTCGACGCCGCGGATCACCCGCTGGAGCAGCTGCACGATCCCGCCTCCATGCCCGAACGACATCGTGCCGCCGTCGGTCGTGACGGGAAACCGCCCTCCTGGGTCGATGGTGCCGCCCATCACGAAATCGCCGCCCTCCCCGGGGCCGCAGAACTCGAACGCCTCGAACTGCCGGATGATCTCGAACGAGAACGGGTCGTAGAACTCGCAGACGCTCACGTCGTCGCGCGTCACGCCCGCCATCGCGAACGAGCGACGTGCCGCGAGCCGGCCGACGTAGCCCGCAGGCTCGCCGTCGAGCTCGGGCACCGTGTAGTCCCACGCGGGCACCTGGTCGTAGGTCTGTCCGAGGTAGTCACGCGCGCCCCCGAGCACGTACACCGGCTTCTGCTGCAAGTCACGCGCGCGGTCCGCCGTCGTGAGCACGACCGCCGCGCCGCCCTCGGCGGTCATCGCGCAGTCGAGCAGGTGGAACGGGTCCGCGATCATGCGTGAAGTGAGGATGTCGTCGACGGTGTACGGCCCGCGCCCGTAGTAGACCGCGCCCGGGTTCACGTGCCCGTTGTTGCGGATCGTCGCCGCGACCGTCGCCAGCTGCTCCGGCTTCGTCCCGTACATGATCATGTGGCGGCGCGCCATGAGCGCGAACTCCACCGCGGTGAACATGCCGAACGGCGCGGTGAACTGGTTGTTCGGACGCGTCCACGGAGCCGTCGCGGCCCGTTCGGTGTAGAGGCCCGCACCACCCCACGCGAGCACCGCGGTCTCGCACTCCCCCGCGGCGATCGCGTTGCACGCCTCCAACAGTGTGGTGACTGCGGTGAACCCCGGCGTGGTCCAGCGCGGCTCGACCCCGAGTGCCTTGCTCACCGCCTCCGAGTGCCGGCCGGCGACGCCGTCGACATCGGATGCCTCAAGCCCCGCCAGCGCCAGCGCGCCGCGCGCCGCCTCGATCGCGATCGAGTCGGAGTCGTGTCCCTCGAGGGCCCGCGCCTGCTCGGTGTTGTAGCCGGCCGCGATCGCGACCCCGTGGAACGCGTGACTCACGCCGCAACAGGCGTTTCGGTGATGTCGGCGTCGAGGTCGAGCCCGAGGTGATCGGCGGCGTTGCCGACGAGCAGCATGCGGCGCAGGTCGGCGTCGAGACTCGCGAACGCCTCCTCGATGTACTCCCTCGAGTGCGGGAACGTGCCCACGGAGTGTGGGAAGTCGCTCCCCCACATGAACAGGTCGAGGGGCATGTCGTCGGGGAGCTCCTCGCCCATGCGGACGGCCAGCGGCTCCCGCACCATGCCGTAGCGGGCGTGCTTGCGCATGTACTCCGACGGCATCATCGGCAGCTCGAGCTGGAACCAGTCGTTGTACTCGAGGTAGTCGCGGTCCATGTAATAGAGCGACGCCGGGAAGATCGCGGCGTTGATCTCCGCGAAGTAGAAGCGCAACTCGGGGATGCGGTCGAACACGCCGTGCACGATCAACTGCGCCATCGTGTCGCACGGCCGCCCCTGCGCGTGCTGCGTCATGCCCGCTTCGGCCGGCCACTGCGACGTGTCGTGTCGCGGGCCACCGACGTTGATCGGGCCGCCGAAGCCGAAGTGCGGCGAGAGTGCCATACCGATCTCGAGCGACTTCTCCCAGAACCGGTCGTCTTCGGGCTCGGGCGCGCTTCCCCCGTTCGGGAAGTTGATGAGCTGCACGCTCTTGAAGCCCATGCGGTGCGCACGCTCGAGCTCGCCGATCGCGTCGTCGATGCCACTCACCGGCATCAGCGCGTTGCCGATGAGGCGGTCGGGCGCGGGGACGCAGTAGTCCTCGGCGAGCCACGTGTTGTACGCCTCGACCATCGACATGTAGACGTCGCGCTCGGGGATGCGCTCGATGAACCGACTCGCGAACACCGGCACAAAGAGCAGCTCGGCGTCGAGGCCGTCTTCGTCCTGCTCCTGGAGCCGCTGCACGCCGTTGCCGGTGCCCTCGGCGCGGGAGCCGTCAGCGTGGAAGTAGCTCTGGCCGGCGAACTTCACCGTGCCGCGGCCCTTGAGGTTCTGGCTCGCGTAGGTGAGGGGCATGCCCTCCATCATCCAGGCGTCACCGCCGTCGTCGGGCAGTCGGATCAGCCGCGGCGCCCGGTCCTTCCACTTCTCGGGCACGAACTTCACGAAATCGGGCGGCGTCTCCAGGTGACCGTCTCCCGAGATGACGTTGTACTTGCGACCCATCACGTTCCCCCTTGCCGACGACGCTCCCATCCTGCCAGAACCCGGCGCCCCATGGTGAGCCGCTGCCACGGCCGGTCGACACCGCCGTCACCCGGCCCCGACCAGGTCGCAACCGGGCCCCGACCAGGTCGTAACCAGGTCGCAGAGGTCACAACCGGAGCGCCACGTTTGACTCAGTATCACTCTTTGTGGTCAAATAGACACTCTCAGTGAGCAAAGAGCCTTGTTCGCCTCCGGAAGGGCGTCTGCGTGGCAAGCACTGTGCTCTCCCGATCGGACGGAGCGGTTCGCGGCAGCGTGGGTCTCGACGCGATCACGCCGGTCGGGATCGGCGATCCG
>Ga0075026_100000599_pt1 | contig 14769 bp, 10 predicted proteins | sample Str012_2_FD_71392 | JGI IMG/M metagenome (GOLD analysis project Ga0075026, IMG submission 71392) | Freshwater sediment microbial communities in response to fracking from Pennsylvania, USA - Straight Creek_MetaG_SC_2012 | ecosystem: Environmental > Aquatic > Freshwater > Creek > Sediment...
ATCCATAGATCGGTATCCATACATAGGGGTCGGGATCATTGTATTGCAACCCGGCAAAAATGATAAACACGATACAAAGAAAAATATTAAGGATTTTCATTAGCATGCTTAAATGTACTAATTTTCGCAATTCCAGATTTACTTAAGCATAAAACAGCTATATGAAAAATGCTCTTTTGGTTTGCCTTGGATTATTGGGGTTAACTCCGGTTTTTTCTCAGTCACTTTCCACCGAACCTTCCATTATCCCGGAACCGGTCAGTTTAGTGAAAACAATCGGGTATTATCAGTTGCCTAAAAACGTATCCGTTGAGATCAGTTCTATTGCAGCGCTCAGGGAAACACGCAATATCCTGCAGCAAAGACTATCGCAGGCTACGGGATCGCATGTTACGCTGACTGCGACTAATTCCACAGCTGGTATCCGTTTGATTTTGAATAAATCCAATGATAATATCATCGGCGCAGAAGGATATACGCTTTCTGTTACAACAAAGGGAGTTGTTATCAGGGCCAATACTCCGGCGGGTCTCTTTTACGGCGTGCAGAGTTTGTTGCAATTATTCCCGAAGGAAATAGAAGGAAAAATGCTGGCGAGAAATATAACCTGGAAAGCGCCTGCCGTGGAAATCACGGATTATCCAAGGTTCGGATGGCGTGGATTGATGTTTGACGTTTCCCGTCACTTCTTTACCAAAAAAGAGGTGATGGATTTTATCGATGAAATGGTAAAATACAAATTTAATCTTTTCCATTTCCATCTTACCGATGATGAAGGTTGGCGCGTTCAAATTAAGAGTCTGCCTCGCCTTACAGAGGTTGGTGCCTGGAACGTAAAAAAAGTTGGAACTTTCGGAACCTTTCCCGCACCTGATTCCACTGAGCCGCGTGACTATGGCGGATTCTATACGCAGGACGATATCCGCGAATTGGTAAAATATGCCAGCGACCGGTTTGTGAATATTTTGCCGGAGGTAGACGTTCCCGGCCATAGCCTCGCGGCCATCACCTGCTATCCTGATCTTTCCTGTACGCCTGGTGCCGACAAATACCGTGTTCGCTCTGGTGAAAAAATTGCAAACTGGACCGGGGGACTCACCGCACTTGTCGACAATACCCTATGCCCCGCCAATGAGAAAGTCTATGTCTTCCTCGACAAGGTTTTTACTGAACTGGCTCAGCTTTTTCCTTTTGAATATATTCATGTGGGGGGTGATGAATGTGCCAAAAATTTCTGGATGCAGAGTGATGCAATCAAAGAGCTCGCACAAAGGGAGGGATTAAAAACCATGCAGGAGGTACAGAGTTATTTTGAAAAAAGAGTGGAGAAAATTGTTGAGTCAAAAGGGAAAAAAGTGATTGGGTGGGATGAAATACTTGAGGGTGGATTAGCGCCTGGCGCCGCGGTAATGAGTTGGAGGGGGATAAAAGGTGGAATCGAAGCAGCAAAGCTGGGTCATGAAGTGGTCATGAGCCCATCGACATTTGTTTATTTGGATTTTATGCAGAGCGACCGTGTTGTTGAACCTCCCGTTTATGCAACACTTAGGTTGAAGAAAGTTTACGAGTTTGAACCCGTTCCAGACGGAGTTGATCCTAAATTTATCAAAGGAGGGCAAGGGAATTTATGGACCGAACAAATCTACAATACCCGTCATCTTCAATACATGCTTTGGCCTCGCAGTTTCGCGGTGGCTGAGTCTGTTTGGTCACCAAAAGAAAAAAAGAACTGGAATGATTTTGTTCGCCGAACAGAAGTACAACTGGGAAGGCTGGATATGAGCCAGGTGAAATATGCACGCGCGATGTACGATCCAATCGTTGAACCCACTAAGAATGACAAAGGCGAGCTCTGGGTTCAACTCTCTACCGAAGTGGAAGGATTGGACATCTATTACAGTCTCGATAATTCCCAGCCCGACAATTTTTATCCCAAATATTCCATTCCCTTTCTTTTTCCTAAAGAAGCCGACATGCTTAAGGTCATTACCTATCGCGATGGTAAACCAATAGGCCGGCAAATTGATTTGTCGATTAAGGAACTTCTGAGCAGAACTGGGAAGAAGGAGGAGTAGGTCGTGGACAGTTGACAGACAAAGAAGAACGCAAAGTTATTTAATTATTTAGTCTGTCAACTGTTCACCTTCTACTCACTTCTGCTCCAACTCCGCTTTACTTGGCAATGGAGGAAAATGGCGATGAGGATCCGCCTGATACCAAAATACTACGGAGCTGATATCGGATTGTTGTACGAGGTATTTTCCATTGTCTTTCCAACCGAGGTCCTGTATCGTGACTTTCAGGCTTTTATCGAATCGAATTGGATCCATGATATGCCAACGGTAAAGGCCAAATCTTTCCTGGGAATTATACAATCCATCAGGACGGATAACCTGGTGCAGGCCTGCATAAGGAGTTGAGAATTCTACATATTTTCCGGCCACTTCAAAATCATAGGAACCACAGAAATAATCTTCTGTACCGGTACCGGCGATCGTTGGGTATTTAGTGTCGCCATCCATATAGAATTTTATTTCTCCTTCACCCCACCAACCATTGTTGTGAACACCCCAGGCGAGAGAAACGCCAACGTATTGTCCTTTGCCTTCGATGCTATCCACAAGCGTACAAACTCCTCCTTCTACCGAACTTTTTCTTCTGAACTGTGCGTGAAAATACCCTGCATCTTCTGGCACCTGGGTCAGTGTATAATCTACCTGGTAATACAAAACCATGCGCTCGGTGTTGATGTTTGTCATGGTCATACGGCATTTCTTACGGAAAGGCATAGGCCAATAACTATTAAAGGCGCTACCGGGATTGACAGTAACCGTGAGTGAATTCAAAGGTGCATATTTGCCCCAGCCCATGCCAAAGAAATCACCCACAGGGGTTTCCACGGAGGCTTCTGGTTCATCATCCCAATAAATACGGAAAATGGAATATCGCCAGTTACCGGTGGGCGTCATCCAGATATGTTGTATCGATCCGGATCCACTGATTTCGGCCATTGTAAAAGTTTGACCGGGTTCTATTACAATAAAAGGATTTACTTTCCAGCCCTGTCCTAATTCAGCAGCAGCTTGCCTGGCGCTTCCATTGGCGAGTGTTGCCATGCCACCCTTTCCAGGTTCGCCGGTAAGGTTTTCCGGGCCAATGGATCTTGTCTTGGCATCTGAAAGGCGGTAAAGATTCCCCAGATTCATGTCCAGACCGTTGAAGGATCCGGTCTTCTGCGCGAATAAAATAGTCAACACGCAACAGGATAATAATGTAGAGAAGATTTTTTTCATGTGGCATTGTTTATATTAGGTTGTCAAAAAATACGTAATTTTTTTATCTCTACCTTATTTGAGTTCGATCGCACCTGGTTCTGGTGACTTTCCCAGGGGTGCCTCATGGCCGAAATAATCTCTTCCACCCGAATTTAACCGGAAATATTTGTACAAGTCTAAGCCCTTGTCTCGAAGGGGAGAATTTTTTTTCAGACCCATTCCAGTTACCGAATACAGTTCGGAAGGTCCGGTAATAGCAGGAGTATGTGGATCCTGCAACATAGGGTTGATGTTAATTCCAGTTACAGCACCTTCCAGGTTTTCCATACCTGAGTTTTGGGACCAGCCTATAAAATCAGTTACTCCATTGAATTTAAATTTCGATTGGATCGACCACCATGCATTTCCAAAAAACTTTTCCGAGCCTATAATACCGCCGCTCATCATTTCGTCTTTTGCTACCAGTATATTGTTAAGGAAGAAGAATCGGCTGGATTGATACTGATTTGGCACTACCCCCAGCGCATATCCCTTACTGTTATAAAACAGGTTCTGGTAAACATAACAGTCGTGGAACTGCGCTGCATCCAGGCTGCCATTCCACCATAACACACTCGCCCCGTTTTGGGTGCGGTTTCCATCGTCAAAACTGATATTGTAACGAAAGACATTGTCATGCCAGGGCGTGGCGCCACTGAACTGGAAGATACCAAACCCGTATCCTTCATTTTCATAGGCCAGGTTATATTGTACGATCGAATGTGTGACTCCGCCGTCGAGGTCAAAGCCGCCACCGTCTGCAGCACCCGGCGAAGTCCTGTTTCGAAAGGAGACGCAGGATTGGATAACTACCGAATCTGCTTCCCAGGCCCAGATTCCTACAGGACCGTTCCCTTGTCGGGGCATATCCCATCCATTGCTAGTGGACGCGCAATATTCAATCAAAACATTTCTGGCCAGCCCCACCACGATGCCATTGCCACTGTGATTATTGAACTCCGTCGGATCGCCAGGATTGTTGGTAGTGCTACAATGTCCGATATAAATGTTGGAGTTGGTGAAATCAGGAAAGTGATTGCCCGTCACGGCAATGCCCGCATAGCCGTTGTCATGAGCATTGATTTTCTCCAAACGGACATCGCGGCAATCGGTGATTTCGACACCCGATTTTTGAAAACCGCTTATTTCAATAGACTGAAGGATAATATTATTCGACGAGGACACCCAGATCCCTCTTCCTGTATTTCCGGTTTTTCGTCCGGCGCCTTTGAGTAGGAGATGGTGCAAAACCAGGTAACCGGAGTTTATTATGCTGATAGCTGTTTGATTGCCCGCATCGATTACCACGGGATGATTTCCATAGGATCCGATATAGATAGGTCGTTGAGCGATGCCAGCAATCGTTGAATCCAGGGCGAATGATCCTTTAAAAAGCTTGCCTCCTTCCAACAGCACCGAATCTCCGGGCTGAAGTGGTAATATGCTGATGCGTTCAATGTGTTGCCATGGACTGGAAAGGGTTCCGGCATTGGAATCTTTCCCGGAGGGACTGAAATAATATTTAGAAGGTGATTTTCGCGCAGGTTTAGCCTGGGCGCTGACAACACTGCTGCTTGCGAGCAAAACCATCGCTAGGCAAAAAAAAAGGTGGAATATATTTTTTTTCATGACAGCAGTGATCGATTTTCAAGCTACGGCAATTTGCGCAAAATCATATTCGATAAAGGAAATTATTTACGGGATTTTACCAGTGAATATGGGAAATTTACGCCGCATATTTTCTCTGGAAGGTAAAGCGACACCAATGCTTCCTGCTGTATAATTTGTGGACAACCGGAAACATTAACCCCCCGGGAGTTGGTTCGTAACTAAAATGATACTTTATATTTACCGCTGGAAAAATCAATTGTTTCATTCAGATTTTCCATTCCTCTGCGCCGCTTATTTCTATTCACCACTTATCAACAGGGTAAAATGGAATCAGGCTTTTTAGTGTAGGTTTGCGATCTGACATCAATCTAAGTACTGTGAGACTAAAGAGTTTAGAAATCAAGGGATTTAAAAGTTTTGCCGACAAAACACATATCAGCTTTAATGAAGGGGTTACCGGTATCATTGGCCCCAATGGTTGCGGGAAAAGTAATATTGTTGACAGTATTCGTTGGGTTATTGGAGAACAGAAGATCAGCCATCTTCGTTCGGAGAATCTGGAAAGTCTCGTATTCAATGGTTCGAAGAACCGCTCTGCTTCCGGTTTGGCAGAAGTGAGTCTCACTTTTGAAAACACCCGTAACCTGCTGCCCACCGAATTCAGCACGGTGACCGTTACCCGAAAATTTTATAAAAGCGGTGAAAGCGAATACCGGCTCAATGATGTATCCTGCAGGTTAAAAGATATTCAGAATCTTTTCCTGGACACGGGGATCACGACGGATAGCTATGCTATCATTGAGTTGGGTATGGTGGACGATATCATAAAAGATAAAGAAAACAGCCGCCGGCGCATGCTCGAACAAGCTGCCGGCATTTCCATTTATAAGACAAGGAAAAAGGAGGCCCGGCTGAAACTCGACGCTACAGAGCAGGACCTTGCCCGCATCGAGGATCTTTTATTCGAGATCAATAACCAGTTGAAAAGCCTGGAGAACCAGGCCAAAAAAGCGGAGAAATATTTTGAGATTAAAAAAGAATACAAAGAGCTAAGTATTGAGCTCGCGAAGGCGGCTTTGGAAGGATTTAATCTTACGTATAAAGATTTGACGCAGCAGACGGAAGCGGAAACAAATCGTCGCATACAACTCGAGGCATCCATCGCCACTGAGGAAGCTGCGCTGGAGCAGGATAAGGTGGGTTTGATTGAAAAAGAAAGGGCACTTCAATCCATGCAGCACCAGTTCAATGAACTGATCCAGGTTTTGCGCACAAAGGAAAATGAGAAGAGCCTGTCTTCGCAGCGGCTCAATTTTTTGCACGAGAAGGAGAATAGCCTTCAGGAATTTCTTCAAAAAAGCGAAGGACAACTGAAGGGACTGGAAGAAAGCATCGCTTTCACAAATCAACAGGTCGATGAAGAGGCCAATAAGTTGAGTGGACTGGAAGAACAGATGGAAACGCTGAAAACTTCGGTTGATGGTACCCGTTTGGTCTTCGATCAGAAAAGATCCCATCTGGACAACCTGAGAAATGAGCACACGCATATTCAGCGGAGTCTTTTTGAAGAAGAGAAAAAAATCGCCATAGCCGACACTTCTATCCAGAATCTACAGCAAAGCATTCAGCAACTGGAGGAAGAACGGGCTGCAAGAGAAAGCCAGGTTAAACTGGCGGAAGAAGAAAGACATACGAGAGAGGACGAATTGGAAAGCCGGAAAACGGACCTGGTTCAGCTTCAGGAACACCATGATAAAACAAAGGAACAAATATTGCTGACACAGGGTAAACTGGAAGAATTGCGCCAGGTGCTCGCGGAAGAAAACAGGAAGCTGGACTCCCGTAAAAACGAACATGATCTTTTGAAGAGCCTGATCGATTCCATGGAAGGTTATCCTGAGAGCGTAAAATTCCTTCACAAAAATCCCAACTGGAACCACGAGGCACCCATTCTTTCTGATATTATTTATGTGAAGGAAGAATTCCGTGCGGCCGTTGAAAATGTGCTCGATTCCTATCTTAATTACTATGTGGTGAATGATCTGCAAGAGGGTTTGCAGGCAGTTCATTTACTCGATGAATACAAGAAGGGTAAGGCCAATTTTTTCTTACTTGATAAATTCAGGGAACAGGAAGTAGCGGTTCATCATCAGCCAGAAGGAACGATTCCTGCGATTGATGTTATTGAAGTTGACGAACGATATCGCCCGCTGGCAGCACACTTGCTGGGCAATGTATTCATTGCAGAAAACGAACCCTCCCTGGAATGGTTTAACAGTCATGTTCAGAATGGAGCGGTGGTGCTGGAGAAAAATGGAAAATATGTGAAGGGGAAGTATTCACTTGTTGGAGGCAGTGTTGGACTTTTTGAAGGAAAGAAAATAGGCCGTGCAAAAAACCTGGAGAAGTTACAGGAGCAAATCATCCGCCAGGAAGTGGTTGTCTCAGAATTAAAACAGGAAATACAGGCCCGGCACAACGAAGTGATCAGTTTCAATGAACAATTGAAAGAACAGGCGATACGCCAAACGCAGGAAGATATCAGCCGCCTGACCAATCTTGTGTTTTCTCTTCAAAATAAATTGGAAAACCTGCACGCGCAACAGGCTTCCTCCGGCAACAGGTTGGAAGAATGGCAGCTTTCCCTGCAGGAAACATTTGCCTCCATTGAAGGTACCCGAGTCGAGTGGCAACGTTTGTTAGGAATCGTCAATGAAATGAGGGAAAAACTTCACCTGGGAGAAGAAGAATATAAGTCGGCAGAAAAAAGTTATGATGATTGTTTGGCCGCTTACAATGAATTTAACCTGCAGCTAACGCGGCAGCATAGCCGAATTCAGGCTTTGAAACAGGAATTGGAATTTAAAAATAATCAGTTTCAGGAATTGCAGTTCCAGGTAGAGACCAATGCTTCGCAGTTGAAACAAACCAACGAAAGCATTGCCGAGAGCCAGAGCCAGATGAGCCAGGTAGAAGAAGTACTTGTTGGGTTACTCCGTAGAAAGGAGGATGATGAGAAGACGCTCAATGAAGCCGACCAGGCTTATTATAACCAGCGCAACCTGTTGAACGATCAGGAAAGCGAACTTCGTCACCGGGTGAAAGAAAAGGAAATGATCGAACAGCTCCTGGGCGAGATCAAAGACCGGTTGAACGAGCTGAAACTTCAGCTCGCCGGGATGAAAGAAAGGCTAAATGTCGAATTCAGGATTAACCTCGATGATATCCTTGATCAGCCTCGAAATTCCGAAACGCCAGTAGAAGAATTGCAGGAGAAATCAGATCGCATGAAGAAGAAGTTGGAAAATCTCGGCGAAGTAAATCCGACCGCCATTGAAGCTTTTCAGGAGATGAAAAAGCGATATGAATTCATCCTGGAACAGAAAAATGATCTGGTGAGTGCAAAGGACAACCTGCTTCAAACCATACAGGAAGTAGAATCAACGGCCAATCAGCAATTCCTCGATACCTTCAATAAAGTGAGAGAGAATTTCCAGAAAGTGTTTAAAGCACTCTTTACCGATGAGGATACAGCCGATATGATCCTCGAAAATCCCGATAATCTTGCCGAAACAGGAATCGATATTGTAGCGAAACCCAAAGGTAAGCGCCCTTCTTCGATCACACAGCTCAGCGGCGGAGAGAAGACACTGACTGCAACAGCACTGTTATTTGCGATATATCTTATAAAGCCTGCGCCTTTCTGTATTCTCGATGAAGTGGATGCGCCACTGGATGATGCCAATGTGAACAAATTCACCAACATGATCAGGCAGTTCAGTGAAAACTCGCAATTCATTATAGTTACCCATAATAAAATGACGATGAGCAGTGTGGATGTGATTTATGGAGTGACCATGCAGGAGCCGGGAGTGAGCAAACTGGTCCCGGTAGATTTTAGAGCACTGAACTAAGTCTGAATCACGGATTAAGCGGATTGTTTTTGTCAGAACTGTGATTCGTGTGATGTAAATGATGTATTTGACTTACGTAACACAAGAAAGAGATGTCATTTCTTTCGATAATTTTTATAAAACATTTTTTGCAGATCAAACAAAAACAATCTGTGTAATTGCCTGATCCGTTTGATCCGTGATTCAAACTTCACCATTTCTTGAAAATGACGAATACCGCTGCAATAATCAACAGAAATCCGACGATGTGATTCCACGCAAAGCGCTCAGATTTGAAAAAAATGAGTGTGAAAATCATGAATACAATCAGCGTGATGGCTTCCTGTATAGTTTTTAGCTGCACGAGCGAATAGGGCCCGCCATCTTCTTTATAACCGATCCTGTTGGCAGGAACCTGAAACAAATACTCGAAGAAGGCAAGTCCCCAACTGATTAAAATAATAGATAACAACCCGAGATTTTTCCCCCAGGAAAAATCTTTGAATTTCAGATGGCCATACCAGGCCAGGGTCATGAAGCTATTGGAGATGAAAAGAAAGATGATGGTTGTGATTCCTTTCATATTGTAGCGTTTGAGTGTTAAAGTAGCTGTCGAATTTGGATTTACTGGATGAATCGATTTATGGATTATAATAAACAATTAGATGCCAATCCTGCAATCCGTTCATCCAATAAATCCCAATTCAGACAACGTTATTCCACCAGCACGGCAACTCGTCCATGTCCTCCGGCGAGAAAAACGGCAGTTCCTTTTTTTGCTTTTTGACAAACATGGAATCCCTGCTTACTTATGAGCGTCCAGTGTTGGCCACCATCTGAAGAGATGTCAACACCCGAGGTTCCGCAAGCTATAAGGTTTTTATCAGTGATGTAGGTTACACAACTTCTATAGCCATGTGGGGATGTTTTGGGAAATGAAAAGGTGATGGGATCGGACAGGCGAAACAATACACAATTATTTGTTGCGATACTATCTTTTGAGAAATCGCCGCCAATCACAATGCCTTCTTTTTTTCCGTTGATGGCAATTGAATTAGCACCAGTCGATTCCAGTCCCTGAGTTAATGGCAGGGAATCGCTTTTCAGATGGCTATCCAAATGCCAGAATTTTGATTTTTTTCCCCCTGAAACCATCAAGAGGGAAGATTCTATTCCATTTTTGATGCCGAGGTCAACGAGATTTGTACCGCTCGCTGCAAAGAAAGCTTCTCCTTCTGCTGTTACGGGTCTTTTTTCATCGGGCAACAATGTCCAATGTTCACCACCGTCGCGGGTAGTGGCCAAAAAGACTTTGCCATTGATGGGATCTCCTACGACAGTGCCTTCCATTTCGTTTGCAAAATCAAATGCATCGAGGAACATTCCTTTTGTAGAATCCAAAAAAACTGTGCGCCAATGCTTTCCCCCGTCGGAGGTTTTGAGAATGGCTGCTGGTTCAGCCACTGCCATGATCAATGCCGTTTGATCATCGAAGGCTTCGATATCGCGGAAATCTCTTTTTTCAAAACCAGGCACCGTTATCCATATCCAGGTTTTTCCCTCATCGATAGATCTTCCAACTGTTCCTCCGGTTCCGCTAACCCATAAGGTTTGATTGTTCACGACGCTCAGCCCCCGTAATGATAGCTTATTGCTATCCGTCAGTACCCGCACCATCTGTGCCCGGATTTGCGGGATAGTTAACAGGAGCATGGTGAGAAGCATTATAGCAATCTTCTGGAAGACCACATAAACACTAATTATTTTTTTGCAGGTAGTGTTAAAATCCATACAAGCCAAGATAAGCAATTATTGAAATAACAATTGCTCGTCTCTTTCTTCCACCGGTATCCTGAGAATGAATGCATCGTAATTCACATCGTCACGATTGCTGAAGGCGCCGTAGGCATCGATACTATATCCAAGTAAACCATCCGTGGCTTCCAGGACATACAGGATCGAGGAATCACCCGGGTCCGATTCTCCTTCAAAACGATAAGTCTTGACAATTTTAAGTTCTTCCGGTTGATAGAATTTCCCGCTGCCCACGCTAAAGCCTTGTGGGGTGAGTAAAAATTCATTGTCCTGGCGCTTCATGCGCAATTTTTCAATGACCTGACTAAGGGTCGTCATCTCCCCGGGCTTTATCATAAAATAAGTTTAGAAAGTTCTAGTCAAAACTTGTACCAGCAAGTGTAAATCACCAAAACCCTTTGAGGTAAAGGGTTTTGGCAAAATGGTTGATTTGGCTGGCGAGGAATTTATACCTCAGGTCTGCGATTCGTAGTTTTTGATTTTATTGTAGAGTGTCTTGCGATCAATCTTTAAAATTTCGGCTGCTTTCGATTTATTGAAGTTCACTTGTTTTAATACATTCATGATCGTATCGTATTCTGCCTGTGCGGCGGCGTTTTTGAGATCCGGTTCGCGGTGACTGTCGGATAACGGTATAAAATGCGCTTCGGGTTGCTGATGGAATTCATTAGAGATTGTTGATCCGGAAATTTCCTGAGGCAACACTTTCCGATTTATTTTTCCCGATTGTGTAAGCAAAGCCGACCTCCTTACCACATTTCGGAATTCCCGGAGGTTGCCTGGCCAGTTGTAGTTCAGAAAGATTTCCAGTACTTCACTGTCAAATCCTTCTACATTTTTATTCAGTTCGATATTCGCCTTTTCCAGGAAAAAATCGGCGAAGGCGTATATGTCTTCTTTTCGCTGACGCAATGCCGGTATATTAATCGAGAATTCATTGAAACGATGAAAAAGATCTTCCCTGAATCTTCCCTTGCGATAGGCCTCCTGTAGATTTTCATTAGAGGCAACAATGATCCGGACATCCACATCAATTTCTTTGTTTCCACCTACTCGTTTAATCTTACGCTCCTGGATCACCCGTAACAGTGCAGCTTGAATTTCATAGGAGAGATTTGCGACCTCATCGAGGAACAAAGTACCTCCGTTGGCCAATTCGAAATGACCTTCTTTGTCGTTCAGGGCGCCCGTGAAAGCTCCTTTTACATGACCGAATAGCTCACTGCCAGCAAGTTCTTTAGAAAGCGTACCACAATCCATCGCTATAAACGGCTTATTGCTTCTGGTGCTGGAAGAATGAATGGTTCTTGCGATCACTTCTTTTCCAGTTCCACTCTCGCCATATAAAATAACACTATAATTGGTTGGAGCTACCAGTTCAACCTGGTGGTATAATTCTTTGGTTATGCCGGCTTGCCCTATAAGGTAATCTCCCGTTTTAGTGATTGCCTTTTGTTTTGTATTTCCTACCGCAGAAATAATATTGGGGGAAACTTTTAAAGCACCTGCCGGTTCTTTCAGTGCTCTGTTGATGACAGATAATACTTCATCTGGTACCAATGGTTTCGTGATATAATCGAATGCGCCTGCTTTGATTACATCTACAGCTGTTTTTATGTCGGAATATCCTGTAATAATAATGACGACAGCTGCGGGATTAATGGTCTTAATTTCTTTCAAAACATCCCTGCCTTCTTTATCACCCAGTCTAAAATCACATAAAACGATATCGAATGATGACTCTTTGAATTTCATGATCCCCTTATGGCCACTATGTGCAGCTTCTGTTTCGAATCCCTTTCTTTGTAAAAAGCGCGTCAGAAGATTGCACATATCCATATCGTCATCAATAATAAGAACTCTCATCATTTCATGTTTATGGTTAAAATTACTCTCAAAAGGCCAATGCACGCCCTACCAGGGCTCCTATATATTATAAACACCTTGCCAAAATATAAACCTGGGATGTACGATGGTTAAGTGGTTGCAAAAATGGGCTGGGTGGGTGAAATCGTGGAAAAAAGTACTCATTTAGACCTGAATCGCAATAATCCCCGCTTGGCTGAACATGGCAAACAAATTGCTGCATCATAATGATTAACTCAAAATTGTTACCGTGAAAATGAACCAGAGTGCAGGTCAGGTTGTCCTGATTGTGGATGATGAGCCGGATATTTGTTACTTATTGGGGGGCATGTTAAGGCAAAGGAATCTTGATCCTTTTTTTGCAAACACCTTAATCGATGCCGAGAAAGTACTAAAAAACAAAAATCCCACGCTATTATTCCTTGACAACCATCTCCCGGATGGTTTCGGGATTGAATTTATCCCTTTTATAAAGAAAAATTTCCCCTCAGTTAAAGTTATCATGATGACAGCTCACGATAGCCTCACCGATAGAAAAAGAGCTTTCGCTGAAGGTGCCGATCTTTTCCTCAGTAAGCCATTGAGTAAGGACGTTATCACTACCGCTTTGAACAGTCTAACCTGAATAAGGGCCCACCATTTGTGGAAATAAATACACAATTGGCTTAGTTCCCAAACAATGTTAATTCGGAATTTTTCTCAAAGCATTGAAAAACACGTATTTAAAAACGGTCTCAAAGCTGGCAGTATTTTTTGATAACTTTCCGTAGACTTTTATTTTCAACCGCTTAAAAAAATCAGTTATGGGAAACTTATTGTACGTAATTGCTGTTATTCTGGTGATAGCCTGGGCCATTGGGTTTCTTGGTTATCATGCGGGGGGACTCATTCACATTTTATTGGTGATAGCGATTATTGCGGTTTTGTTGAAAGTGATTCGAGGCGCCAGTTAGGCGATGAGATTAAATAAATGTATGGGGTAATGAGGTTGTATTGTTCCTCAGGTTGCTGCCGCTGTTTGTGAAAGAACCGCGGCAGTTTTTTTTCAGTCCCAGGGAGTTATCCCCACAGCTAAGCGAAATTCAGAGTGATTACGAAAGCGGTTCCCTTCCCCACTTCACTTTCCGCATATATATAACCGTTATGATTGACGATGATGTTTTGAGCATTGGTCAGGCCAAGACCAGTTCCTTTGGGTTTGCTCGTGAAGTAGGGCTCGAACAATTTAGAAAGAGATTCCTTGTCGATCCCGGATCCATTGTCTGAGATGGTCACTACGCACCTGCTCTCACGACTTTCCGTTTTAATTTTTAATTCACCTTTTTCGGATTCCATGGCTTCCAGTGCATTGACTATGATATTGAGGAAGGCGATCTTTATTTTTTCTATATCCACCGAAATATCGCAAATATCAGTCGTATAGTCTTTAACAACCCTTATGGATTTGAGTTGCACGCGATCCATGGCAAGTTCCAGCGTTTCATCCAGTAGTTTATTGATCGAAACATGTGTATAGACCAGTTCGGTAAATTTGGTAGAATTCAGCAAATCTGTAATCAAATGATTGATGCGGTTGCTGTTTCGCATGATCAAGTCGAAGAGTTGCGGCACTGATTCATTCTGTGTTTCGACTTCCGAACGCAGTTGATCAACAGAAAGATTGATATTGGTCAGTGGATTTCGCACTTCATGAGCAATCGTGCGTGCAATTCGACCGGTTGCTGCCAGTTTTTCAATACTGCGCATCTGAACTAGCTCTTTGTTTGCTTTATCCAGCTCCTGTATTCTTTGTTTTAGTTCTTCCTGGTATTCGAATACGGTCTGATCGGCTCTTCTGCGGGCCAGATTTTCTCTGGTATAAGTTATAAAACCATAAATAACCAGCAGGAAGGCAAGAACCAGAGAAGTGATTACGACGGTATTCAGCGCATTGTATTGGCCATGCATCTTTGTTTCCCTTTCCTTCAAACGCCCCTGCTCATGAAGCTGCATACGAAGGATCGTGGAACGAATGTTGTCCATGACGGCTTTTCCATAATACCCCTGCTGCTTTAGGCCTTCGTCTAATTCAAACCCATTAGCACGAAATGTAGACATGTTAGCCTCCAGCATTTCAAGGCGCTCATTGATCATCACTTTGAGTGAATCGAGTCTGTCTAATTGAAGATCGCTCCCATTCAATTCCGAACGAAGAAGCGAGTACATGGAGTCCGATTTCGTTTTACTGGGATAATAAGGATCCAGGAAGCGCTGGTCTTTCATAATAAAGT
>Ga0075026_100000600_pt1 | contig 14765 bp, 14 predicted proteins | sample Str012_2_FD_71392 | JGI IMG/M metagenome (GOLD analysis project Ga0075026, IMG submission 71392) | Freshwater sediment microbial communities in response to fracking from Pennsylvania, USA - Straight Creek_MetaG_SC_2012 | ecosystem: Environmental > Aquatic > Freshwater > Creek > Sediment...
CCACGAGCCCGGCCTCGAGCTCAGCGGCGCCATCGGCCGCGAGCTCACCACCCGACGTTCCGTCCGTGAAGCCGTCGGCCAGCGCCGCGGGCTCCGCGATCGCGCTGAGCGTCGTCGCGGACGGGCTCCACCTGCCGCTCGATGTCACGACCGCCGGAGACGGCGGCGGCCGCCTCTTCGTCGCCGAGCAAGGCGGCGCGATCAGGATCATCAAGGGCGGTCAGCTCCAGCCTGCGCCGTTCCTGGACCTCTCGGACCGCATCTCATCCGGCGGCGAGCGCGGGCTCCTCGGGCTGGTCTTCCATCCGGACTACCCGTCCGATCCACGCGTCTTCGTCGACTATACGAACGCGGCCGGGAACACCGTGATCGCCTCATACCGCGTCAGCCCGACGACCCCTGAACGCGCCGATCCGACGACCGAAGTCGTCCTGCTGACCATCGGCCAGCCCTACGCGAACCACAACGGCGGCGCTTTGGCCTTCGGGTCGGACGGCATGCTCTACATCGGGATGGGCGACGGCGGCTCCGGCGGCGATCCGCTGGGCAACGGCCAGCGCCTCGGCACGCTCCTCGCGAAGGTCCTGCGCATCGACGTCCTCGGACCGGATGCGGCGGCGACCTCGCCCTACGCCATCCCGTCCGACAACCCCTTCGTCAAGACCCCGGGCGCGCGCCCCGAGATCTGGCTGAGCGGCCTGCGCAACCCGTGGCGGATGCGCTTCGACAGCGCCACCGGGACCCTGTGGATCGGCGACGTCGGGCAGGCTCTCTGGGAGGAGATCGATGCGATCCGACCGGACATGGCCGGTGCGAACCTGGGCTGGAACACGATGGAAGGGACCCATTGTTACGCGACGGACCCATGCGACCGGGCGGGCTTGACGCTGCCGGTGGCGGAATACGCCCACGGGCCCGCCTGTGCCGTCGTCGGCGGCGTGGTGGCGCAGGGCAAGGACGTCCCCCGGATCGCGGACCGCTACGTCTTCGCGGACGAGTGCAGCGGGCAGATCTGGACGCTGGATCCAGCGGGCGACGGCTTGCGCGAGCCTGCGCTGGCCCTCGAGAGCGGACGCTCGATCAGCGCCATCGGCCTGGACGAGGATGGGTCCGTCCTGATGACCGACTTGAACGGCGGGCAGCTCCTGCGGGTCGTCGCCGCGCCGTAGATCCTGCGCCCGGCGCGTCCGACCGGCGAACGCTCAGGCGATGCGGTAAGTGACCGTGACCGTCACGCTGACCTCGGTCGTGCCGCTCTCGACCGGCGTGGCGGTGTCGGCCAGCATCATCCGGGCGGCCTTGGGCTGCGGGTAGCCGGGCCCGCCGACGCCGCTCCCCTCCACGATGTCGGCGACGCCCGAGATGGCGACGCCGGCCGCCTCCGCCAGCACGTCCGCCCGCGACCGGGCCTGGGCCATCGCCGCGAGTCGCGCCGCCCGCTCGGCCTGCGTGGGATCGTCCACCCGGAACGACAGCGCGTCCATGCTCGTGGCGCCGGCGCGCAGCGATCCGTCGATCACACCGCCCAGGGTCGCCAGGTCGCGGATCGTCAATTCGACCACATGGGAAAGTTCGTAGCCGGTGAGCACCGGCGGCTTGTTGTCGCGGTAGTCGTAGCGAGGCTGGACCGAGACCAGTGTCGTACGGATGTCCGGAGCGGCGACACCGGCGCCCTTGATCGCGGCGAGGATCGCGGTCATCGCCGCCGCTGCTTCGGCCCGGGCGGTGTCCGCCGTCGGTCGCGCCACGGTGACGCCCAGGCGCAGGTCCGCGACATCCGGTACGACGGCGATGCGGCCGGTGCCGCTGACCACGATGGTGCCCGAGGTGCTTCCAGGGTCGGTCGACAGGTTGGTCATGGGGCGTCCTCCGGCGAGCTCGCTGATCCGATCAGAGGGCGAGCGGGTCCGTCTTGTCGGGGTCGATCCCCAGCTCCTTGATGGCCTTGGCGGCGCGTGCGGCGGGGATCGTCCCGGCGCGGGCGAGCGAAACCAGCGTCGCCGCGGCGATGTGCGGCGGATCGATCTCGAACAGGGCGCGCAGATTCTCACGGGTGTCGCTGCGACCGAAGCCGTCCGTCCCGAGCGCGACGTAGTCGGACGGCAGCCAGCGCGAGACCATGTCCGGCAGCGCCTTCATCCAGTCCGTGGCCGCGACGATCGGTCCGCCGCCCGGCGTCAGGATCGTGCTGACGTACGGGATGCGGGGCGACTTCGCGTCCGGGTGCAGGCGGTTCCAGCGCTCGGCGTCGAGGGCGTCGCGACGCAGGAGCGGGAACGACGGGGCGCTATAGATCTCGGCGGCTACCCCGAAGCGCTCGGCCAGCAGGTCCCGCGCGGCGAGCGCCTGCTGGAGGATGGAGCCCGATCCGACCAGCCGTGCCGCATGCGCGCCCTTGCCGACGGTGGGTGCCGGCGCGAATCGATAGATGCCGCGCAGGATGTCCTCGTCGGTCAGGCCGTCCGGTCGGATGGGCTGGGCGTAGTTCTCGTTGTAGATCGAGATGTAGTAGAAGACGTCCTCGGGCGTCGGTCCGTACATGCGCCCGATGCCGTCCCGCACGATCGCCGCCAGCTCGTAGGCGAACGCCGGGTCGTAGGCCCGCAGATTCGGGATCGTGGACGCGAGGATGTGCGAGTTGCCGTCGTCGTGCTGCAGACCTTCGCCGGTCAGGGTCGTGCGACCGGCCGTGGCGCCCATCAGGAATCCACGCCCTCGCGCGTCCCCGAACGCCCACATCTGGTCGCCGGTCCGCTGGAAGCCGAACATCGAATAGAAGATGTAGAACGGGATGGCAGGCAGACCGTGGCTGGCATAGGACGTGCCGGCCGCCTGGAAGCTGGCCATCGAGCCGGCCTCGGTGATGCCTTCCTCCAGGACCTGGCCGTCCGTCGCCTCGCGATACGAGAGGACCAGGTCCGAGTCCACCGGGTCGTAGCGCTGGCCGAGCGCGGCGTAGATCCCGACCTCTTTGAAGAGCGGGTCCATGCCGAACGTCCGCGCCTCGTCCGGAATGATCGGCACGATCCGCGGTCCGAGCTGCGGGTCGCGGATGAGGTTGCGCAGGATCCGGGCGAAGACCATCGTCGTCGACACGGGGGTCGCACTCCCGGCCGCGAATTCGGCGTCCACGGCCGGCGCCGGGGCGGGCAGCGGGACCGCCTTCACGTGTCGACGCGGGATCGGGCCGCCCAGCGCCCGCCGGCGCTCCAGCAGGTACTCGACTTCCTCGGACTTGGGCCCGGGGTGGTAGTACGGAGCGTCCTTGAGGGTCGCGTCCGGGATCGGCAGATGCAGCCGGTCGCGGAAGACCTTGAGCTCGGCTTCGCTGAGCTTCTTGGCCTGGTGGGTGATGTTGCGTGCTTCCACGCCGGGACCCAGGGTCCAGCCCTTCACGGTCTTCGCGAGGATGACGGTCGGGGCGCCCTTGTGCTCCGTCGCCGCCTTGTAGGCCGCGTAGACCTTGCGATAGTCATGACCGCCGCGACGCAGCTTAGCCAGATCGTCGTCGGACAGGTGCTCGACCAGCTTGCCGAGGCGCGCATCCGGCCCGAAGAAGTGCTCGCGGATGTAGGCACCGCCAGCGACCGAGAACTTCTGGAACTCGCCGTCCAGGGTCTCGTTCATCTGCTGGACGAGGACGCCGTCCACATCGCGGGCCAATAGGTCGTCCCACTCGCGCGCCCAGACGACCTTGATGACGTTCCAGCCCGCGCCCCGGAAGGCGGACTCGAGCTCCTGGATGATCTTGCCGTTGCCCCGCACGGGGCCGTCCAGCCGTTGCAGGTTGCAGTTGATGACGAACGTCAGGTTGTCGAGGCCTTCGCGGGCAGCGACGTGCAAGGCCCCCAGCGACTCCGGCTCGTCCGTCTCGCCGTCGCCCAGGAAGGCCCACACCCGCGACCCGGAGGTATCGAGGAGGCCGCGGTTCTGGAGATAGCGGTTGTAGCGGGCCTGGTAGACGGCACTGATCGGTCCCAGGCCCATCGAGACCGTCGGGAACTCCCAGAAATCCGGCATCAGGCGCGGATGCGGGTAGGAACTGAGGCCCTGACCCGGCACGGTCTCCCGCCGGAAGTGGTCCAGCTGACCCTCGGTGAGACGGCCCTCGAGGAAGGCCCGGGCGTAGATCCCGGGCGCTGCATGGCCCTGGTAGAAGATCTGGTCGCCGGACCCCTCGCCGTCCTTGCCGCGGAAGAAGTGGTTGAAGCCGACTTCGTAGAGCGTGGCCGCGGACGCGTAGGTCGCAAGATGGCCACCGATCCCCGAGAACTGGTTGTTCGCTCGCAGGACCATCGCGACGGCGTTCCAGCGGATGATCCGCCGGATGCGCTGCTCGAGGGCCTCGTCGCCCGGGAAGTAGGGCTCCTGCTCCGGGCTGATCGTGTTGATGTAGCGCGTCTGCGTCAGCGGCGGCAGCCCGATCTGGAGCTGGCGGGCTCGCTTGAGCAGCTTGTATACGAGGAATCGGGCGCGGGTCTCGCCTTCCTGCGCCACGACCTGGTCCAGCGACGTCATCCAGTCGTCGGTCTCGGAGGGATCGATGTCGGGGAGCTGGTGCTTGAATTCGTCGAAGTACATCATCGGGAGCGTAGCCCATCCACGCGCATCCTGAAGGTTGCGGTCGGGACACTTCGGGCACGCTTCCCGCCGTGGGCGTGTGCACCACATCACCATTCGAAACCGATGAGCGACCTTCGTTGGCCCTTCGGTGCACGTGACGCACCAAACGGTCACCAAGGACCTCGTTGATCGCTGAACCGTGCATCCCTTGCACCACCCGGCTACGGAAACGCTCTGCCTGGCCCAAATGGTCACGACATGCACACCAGGCCCTGGAGGTGGGCTACGCTTGGTCCATGCAGCGTTACCACCCGGGCACCGCGTTGGTCATCGTGGATGTCCAGAACGACTTCGCAGACCCGGCCGGCGGCCTGTCCGTGGCGGCTGGCGACGCGATCATCACGACGGTGAACGGCGAGATCGAGATGGCCGTCAGCAACGGAGCGATGGTCGTCGCAACCCAGGACTGGCATCCCGCCACGACCCCCCACTTCGCGAAGTTCGGCGGGATCTGGCCGGTCCATTGCGTGCAGGACACGTGGGGCGCCGCACTGCACCCGGATCTGCGGCTCCCGGAAGACGCGCCGCTGGTCCGCAAGGGCGTCAACGGCGAAGACGGCTATTCGGGCTTCACGACGCGCGACCCGGAGACCGGCGAGACCGCGCCGACGCCACTCGCAGGACTCCTGAAAGAAGCCGGCATCGGGCGAGTCGTGATCGTGGGGCTGGCCACGGACTACTGCATCAAGGCGACCGCGCTCGATGCCGTGGCGCTCGGGTTCGAGACAGCGGTCCTGGTCGATGCGATCGCCGCCGTGGACCTGCAGCCCGATGATGGCGATCGCGCGATCGACGAGATGGCCGCGGCCGGCGTCACGACCTGGCGCTCGGTGATGCGGTGATCCGCGGCCTGCTCCGATCGGTCCTCGTGGGCGTCAGTGTCGGCTACGCCGTGGACCGGCTGCTCGGCGAGACCGCCAAGGGCGAGGCGCCCGAGCCGGTCCATTCGATGGTGGTCATCGATGCGCCGATCGAACGGGTGTGGGCCGAACTGGCCGACATCGAGGGTCAGCCGCGCTGGATGCACGACATGAAGTCCGTACGCGTCCTCACGGACGGCCCGATCGGCGTGGGCACGATCGGCGAGGCTTACGTCCGGATGTTCGGGATCGGCGTGACGGATCCGGTGACGATCACCGAGTTCCAGCCGCCCACCCGGTTCGCCCTGACCCACGACGGCACCTTCAAGGGCGGCGGCGTGTTCGAGCTGGAGGCCGGCGCCGACGGCACGACGACCATCGTGCGCTGGGACGAGACGATCATCCCGCCGATCCTCCCGCATCTCGGCGCGGCGATCGGCCAGCCGGTCCTCGCGGCCATCTTCCAGGCGGACCTCGAGCGACTCCGCGACATCGTCGAAGGTCGCGCCGTGGCGGTGCCCGCCACCCCGACCGCAGCGCTCGATGCAGGCCCCATGCCGGATCCGGCGTAGCGGCTCCGGCCGATGCGCCTCCACCTGGTCGACGCCACCTACGAGCTGTTCCGGGCGCACTACGCCCCGCGTCCGCCGGTCCTGGGTCGCGACGGCATCCCGTTGTCGGGCGTGTCCGGCCTGTGCGATCAGCTCCTGTTCCTCCTGCGCGAGCAGGGCGCCACGCACGTGGGCTGCGCCACGGACCGAGTCATCGAATCTCTGCGCAACGACCTGTACGCGGGCTACAAGTCGTCGGCCGGGATGCCGCCCGAACTCCTGGCCCAGTTCCCGATCGCCGAGGCGGCGATCGCCGCTCTGGGCCTCGTCGTGTGGCCGATGGTGGAGTTCGAGGCGGACGACGCCATCGCCGCGGCGGCGGTCCGGTTCGGGGCGGATCCCACGGTCGAGCGCATCCTCGTCTGCACGCCGGACAAGGACATGGCCCAGCTCGTGCAGGGCGACCGGATCGTCCTCTGGGACCGACGCCGCGATGTGATCTACGACGATGCCGGCGTCCGCGCGAAATGGGGCGTGGCGCCGACGTCCATCCCGGACTGGCTGGGTCTCGTCGGCGACTCGTCGGATGGGTTTCCCGGTCTCCCCGGCTGGGGCGCGAAGTCCGCGGCAGCCGTCCTCATGCGCTACGGCCACTACGAGGACATCCCCGCTAAGGCGTCCGCCTGGGAGGTGCCAGGGATCGGCGGCTCCCGCGCGATGGCCCTCGCCGCAACCCTGCGCGACCACTGGGACGCGGCGCTCCTCTACCGTGATCTCGCCCGCCTTCGAACCGCCGATGACGGTGTCCCGATCCGCCAGGCCGCCGTCGAGGAGCTCCGATGGGATGGCACGCCCCGGGACGAGTGGGAGGCCTTCTGCGAGGAATGGGGCCTCGACCGCCTCCGGGCACGGCCTCATCTGTGGGCGACGGCTGACTAGGGGTCCAGCGGCCTTCGCTCTTAGCTCGGCGCTCAGCGCCCGGCGGCCAGCCCGAGCAGCGCGTCGTGTTGCGCGGCCGGGGCCGCGACGATGCCGATGGACCGTATACCGTGCGCCAGGTCGAACCATGGGGCGCCGTCCATCGAGGTCACCGTCGCGCCGGCGCGCTCCGCGATCAGACCGGCCGCAGCGACGTCCCACGCCGACAATCCGCCTTGCTGGACGAAGGCGTCGAACCGACCGTTGGCGACGTAGGCCAGGGCCAGCGCCGCCGAACCCATGGATCGCGAGATCCGGATCGCCTTGCGCACATCGCGCCCGCGCGAGGTCGCCGTCCGCCCGTTCAGTGACATCGAGATCACCCAGTCCGACATCCGCTCCTTGTGAGAGGCATGGATGACCCGGCCGTTCAGCGTCGCAGGTCCGTCTGCGGTGGCCGCGAACAGCTCGGCGCGAGTGGGATCGAGGATGACGCCGACCGCGGGCCGACCATCGACCACGAGGCCGATCGAGACGCAGAAGACCGGCAGACCGTTGGCGTAGTTCACGGTCCCATCGAGCGGGTCGACGATCCAGACCCGGCCGCGGCCGGACATCGGCGCATCGCCGGCTACGGCCTGGTGTTCGCCGGTCTCCTCGGCCAGGATCGCGTCGGTCGGGAATCGTGCCCGGATGGCGGCGAGGATGAGCGCCTCGGACTCGTGATCCGCCTCGGTGACGACGTCGCGCGCGCTCTTGTAGTCGATCCGCTCCAGGCGTTCATAGCGGTCCATCAGGATCAATCCGGCCTGCCGGGCGAGGTCCGTCGCGAACGTGAGTGCCTCGGCGAGCGCTTCGTCTCGAGCCGTCGTTCCGGTGGGACTCACGGGGCGTTGCAGGACACGTCGAAGTCGCGCACGGTCGCGCCGAGCTCCGTTGTCGGCCTGGTGAAGGTGACCGTCTGACCCGGCTCGATCTGGGGACTCAGGAGGATGGCCCCGGGCTTGCCGTTGGCGTCGCGCGGATCGGTGACCCGACAGGACGTCTGGCCGGCGCCGGTCCCGGCGTTGGTGACGGACAGGGTCACGGCGAGGCCCGCACCGGCAGGCGTCGCGCTCACGAACGTCGCCGGGAACGGACCCACGCCAGCAAGCGCCAGGCGGCCGGCCAGGGCGAGTCCGACGACCCCGACGATGACCGCGATGACGACCGTGCCGTGGACCTGGGAGGCGGACGCATCCTTCAGGCCGAGCGGGTTACAGCGCTCGCACAGCCCGACCTCGAGGGGGACCGGCGCACCGCAGCGGACGCACGCATGCGTCAGCGCCTTCGGGGGCGGTGCCGTGCTGGCAGTCGACCCCGGTGCGGGGGCGGGTTCGGAGGATGCGGTCACAGGATGCGATGGTGCCACGGATGACGCCGGCAGGCCGTCACCAGCGGTCCGTGGCCGCCACGAGCGCGTCCACATCGGCGGTCGTCCGGGCCAGGACGATCGCCTCGTCGGCGCCGGCGGCGTGCCAGCGGTCCCATGTCTCGCGCGGTGCCTGGACCCAGGGGCTGTCGACGATGGCTTCGTCACCGAGCCAGTCGCCCTGGAACCCGACGATGACCCGCTGGTCCTCGCGCCGACGTCCAGCGGCCGCGAGCGCCTCAAGGTAGAGCGGCAGGTTGGCCTCGAAGTTGCCGTCGAACGCGCTCCAGCCGTCGCCGATCCGTCCTGCCAGTCGTGCGCCCGCGGGCGTCTCGCCACCGATCACGATCGGTGGCGGCGGGGTCGGGATCGGGAACGCGACGGCGTCGACCAGCGGGTAGTAGGGCGACTCGCGGGTGACCGGGCCGCCCGTCCACAGCGCACGGATCACCGCGATCCCCTCCTCCAGGCGGGCGACCCGCTCGGAGGCCTCCGGAAAGGGCATCCCATACGCCGCGTGCTCTCGGGGCGCGCCGCCGATCCCGATGCCCAGCACCAACCGGCCGGCGCTGGCGATCTGCAGGGTGGACGCCATGCGTGCGACGAGCGCCGGGTGTCGGTTCATCACGTTCAGGACGAACGGACCCACGGTGGTCCGCGTCGTGGCCGCCGCGGCCATGGCCAGCATCGTCCAGGACTCGACCACCGGGACGGTCTGATCGCCCCGTCCCGTGAAATGGTCCCAGCACCACAGGCCCAGGTAGCCGGCCGCATCCAGGCGACGGGCACTCTCCAGCCACCAGCCGGGCTCGGCCCGGATCGCACGCAGGCAGACCCCGATGGGCAGGCCGTTGCCCTCGGTGCCTACAGGCTCGTCTCGAACAGCCGGATGTCGTCCGGCGAGATGGTGTGGCCGTCGCCGCGCGTGGGCCCGAGCGCGGCCGCCGCCCCGAGCGCGTCCAGGTCCGCCGGAAAGCGCCCGATGAGGTCCAGCACGACGCCCTGGATCCGACTCGCGTTCTGCTGGAAGACCTCGAGCACGCTCATGGCGTTCACGGCCTCGGTGCCCTCGTGAACGCCCGCGTCGTAGTCCGTGATCAGGCTGATGTTCACGACCGCCATCCCGAGTTCGCGGCAGAGCCACGCCTCCGGGTACTGGGTCATGTTGATGACCTCCCAGCCGGCGTCGCTGAACCACTTCGACTCGGCCTTCGTGGAGAATCGCGGACCGCCGATGACGACGACCGTGCCGCGCTCGTGCACCTCGATGCCGTGGTCGCGGATCGTGTCGATCGCGAGCTGCCGCAGGACCGGGTCGTAGATCTCGGCGGACGACAGGTGGGTCACGATCGGCCCGTCGAAGAATGTGTCGATGCGGTTCGTCGTGCGGTCCACGAACTGGTCGCACACCACGAAGTCGCCGGGCTTGACCGCGAGCTGGAGTGAGCCCGCGGCGCACGGCGAGATCGCGGCCTTGACTCCCAGCGAGCGCATCGCCCAGACGTTGGCGCGGTAGTTGATCTTGTGCGGCGGGATCGTGTGGCGTCGGCCGTGGCGAGGCAGGAACGCGACGCGGCGTCCCGCGACCTCGGCGAGGAAGATCGAGTCGGACGGCGCTCCGTACGGCGTGTCCACCTTGACTTCCCGGACGTCCTCGAGCAGCGCATAGAACCCCGAACCGCCGAATACGCCGATCTCCGCCGTGCCCGTCACCGTCGCCTCCGTCTGTCGATGCTCTCCGCGTCGCAGTCTAGAGCCCCGGCGGCTTCTCATCTGGCTCTCAGACGCGTCCGTAGTACCAAGGGCCGGAGACCGCCGGGACCGTCGCCGGGACCCGGATCGGATGTGCGCGGCGCATCATCCCCGCGTGCGACTCTTCCAGCCATCGCGACGCTCCGGCGAGGAGCGGCTGCTGTGGTCCCGCGACATCCGGTTCGTGAATCGTCTGGCCACCGAACTGCCGGGTGCGCGCGTCCTCGAACTGGACTCCGGCACCGTCGTGATCGCCCCCGCAGACCTGTTGACGGACGCCGTCGCCCAGGAGGTCGCCGACCAGGTCAGCAACCCGGACTACGGCATCGTCGCGATCGATCACGACCTCCCGGAGCGCGACCGCTACCTGTTCGCCCTCTCGAGCGCGGTCCAGGCGTCCGGCCTTGCGGATCGGATCGGGATGGGCCAATCGCCCCAGCTCGTCCAGTCCCGGATGCTCGACTACTTCTTCAGCCTGCGCAAGCTCCACACGGTCGCCTTCCAGCCCATCGTCAGGCTGTCCGACGGCGACCTCCACGAATACGAGTGCCTGTTCCGGCCGCAGATGCCGATGCTCCCGCAATCGATCAGCGCGGTGGTCATGGCGGCCATCGCGACCGGCCGGTCGGTGGAACTCGATACGTTCATCGTGCGAGCCGTCCTGGAGCGGGCGGGAGAACTCGATGCGGCCCGTCGCGCCGCCGGTCGACCGCCACTGCGGGTGGCGATCAACATGACCCCGGCCAGCCTCCTGGACCCGGGGTTCCACGCGGACACCGTGGCTGCGATGGTCCGCGAGGCGGGCCTGATGCCGGACCAGATCACCCTCGAGTGCACGGAGCAACAGGCCGTGTCGGATGTCGGGCCGCTCCAGCGACAGGTCAAGGCGCTTCGCCGCCTGCGGTTCGGGTTCGCGGTGGACGACGCCGGGGCCGGCTACGCCAGCTTCGCGCTCATCGCGGCCCTTCGGCCGTCCGTCATCAAGATCGATCGGGACATCGTCCACGGTATCGCCCATGACGACGCCAAGCAGGCCCTGGTCGAGGCATTCGTGTCCTTCGGTGGGAAGATCGGGGCCACGCTCCTCGCCGAGGGCATCGAGAAGCGCGTCGATCTCGCCACCCTCCGAGACCTCGGCGTGGATCTCGGGCAGGGCTACCTCCTCGGGCGGCCCGCCCAAGAGCCGATGCCGCCGCGCTCGATGGGCCTCGGGCCGCACGAACCCGCACGACGGCCCGCTCGCGTACCATCGGGGGCATGACCCTACCCGACAAGATCCGCGAGTTTCTGGACCACGATCACTACGCTACCATCGCGACGGTGGACCCGGACGGCGGACCGCGCCAGGCGACGATCTGGTACACGCTCGACGGCGACGAGTTCATCGTCAACAGCCTCGCCGGACGCCGCTGGCCCGCCAACCTGCTGCGCGACCCACGGATCTCCATCGCCATCACGGACGGCGCGGACGGCTACCGCTGGGTGGGCATCACCGGGACCGTCGAACCCATCACGGATCAGGCCGTCGCGCATGCCGACATCACGGGCATGGCCCGCCGCTACCACGCGCACGAACCCGAGGTCCTGCCGGCGATGGTGGCCCGGTTCGAGTCGCAGGAGCGGATCTCCTTCCGGATCCGCGTCCTCGCGGTCCACGATCACCTCGACTGACACCGGGTCGAGCGCGTGACCCGCGTCGTCATCCTGGCCGGCGGTACCGGTGGCGCCAAGCTCGCGCAGGGCCTCCAGACCGTCCTGCCCGCGGGCGACCTGACGGTCATCGCCAATACCGGTGACGACGTCGAACGGCACGGCCTGCTGGTCATGCCGGACCACGACGCGGTCCTGTACATGCTCGGCGGGCGCTTCGATCACGAGCGCGGCTGGGGCATCGCCGATGAGACGTGGGCCGTCATGGACGGGCTCAAGGCGTATGGCGAGGAAGGCTGGTTCGGGCTGGGCGATCGCGACTTCGCGACCCACATCGCGCGCACGGCCCGCATCCGCCGCGGCGAGACGGTCACGGATTCGGTCCTCGCGCTACAGGCGGCCGTCGGGATGCCGAGCCGGATCCTGCCGATGACGGACGAACCGGTCCGCACTCATGTCCTGACCGACCAGGGCTGGCTCGAGTTCCAGGAGTACTTCGTCCACCGGCACCAGGCGCCGGACATCCGAGACGTTCGGTTCGAAGGCATCGAGACCGCTCGGCCGACCGCCGCCGTGCGTGCGGCCCTGGCCGCCGCGGAGCTCATCGTCGTCGGGCCGTCCAATCCGATCGTGTCGCTCGGACCGATCCTGGCACTCCCCGGGCTGGCCGACGCGATCGGCGCGGCACGCGAACGTGGCGTCACGGTGATGACGGTCAGCGGCATCGTCGGTGGACGCGCCCTGAAGGGTCCTGCGGACCGGATGTTGGTGTCCCTGGGCCACGAGTCGAGCGCGACCGGCGTCGCGACGTTGCTGGCGCCACACACGGACCTGTTCGTGCTCGACACCGTCGATGCGGCCGCCGAACCGGCCATCGCCGCGCTCGGCCTGTGGACCCATGTCACGGACACGATCATGGCCGACGACGCGGGCCGGGCCAGGCTCGCCGCCGATCTCCTGGCCGCCGCGGCGGCGGTCGCGAACGGAGAGGCCCGGTGAGCGAGGCGATCCGGATCGCGGCCATCGTCCCGGTCGCCGCGATCGAGGAAGCCAAGACCCGGCTGGGCGGTTCGCTCGATGCCGAAGAGCGCCACGATCTCGTCGAGCGCCTGCTGGCGACGACCCTCCGAGCCCTGCTCACTGTCGAGCGGCTGTCGGACGTCGTCATCATCAGCCCTGACCGGGCGGTCCTGTCCCTGGCCGCCGAGGCAGGCGCTCGGACCATGCGGCAACGGACCTCCGGACTCAACGAGGGTCTGCGCGAGGCCAGGAGCGACGTCGTGGCCGGTGGCGCAGAGGCGATCGTCATCGTGCCGATCGACCTGCCGTTCATCACGTCCGGCGCGGTGGACGCGGTCCTCGATGTGCTGCTCGAGGGCGACCAGCCCGGCGTCGTCCTGTGCACGGACCGACACGGGACGGGGACCAACCTGCTCGCGGTCCGCCCACCGGAGGCGATCGAGCTGGCCTTCGGGATCGGCAGTCGCGGCGCGCACGAGCGGGCGGCTCGCGACGCGGGCGCACGCTACCGGGAGGTCGAGGGAGCCCTCGCCGTGGACCTTGACACGCCTGAGGACCTTGTCTTCGTCGAGACCCTAGACCCGGACAGCCTCCGTGTCAGGTGACCCCGGGTTGCGAGTCGTCGCCCTCGACGGCATCCCCGAGGTCGTCGCCGGCGACGACCTCCCTTCGATCATCGGCGACGCGCTGGAGCGGACCGACGGCCTACTGCCGCTGACCGACGCCGACGTCCTGGTCGTGACCCAGAAGATCGTGTCCAAGGCCGAAGGCGCGGTCGTGGACCTGACCGTCATCGAGCCGCGCCCGGAGGCGGTCGAGTTCGCCGCGCGCTGGGATCGCGACCCGCGCCAGGTGGAGGTCGTGCTGCGCGAGGCGCGACGTGTCGTCCGGATGGCCAACGGCGTGATCATCACCGAGACGCCCCACCGGTTCATCTGCGCCAACGGCGGCGTGGACGCGTCCAATGTCGGACCCGCATCGGGCTCCATCGTGACGCTGCTGCCGGTCGACCCGGACGCATCGGCCGCTGCGATCCGCGCGGCGATCCGCGCCCGGTTCGGGCTGGACGTCCCGGTCATCGTGTCGGACTCATTCGGGCGGCCATGGCGCTGGGGCATCGTGGACGTCGCGATCGGCGTATCGGGGCTCCTGCCGCTGGACGACCTGCGCGGGTCGCCGGATGCCGACGGCCGGGTCATGCACGCGACAGTCCGGGCCGTGGCCGACGAGCTCGCCTCCGCGGCAGAACTCGCGCTCGGCAAGTCCGCGGGCCGTCCCGTCGCGCTCGTCCGGGGCGCGGCGTTCACGCGCGGCGAGGCCCGCATCGCCGATGCGCTCATCCCGGGCGACATGGACCTGTTCCGCTGAGTTCGCCTCGCCCGACGATCGCGATCGCCGAGCGCCGCGCACGGCTCGCGATCCGGCATCACCTGGCCGCCGGGCACGCCGCGAGGACCGTCGAGGAAGCGGCGACGGATCTGGTCGGGCTGCACGCGACGGACCCGGCCACCGTCCATCTCTCGGCGTGGGCCCGGGTGGACGGCCTGGAGCGCACCGCCACGGAACGGGCGCTCTACGACGACCGGACCCTCGTCCGGATGATCGGCATGCGCCGGACGCTATTCGCCGAACCGGTGGCGCTGGCACCGATCGTCCACGCCGCGTGCGCCCCGACGATCGTGCCGCGCGAGCGTCGGCGGCTCGAGGGCTGGCTGCTCGACGGCGGCGTCACGCCGACCCCGGCGCGCTGGGTCGCGGACCTGGAGAACGCCACGCTGGCGGCGATCGAGCGGCTCGGAGCGGCGACCGCGATGGAGCTGACAAAACTCGTCCCCGAGCTCGCGACCCAGATCCCGGTCTCGCTCAAGGGAGCGCCGGCGGGCGGCATCGGAGCCTCGACGCGGATCCTGTTCCTGCTCGCGATGGATGGACGGATCTCGCGCGGGCGGCCGCGCGGGACGTGGATCAGCAGCCAATACC
>Ga0075026_100000601_pt1 | contig 14753 bp, 14 predicted proteins | sample Str012_2_FD_71392 | JGI IMG/M metagenome (GOLD analysis project Ga0075026, IMG submission 71392) | Freshwater sediment microbial communities in response to fracking from Pennsylvania, USA - Straight Creek_MetaG_SC_2012 | ecosystem: Environmental > Aquatic > Freshwater > Creek > Sediment...
ACGAGGCTGCGACGTCCGTGGGTGTGACGACCGCGAGAGTTCCGCGGGTCGGAGCGCCGGCTGAACGCCGAAGACTCCCTGCCCGGCGCGCCCACCAGGAAGGAGCGGCGGTGCGCAGCGCCGCGAGCGGACCGAGCACCCACCCCGACCCCTCCGCGAGGGTGAAGGGGGTGAACGGACGCGCTTCCGCACCATGCAGAGCGTCGGACAACTCCGCGGTCGACCATGACCACCGCCGCACCGATACTGCTTCTCGCACGGTGTGGTCGGGGCGAATGAGCACAGGACACCGCTCGCTGACGGCGCCGGTGGGTGAGACGTGCGTCAAGGGCAGCCCGAAGAAGCCGGCCGCGCCGTAGGTCTCCCACGGTCCCGTCGCCTCGAGGTGGCGGCGCAACCGCTCGGAGCGAACGTCGATGCACAGCACGACCTGCGCGTCCGGTCCGCCCAGGGTCCGTGCAGACCCCCCGATCCCACCGGTCCCACCGATCAGCGTGCTCGCTCTGGACTGCACGGACTCCATGAGCGGGCGCCGCACCGCTGCCTCCCACACCTCCAGGCGCAGTCGGGGCACGCCATAGGCGACGACCAACCCGATGAATGCTGTGAGGTCGGCAAGGTCGGCCTCTGCCACTCGCGCTACGTCGACTCCGAGACGGTTCAGGATCGTCTGCGGATCGACGTGAGGACGCGGAGGCGCAGCAGCCGGCCGGGTCTCACCGTGGATGAGTGAAGCGAGAAGTCCGACGGATACGAGGTCGGCGTAGGCGTCGGTCGTGGCAACGGCGGGGTCGGCCGACGTCGCGACCGGCAGCACGACGCCTTGGCGAAGTCGCCACGCGATGTGCGCGGCCCACCCCGCGCGGTCGGTGAGCAGCCGACCCAGCACGGCGACCTGCGAATCTCCCGAGCCGTCGTGCTGCTCGAGCATCACCGCCACCGCGGCAAGCGGATCGGCGGGCAGGGACAGAGCAAGGGTTCGGGCACCCGAGACGCCGAGGCCGAGGTCGAGAGCCGCGTCGGCTCGCGCAGCCGCCCAGACTCCGCCTCGCGCCGTCGGCCATGAAGCGTCGCCGTAGACGCGCGAGATCAGCAGGTTCACGTACGCCGGTGTGGCAGCGGCCTGCGACACTGCCGGCCCGGAGTCGTTGACGAGCACGGCGCGGACCACGTCGACCAGGGCCACGTCGCCGACCAACGGCTGACGGCCGCCCAGCAGCGACGCGCAGCCTCGTGCGAGCGACTCGTCATCGATCCGGCCGGCCTCCAGCGCGCGGTCGAACAGGTCCGCACTCGGCCCGGTGGCACTGCCCCACGTGCGCGAGGCGAGCGCCAGTGCATCGTGGAACTCCAGACCTTCCAACGACGCCAAGGGATTCGAGGCGACGAAGGACTCGAGCGGCCAGGCCGGGGACACGATGTCACTCGCCGCGAGCAGCAGTGCACGGGTGCGGGCCACCTGATCCGTCGAAGGCGCACTGGTGGCTGCCGTCGCGACGTCTGGGTCGACGCCCGCGGCCGGCATCGTCAGCTGACGAAGCGTGCGGGGAGGCAGTGACACGGCTGCGACCGCATCGACGACCCGTCGAGCACCGCCTGCGCGAGCAAGACGATCCAGCCACCAGAACGATGCGCCCACCCCGAGCAGGACCACCACGAGCACACCCACCGCGACGGCACCAGGCTCTCCCCACGTGGGGGTCGCAGGGCTCAGCAGGCTCTCGGTCGCTGTGGTCAACGCACGGAGACCGAGCAGGTACGCAACCACGGCCAGCACTGCACCCACGCTCGCGACCGCGTGCGCGCGAGTTCCGAGACGACGGGCACCGAGCAGTGCTGCCGCAAGGGCGGCGGCCGCCAGGACCACCGGGAGCGCCGCCGCAGGACCCACGAGCAACGTCGCACCCCACGGGCCCGGGACCATCGCGGCGCCCACGACCACGAGCACGGCCGCCATGAGGCTGACCCAGGTGTGGCGCCCGCTCGCCTGAGACGGAGGGTTCACGCCGTGGCGCGCGCGCTCGACCGCTCCCCCTGCGCCGAGGAACATCGACGCCTTCCACATTCCGTGCCCGACAAGGTGCGCCAGCACAGCAGCAGGGAGACCCAGCGCGACCTGTACGCCGAGATAGCCCATCTGCGCGGTCGTCGACGCGGCCAACCGGCCCTTGACGTCCGGCCGGGTCCGCACGAGGGCGGTGCCGAGCAGAGCGGTTGCGACAGCGAGCCCGAGCAGCAGTCCACGCGCAGCCAGCGACGCAGACACGACCGGCCACAGCAGCAGTCCGAGAACGCCGACACCGTTGACCAGCCCGGCGTGAAGCATGGCGCTGACCGGGGACGGCGCCTCCGCCGTCTCCGGCAGCCAGCGATGCATCGGCACCAGGGCGCTCCGCGCCACAGCGGCCAGCACGACCAGCAGCGCGAGGATGGTCACCATCCCAGGCGATGCAGCTGAGACTGCCGCTCCGAGGGCGTCCAGCCGTACCGTGCCCAGCTCCACGGCGGTCACGACCACGGCGGCCCACAGCGCGACGTCGCCGACCAGCAGGCGTACCGCGACGACGCGCGACGACCGGCGGGCCGCCGGGGTGTCGGCATGGCCCACGAGGCCGGCCACCGCCAGGCCGCCGACAGTCCAGCCCAGCGCCAGCTGCACCAGGCTCGGCGCGACGACTGCGGACGCCAGCGCCGTGACCGCGACCACCTCGAGCACGGCGAACCGACGCAACCGGTTCTGCCCCAGCAGGTTTCGTGCCGAGTAGGCAGCAACGACCGCACCGATCCCGGTCACGAGCGTCACGAGCAGCCACGGCACGATGCCGCCGACGACGCCCCAGGGAACGGTTCCCAGTGCACCCAGCCTCAGCGAACCGAGCGTGACGCTGAAGGGCGCGAGCACCGCCACCGGCAGCAGCCCTGCGACGCAGGCGAAGAGAGCGATCAGCAGGTTCCGCGCGACCCGAAGACTCATCATGGGAAGGACAATACACGAAAATCAATTCATGTATTATGAATACCGCATCGATCGGTCATCATGGGGTCGTGACCACCTCGCCCGGACCAGACACGAGCACGACCCCGAAGTCGTGGACCCTGCTGACCAATCACGGGCGGCTTCTCCTGCTGATCTCCGCGCATCCCGAGGCTCGGCTGCGTGACCTCGCGGAGCAGGCCGGCATCACCGAGCGGGCAGCGAGCTCGATCGTGAGCGATCTCGAGGACGCCGAGTACGTCACCCGCACACGCGTGGGGCGCCGCAACACCTACGTCGTCCACACCGACCGGCCGTTCCGGCACCCCGCGGAAGCCGGCCACGACGTCGGCGAGCTCCTCGCGCTGTTCACCTGACCGCCGGGATCAGAGCGGCCGGCGAATCCAGGTCTGGTGCCGGCGCGGCTGCCCGTACACCTCCCAGGCGGAGGACGTCGCGGCAGGTCTCCCCTCGACGGCTACCTCTGGCCTCCCGTATCCCGGAGTCGAGGGTGCTGGGAGGATCGGCGTGACACCACGGATCGACGACAACCACGACCGACACGAGGAGCACACGCAATGGGAATCCGGCTGGGCGACATCGCACCCGACTTCACCGCAGAGTCCACCGAGGGCACGATCCACTTCCACGACTGGAAGGCCGGCAGCTGGGCCGTCTTCTTCAGCCACCCCGCAGACTTCACCCCCGTGTGCACGACAGAGCTGGGTCGAACGTCGGCGCTCAAGGGTGCCTTCGAGGCACGAGGCGTCAAGGCCATCGCGATCTCCGTCGACCCGCTCGAGTCGCACCGGGGCTGGGCCGGCGACATCGGTGACGTCGGAGGCACCGACCTGAACTTCCCGATCGTGGCCGACCCCGACCACACCGTCTCCGAGCTGTACGACATGATCCACCCCGGCGAGGGCGACACCTCGACCGTACGTTCGGTGTTCATCATCGACCCCGCCAACAAGGTGCGTCTCACGCTGACCTACCCGAAGTCGGTCGGTCGCAACTTCGACGAGATCCTGCGCGTGATCGACGCTCTGCAGCTCACCGACCGTGCGCCGGTCTCGACACCTGTCGACTGGGTGCCCGGTGGCCGCGTCATCGTCTCCCCGGCGATGTCGACCGCTGACGCCACGGCCCGCTTCGGCGAGGTCGAGGAGGTCAAGCCCTACCTGCGCTGGACGGCCGAGCCCCCGGCATGAGCTGACGACCGCGGACCGACACGCGGCATGACACAGAACGGCCCGGCAGGTGTGCCTGCCGGGCCGTTCTGTGTCGTGGCGGATGTCGACGTCGTACGCCGGACCGCCCAGGAGGTGCGTCGAGCCGGGCCGACCTCGATGAAGGCCGGGATTGTTGCGCTCTATGCAACGAAGGTCACCTTCATCGCACCCGTGGATCAGTAGCGGAAGCGACCGACCATGGCTCGGAGGTCGCTGGACATCGCGGCCAGCTCGTTGAGGGCGGCGAGGGACTCGTTGACGCCCTGGGCTGTCGACTGCGACGCCTCGGACACTCCGGTGATGTCGCTGGCGATGTCGGTCGACGCCTCGGCGGCGACGGCGACGCTGCGGCTCATCTCGTTGGTCGTCGCGATCTGCTCCTCGACGGCTGCGGAGATGATGACCTGGAACTCGTTGATGCCGAGGATGACCTCGCCGATCTGCTCCATGGAGCTCACGGCACTGAGGGTGTCGCTCTGGATGGCGTCGACGCGGCGGCTGATGTCCTCGGTGGCCAGAGCAGTCTCGCGGGCGAGCTCCTTGACCTCGCTGGCGACGACGGCGAAGCCCTTGCCCGCCTCGCCGGCACGCGCAGCCTCGATGGTCGCGTTGAGCGCGAGCAGGTTGGTCTGCTGGGCGATGGTCGAGATCACCTTGAGGACGTCGCCGATCTGCATGCTCGACTCGCCGAGCTGGCGGACGGTGTCGTTCGCCGTGCCGATGACCTCGCGGCCACGCTCGGCCATCGAGGCAGCCTCACTGGTGTTGCGCGAGATCTCGGTGATTGCGGCGCCCATCTGCTCAGCACCTTCGGCGACTGCCTGCACGTTGCTCGACACGCGGTCGGCGGCGTTGGCGACCGCACCTGCCTGGGCGCTCGTCTCCTCCGACGCGCTGGAGATCTGCATCGTGTTGGCGGAGAGCTGCTCGGCAGCGGCAGCCACGGTCTGGGCGGAGCCGTCGACCTTCTCGATGACATCGGCGATCTGGCCGATGAACTTGTTGACCAGTCCCGCGATCGCTGTCAGCTCGTCGTTGCCCTCCTCGGGCACGCGGGCCCGCAGGTCGCCCTCTCCGTCGGCGATGTCGGAGATGCGTGCACGCAGCGACTCGAGCGGCGCCGTGATCGAGCGGATCACGACGTAGACGATCAGCCCGACGACGATCAGCCCGAGGAGCACCACGACGAGCATGACCAGCTTGGCGCGCGCTGCCATGTCCGAGGCGGCGGCGACGTCGGCCGCTGCCTGTGCCTCCAGGTCGGAGCTGAGCGCCGCGACCGCGTTGGCGATCTTCGTGTAGTTGTCGATCTCGGTCGTGAGGACCAGCTTGCTGGCCTCGGCCACCTTGGCGGCTGCGCCGTCCTTGTAGTTGGCGGCGACGGTGGTGTCGACCGACATGAAGTCCTGGTAGGCAGCACGCGCAGCAGCCACCTTCACCTGCTGGTCGGCGGTGAGGCTGGCGTCGCCCTGGAGCTTGGTGAGAAGCCCGTCGAGCAAGGCGCCCGAGGCGAGGAACGCCTTGCGGCTGTCCCCGTTGTCCTCCGCGGCGTTCTTGACCCCGCGGATCGCGTCGAACGCGTACGCCGTCTGCCAGCCGTTGAAGTCGGCGGCCTGGTACTTCGCCTCCACCGCGGTCTGTGCCGCGGCCGAGCTCTGCGACGACGTCCGTGCGGCGTCGACCTGGGAGCTGAAGCCGGTGATGGCCAGCGCCGAGAGACCGATGACGAGCAGGAACGGAACCACTCCGAGAACGATCAGTCGGATCCGGATCGGGGATCGACGCAGGAACGAGACCATCAGTTGTTCTGCCTTTCCGCACACGGACTGGCCGGTTCTCGGCCCACGGGTCCGGACCCCCTATCGCCAGTGGCAGACGGCTCCTGAGGGGAACCCCGGAGGTCGGCCCCCAGGCTCACGACCCGCTCTCGGCAGGTGCACCGGGGTGTCGTTTGCCAGCCATTCGGGGGACGTTTCTCAGCCCCCTCATACGTCCGCAGCGCACCCTGGAACCTGGACGACCCCGAACCGACCTTCCCGAACCCGACCTTCCCGAACCTGATCACCCCGAACCACTCAGGCCCCGCCGCAGAGCAACCACCGGTCGCGGTGCCCGTCGTGAACGAGAGGACCACCATGCAGGACCAGGACCGCCCGGGCTGGACGCCCCCCGTCACCCCGACCAGCCCTGCGCCCGTCGGGCCCACCGAGGTGCTCGCGCCTGCGCCGCGACGCTCTCGGGTAGGCACGGGAGTGGCTGTGGCGGCGATCGCGATCGGTGCGCTCGGCGTGGCCGGGACTGCGTACGCCGCGTCATCGACCCCGACCCCCTCGCCCACGACCGGCACCGAGGGCCCGGCCGCGGGCAACGGGCTCCCGGGCAACGGCCCAGCCGGACGCGAGGGCGGGATGCCCGGCGGTGGCATGGGACGCCACGGCGGCCCCGGCGACATGGGCTTCGGCATGGGAGCCGGCATCCACGGCTCGTTCGTGACGCCGAAGCAGGGCGGCGGCTACCAGACGGTCGAGTCGCAGCGCGGAACGGTCACGGGCGTGTCGACGTCGTCGATCACCGTGAAGAGCGAGGACGGGTTCACCGCGACCTACGTGGTCACGGCCGACACGATCGTCCACGCGACCCGCGACGGCATCGGGTCCGTGAAGACTGGTGACGAGGTTTCGGTCACGGCGATCAAGGGCAGCAGCGACTCCACCGCAGTCATGATCATGGACCGCACCGGCATGGACTCCTCGCGGCAGAAGTGGGCACCGCCGAGGCCGCCGGCAGCCGGAGGGGCCACCGGAGCCACCGGTGCCACCGGCGCGACGGGCGGAACCGCCTGACCGTGCTCCACGGGTGAGAACGCCCCACCGACTCGACGCCCCCGCGCTGTCCCCCCGGCCGGGGGCGTCGACATGTCCTGCCTCAGGCGGACATGTCAGGCGTCGGGGCCGCGTCGGGCGCGAGGGGCATGAGCACGCCCCAGATCATCGGGATCTGCAGCGGCATCCGCGCCCACGCGATGAGCGCCTTCGGGGACGTGAGTCCCGCGTCCTGCGTGGCGCGCACGGCGTACTGCAGGTTGGACGGCCAGACCGCGAGAAGGGTCACGACGCTCGCCGGTCGCGCCCACTCGTGCCGACGCAGGAGGCCGTAGGCGCACGCGAGCTCGACCACACCCGCGACGGCATTGACGGCGACAGGGGCCGGCAGGTTGGACGGCAACAGCTCGTCGTAGGCCGAGGGCTTCACCAGGTGCAGGAGGCCCGAGGCCGTGAACAGCCCGATCACGGTCGCTCGCACGACCCGGCGGGCGCTCGTCACGCTCACCAGCCCCACGAGCCGGAGGAGCCTTTGAAGGGTCCGACGACCGATGACGTGATCCAGCCGCCGTAGAAGCCGCCGTCCTGGGCTCGCACCTCTTCGCCGTCGACGGTGCAGCGGTCCACGCGACCCGGATACACCGCCACGTGCCCGGCGATGGCAGCGAAACGCGGAGAGGGCGTCGGGTAGGTCCAGGCCGCAGCGGGAAGGACGATCTCCCCGCTGACGACATCGAGGTAGTCGGCCGAGCCCTTCCACTCGCAGAAGCTGCCGCCGTCTCCTGGTCGCAGGGATCCCGGGATCCAGTCCTCTCGCGGGAGGTACCAGCTCGGCGGGTGCGACGTCTCGAGGACCTGCAGAGCACGAGTCGTCCGGCAGATCTCGACGCCCCCGAGCTCGACCACGACGAGGGCAGACGACGCGCGCAGGGCTGGCGGGCGAGGGTAGTCCCAGACCGACTCCTGGCCGGGACCGGGGACCACGGGTACGACTCCGCGCGGCAGCCGGTTCACGAGAGCGTCGAGGTGTGGTCGGCCGCGCACGCTGTCACGGCCGACGCGTCAGCGGTTGCGACGACGACCGACGGCACGCAGGCCCACGAGCAGGACGACGGCACCGACTGCCATGAGCACCCGGTCGGGCTTCACGCCGCCGTACTCGTCGACGAACACGCTCTTGACCGAGGTGACACCGCGCTTGGCGACATTCTTGGGTGCGACGTAGTCCTCGAGGTCGTTGAGACGGCCCGCGAGACGCGCGCGTACGACGTCGAGGTCGGCCTCGATCTCCGCGGCGGTGCGAGGAGGCGCGGGCTTCTTCTCCGCGGCCTTCACCGAGTCCACCGCCTTCGTGGCGGTGGCCTTGGTGGCGTCCGCTGCTTTCGTGGCGGTGGCCTTGGTGGCGTCCGCTGCCTTCGTTGCGGTGGCTTTCGTGGCGTCTGCGGCCTTCGCTGCGTCCGCCTTCACCTCGTCGGCGGCCTTCACCGTGGCGGCCTTCGCAGACTCGGTCGCCTTCGTCGCCTCGGCGGCAGCAGTGCTGGCGGTCTTCTCCACGGAGGAGGTCGCGGTCCTGACGGAGTCCGTCACCTTCTCGGCGGCGGTGTCCACGGCAGCGGCGGCCTTCTCGCTCAGGTTCGCATCGGTCACGGCGCGAGCCTACGCCGAAGGCCCGTGTGCCAGGGACGCGGTCGAGCGAACTCGCGAGTCCCGCCCATTGCCGTGGCCCCGCTGCTCAGGCGTCGCGGCCGGTCGCACGCACAGGGTCAGCGGGGTCAGCGGGGTCGCCGTCGTGCGCATGCCCGTCGACGTGGATGCTGCCGTCGTCGTGCACGTGCACCTCAGCAGGGATCTCGACGTCGTCGACATCCTCGAGGTGCGCGTGACCGTCGTGGATGCTGCCGTCGGCGTGCACGTGGGTGACGCTCGCGGCTGCGTCGCTCGCGTCGGTGAGGTCGACCGGCGTCGAACCGTACGCAGGTCCGACCGGCTTGAGGTTCTGCGACCACTTGTGCTCGATCTTGCCTACGTGCCACACGATCACGGCGACGAGCCACGTGACGACGAAGACCCCGACGATGATGAAGCCGACCCCGTTGAGATCGACGGACCCGATCGCCGCCAGCGGACCCTCGGTGATGTCGAGCTTCTCTACGAAGATCGAGACGATCTCGATCACACCGATCACCAGCGCGACGGCGACCGACAGACCCGTGATGACGATGTTGTAGTAGATCTTGCGCACCGGCTGGGAGAAGGCCCAGCCGTAGGCGAAGATCATGAAGACGCCGTCGATCGAGTCGAGCAGGCTCATGCCGGCTGCGAAGAGGATCGGCAGGCACAGGATCGCGTACCAGGGCAGCGAGAAGGCCGCCGCTCCGCCGGCCAGCACCAGCAGCGAGACCTCGGTGGCCGTGTCGAAGCCGAGCCCGAAGAGCAGTCCCACGGGATACATGTGACGCGGCTTGCTCACGGCCTTGGTCACGCCGCCGAGGATGCGGTTCATGAAGCCACGCTGTGAGAGGTGGTGGTCGAGCTCGACCTCGTCGAAGTTGCCTGCGCGCATGCCCTGGAAGACCTTCACGATCTTCCAGAGCACGACGAGGTTAAGGACGCCGATGAGGATGAGGAACGTGCCGGAGACGCTCGTGCCGATGAGACCAAGAGTCGACTGCAGCGCGGAGTTTCCGTCCTCGACCTGACCGACGAGCGACTTCACACCGATGCTCAGCAGGAAGCAGAGCCCGAACACGATGCTCGAGTGTCCGAGGGAGAACCAGAAGCCCACGGACACGGGCTTCTGTCCATCGGTCAGCAGCTTGCGGGTGGTGTTGTCGATGGCGGCGATGTGGTCGGCGTCGAACGCGTGCCGCATCCCCAGCGTGTAGGCCGTGACGCCCAGCCCGATACCGAAGACTCCCGAGGCTCCGACGCTGAGGTGCATCGGGGCGACGATCCCGATGAGCGTGCCCCAGCCGACGATGTGCAGCAGCGCGACGAACGCCGTCATCGAGCCGAGGACGATCCACTCCCGGCGGCCGAGGACGATCCGGCGTGCGGGCAGAGCCTCGTCGATCAGGGCTTGCTCGGACGGGGTCGCGACGGGCTGTGCGGTCATGGGGGGAGGCTACTGCGAACTCTTGGCACCTGCACTCTGGAAGCAACAAGAGATAGGCGTGTGAGCGGGCGTGCGCGCGGACCGTTCGCGATGGGCGTACGCGCCTCCCGGCTAGCCTCTCCCGTACCCGTCAGCGCCGCCAGCGGAAGGACCTCCGTCATGACCGACCGACTCTCCCCGGGCGACGTCGCGCCTCCTCTCGGCCTCGTCGACGACATGGGCGTGACGCACACCTGGACCTCGCACGCAGGCGAGCGGGTGGTGCTCTACGTCTACCCGGCCGCGATGACCCCGGGCTGCACCACGCAGGCGTGCGACTTCCGAGACTCGCTCGACGCGCTCAACGCTGCTGGCGTCACGGTGCTCGGTCTGTCGCCGGACAACCCGGAGAAGCTCGCGAAGTTCCGTGAGCGGGACGCACTGACGTTCCCGCTGCTCTCAGATCCCGACAAGGGAGTGCTCACGGCCTACGCCGCCTACGGCGAGAAGAAGCTCTACGGCAAGACCGTCACCGGCGTGATCCGCTCCACCTTCGTGGTCGACGTCGACGCGAAGGGCACGGCAGTCATCGAGCACGCCTTCTACAACGTCAAGGCCACCGGTCACGTGGCCAAGCTCCGCAAGGACCTGGGTCTCTAGCAAGCACAGGCTCTCGCTGACGACCTCGGGCGGCGGTCAGACGACGGGGCGGCCGCTCATCGACCAGGCTGCGGTGCCGCCCTCGACGTTGACGCTGTCGAAGCCCTGCTGGTTGAGCCAGCTCACGACCTGGCCGGAGCGCCCGCCGGAGTGGCAGATCACATAGACCGTACGGTCGCGCGGGATCTCCTCGAGGCGTACCGGCACGACCGCCATGGGGATGTGGACGGCCGACTCGACGTGGCCGCCGGCGTACTCGTCCAGCTCACGGACGTCGACCAGCACGGTCGTCGGATCGTTCGCCAGGACGTCGGCGAGCTCGCTGACGGTGAGGGAAGGCATCGGGGTGTGGCCGAACACGGCAGCTCCTGCAGGAGTCGGGGCGGAGGGGTAGGTCCATCGAAGTCTGACGTACTCAGCCCGGGGCGAAGTCCTGGCACGTGAGCCGAGACGCCAGAAGCGCACCAGGAGTCGCCGGGTCGGCCCGTCGCACGAACGGCGTGCAGGGCCGGTGGCTCAGGCCAGCGAGAGGAACAGCTTCTCGAGTCGCTTGGGGTCCATCGGCGGTGCCTCGCCCTTGGCTTCCGCCTCGATGCACGCCTTGAGACCGCACGAGACGATGGTGAAGGCAGCGCGATCCACGGCCTTCGACGCTGCCGAGAGCTGCGTGACGATGTCCTCGCAGTCACGCCCGGCTTCGATCATCGCGAGGACGCCGTCGAGCTGGCCGCGTGCGCGCCGGAGGCGGGTGGCGACGGCAGCTGCGGACTCGTCGTCCATCTGCATGGTGCTCTCCTGGTCATCGGTGGTGTACGTCGGTGACTCGAACTCGGTGCTCACGATGTCGGTGCTCACGATGCCACCACGGGCCGGCTTCCCGTGCCAGGCATCAGGGCCAGGTCGCGACGTGCCGCCGCCAGGGTCATGAGCCCGCCGTCGAGCGTGGCGCTGGTCAGCCCGTGGCCGGCCAGGACCCGGTGCGCGAGATAGGAGCGGAAGCCGCTGGCGCAGAACACCCGGACGTCGCGTCCGTGCGCTGCCGCCACGACCTCGTCCATCCGCTCTCGCAGCTCGGTGTGGGGGACGTTGATGGCGCCCGAGAGAGTTCCGGCGGCGTACTCGGCCGCCGACCGAACGTCCAGGAGCAGCACCGAGCCGTCGAGAGCGGAGTCGAGGTCTGCTGCCGTCCACGCGACGAGCGTGCCGTCGAGCAGGTTCTGGCCCATGAACCCGGCCATGTTGACCGGGTCCTTCGCACTTCCGAACGGCGGTGCGTAGGCGAGCTCCAGCTCAGCCAGGTCGTCGACGTCCATCCCGGCACGCAGGGCTACGGCCAGGACGTCGATCCGCTTGTCGACGCCGTCACGACCCACGGCCTGGGCGCCGAGCAGACGCCCGTCGAGCGCGAACGTCACGGCCAGGTGGATGGCCTCCGCCCCCGGGTAGTAGCCGGCGTGGCTACCGGGGTGGAGGTGGATGGTGCGGTGCTCGACACCGACGGCAGTGAGGCGCCGTGATGTCGGACCAGTGACAGCGGCCGTGAGGTCGAAGACCTTCACGATCGCAGTGCCGAGCACCGGCTTGGTGGCCACGACGCGACCCATGATCGCGTCCGCGGCGGTGCGGCCCTGGCGGTTGGCCGGGCCTGCGAGCGGGACGACACCGGGTGCGCCGGTGACGGCATCGACGACCTGGATCGCGTCGCCGACGGCCCAGATGTGCGGATCGCTCGTCTGCTGTGACGTCGTCACCACGACCGCGCCCTGCGGCGACAGGTCGAGCCCGGCGTCGCGAGCAAGGGTGGTCGAGGGGCGTACGCCGACGCCGAGCAGCACGACATCGGCCGGGATGCGGCTGCCGTCAGCGAGCACGACGTCGACAGCATGGTCGGTGGCCGACTCCTCGACCGACGTGAAGGCGACGCCCACCCGTACGTCGACATCGTGGGCTCGCAGCTCGTCCTCGATCATCGAGGCCATGTCGGCATCGAGCGCAGGCAGCACCTGCGGAGCGAGCTCCACGAGCGCGACCTCGAGACCGCGGTGGCGGAACGCCTCCACGGTCTCGAGTCCGATGAACCCGGCTCCGATGACGACCGCCTTCTGGGCACCCGCCTCGAGCATCTCGCGCAGCGCGTCCGCGTCGGGAACGTTGCGCAGGGTGCGCACCTGGGCCCGGTCAAGGCCGGGCAGCGGCGGCACGATCGGCTCCGCACCCGTGGCGAGGACGAGCGAGTCGTAGGCGAGGACGTACGTCGTCGCCCCGACGAGGTCGCGCACGGACACGGTTCGGGCTGCGCGGTCGATCGACAGCACCTCGTGACGTACGCGGACGTCGAGGTCGAGCGACGCGCGCAGCGTCTCGGGCGTGTGCAGCAGCAGCGAAGCACGGTCGGGGATGTCGCCACCCACGTGGTAGGGCAGGCCGCAGTTGGCGAACGAGACGTCCGGCCCCTTCTCGAGCACCACGATCTCGGCGCTCTCGTCGAGCCGACGCAACCGCGCCGCCGCCGACATCCCGCCAGCCACTCCCCCGACCACCACGACCCGCATGCCCACTCCTCCGTCGACGTCACCCTGGTACGAACACCAACCAATATACCCCTAGGGGTATTTCGGGTCACGCGGTCGGGTGTCGGCGGGCCGGAGGTGGGAGGCTCCGGAGGTGCACCGCCGCTGGCTCACCCGCAACCTCGTGCTGCTGACGCTGGTGTCGCTCACGCAGGACGCCGCGAGCGAGCTGCTCTACCCGCTGCTGCCGCTGCTGGTCACCGGGGTCCTGGCCGCTCCCCCGGTCGTCCTCGGGATCGTCGAGGGCTGCGCCGAGGCAGCCGCGGGAATCTCGAAGTACGTCGCCGGGAGGTGGAGCGACGGGCGGCGGCGCAAGCCATTCGTGACGACCGGCTACGCGATGGCAGCACTGGGCAAGGTCATCGTCGCCGCGTCGTACGTCTGGCCCATGGTGCTCATCGGGCGAGTCGTCGACCGTCTCGGCAAGGGAGTGCGATCGGCGCCGCGCGACGCGCTGATCGCCGCGTCGGTGCCGCGCGAGGACTATGGCCGCGCGTTCGGTTTCCACCGCACCGGCGACACCCTCGGAGCGGTGATCGGGCCGCTCATCGCGCTTGCGGGGCTGGCCGCCCTCGACGGCAACATCCGAGCGGTGCTGTGGTGGGCCGTCGTGCCCGCGGTGGCGTCGACGCTGCTCACCTTCCTGGTCGTCGAGCACCGGCGCGTCCCGGACGGGCCGCCGGCAGTCACCGAGGACCCTCCTGGGCAGAAGACCGTCGTGCCGAAAAGTCCACTGCCACCTGCGTTCTGGCGGGTCACGGTCGTGCTCGTCGCGATCGCGGTGGTCAACTTCCCCGATGTGCTCCTGCTCCTGCGGATCAGCGACCTCGGCTTCACGACCACCCAGGTCGTGCTCGCCTACGTGCTCTACAACCTCGTCTACACGCTCGGCTCCTACCCGGCGGGTGCGTTGTCGGACCGGTTGCCGCGCCCCCTGGTCTACGGCGTGGGGCTCCTCGCCTTCGCCGCTGCCTATGCCGGGCTCGCCGTGGTCGGCCACAACGCCTGGGCCTTCGTCCTCATGGGTCTGTACGGGCTGTTCCCGGCTTTCACCGACGGGGTCGGCAAGGCCTGGATCTCCACCCTCGTGACCGACGAGCACCGAGGTCGGGCCCAGGGCGTCTTCCAGTCGCTGAGCAACGGTGCAGTCTTCCTCGCCGGGCTCTGGGCCGGTCTCACGTGGACGCTCGGGCCGGGCGGCGGGGTGGTGCCCCTGCTCGTATCCGGCGTGCTGGCGGCGGTTGCCGGCGCCGTCCTGGTGGTCGGGCGGCACCGCGTCACCGGGGTCCCGGCCGTGCTCGCCTAGTCTGGGCCCTACGCGGACGTGGTGGAATTGGCAGACACGCAGGACTTAGGATCCTGTGCTCTCGAGCATGCGGGTTCAAGTCCCGCCGTCCGCAC
>Ga0075026_100000602_pt1 | contig 14752 bp, 11 predicted proteins | sample Str012_2_FD_71392 | JGI IMG/M metagenome (GOLD analysis project Ga0075026, IMG submission 71392) | Freshwater sediment microbial communities in response to fracking from Pennsylvania, USA - Straight Creek_MetaG_SC_2012 | ecosystem: Environmental > Aquatic > Freshwater > Creek > Sediment...
GCCCGGGCGATCTCCTCCGCAGTCAGCCCCACCCGCAACGCGATCGCGACGTGCTGGCCCCATTCGTAGGCTGACCGACAGTTCCAGCCCGTACGGAGAATGAGCAGCTCGCGGTCACGGGCCGGCAGCGTGCCGTTGAGGATCATCCCGCCGAACGGCACCCACTTGCGCGTCAGCGGCTCGGCGCGAATGAGGGTGGTGTACAGGTTCTTCGGCGCCAAACCTGCCGGTGTGACGCGCGCGAGCAGTTCGATAGCCGACTCGGACCGCTGCTCCAGCGGGAGCGGAGGGATTCTTGGTCCGATGGGTCGCGTCGTCATGTCGGAAAATCTATCGCCGATTCGAATGCGCGTCAGGCGATGATCATCGAAGCTTCCGCGGAGGGGCTCACATGCAGGTATTGCGCAGGATCACTCCAAGTGAGGCGTCCGCTTGACCCCGCCGCTCAGCGGCTGTATTCTAAGCACGATTAAAAAAGGAGCTGCGGGAGGGTGCCGGACGGTGACGTCGCACCCGTACCTGACAGCGAAGTGGGGACCATGAGTGAGGGACTTGGAGTGAGGGCCTTGGTGTCGCAGCGCAACGCGTACTCGGAGACGGAGCCTCGTGTCGTGCCCGCGTCCTCGAACGCTCGCATCGCAACGGGACCAGCTGATGAATGATTTCGCGCTCGGCACCCGGCGCTGGCAGGAGAGCGAGAAGGTATACGCCGGAGTTGCTCCGATCGGCGTGGTCCTTGCCGGCCTCGCTGCGGCCGCGCCGCATGAACCGATGCTCACCTGCGAAACCCGCACCGTGACCCGGCTCGAGGTGGAGCAGCGCACGAACAGGCTGGCGCGGGCGTACGCCGGACGCGGAGTCGCACACGGTGAGCTCGTCGCTGTGGCGCTGCCGAACGGCATCGAGTTCTTCGAGGCGTGCCTCGCGCTCTGGAAGCTCGGCGCAACCCCTCTTCCAGTGTCGCCTCGTCTCACCGCAGTCGAGCGCGAACGCATCCTCGACCTGGCCGGCTCCCGGGTGGTCATCGGCGCCGACATCGCCGACGGCGACGGCCGGCTGGCGATTCCCGCCGGGTACGAGCCTCCCCCCGACACCGCCGACACGCCACTGCCATCGTGCGTCTCGCCCAGCATCAGAGCGCTGACCTCTGGCGGCAGCACCGGCCAGCCGAAGCTAATCGTGTCGACCCGCACCAGCGAGGTCCAGCCGGCCGCGCTGATCAGCCCGTCGCGCCACTTCCGCCCCGGACAAGTGCAACTCGTGATGGGGCCGCTGTACCACTCGATGCCCATCACGTGGGCGCTGAACGGGCTGCTCATCGGACAACATCTGGTGATCCTTCCGAAGTTCGACACCTCGGTCGCCCTTTGGACGATCGAGCACCACAAGGTCGACTTCTTCGCGGCCGTGCCGACCATGTTGATCCGCATGGCCCGGGCCATCGACAACAACCCAGGTCGATACGACCTCCAGTCGCTCGAGGGCGTGTTCCACGCGAGTTCTCACTGTCCCGCATGGGCGAAGGCCCGATGGATCGAACTGGTCGGCGCCGACCGGGTGTTCGAGGCCTACGGCGGCACGGAGAGCCAGGGGTCCACGTTTATCACAGGCACTGAATGGCTCGAGCATCAGGGCTCGGTCGGTCGATCCTCGGTCGGTGAGCTGCGCGTCGTGGACGACGAGGGCAACGACGTTCCTGTCGGCGACGTCGGTGAGATCTACCTCCGTCTCGATCCGAGTCAGCCCAGCCCCTATCGCTACGTCGGGGCCGAGCCTCGCCGCCTGCCCGACGGCGGCTGGGAGTCGCTCGGCGACATGGGGTTCCTCGACGAGGACGGCTATCTCTACCTGGCCGATCGACGCATCGACATGATCATCACCGGTGGCGCCAACGTGTATCCCGCAGAGGTCGAGGCCGTGATCAGCGAGCATCCGCACGTCGTCGCCAGTGCAGTGGTCGGGCTCCCCGACGACGACCTCGGCGAGGTCGTGCACGCCGTCGTGCAAATCGTCAGCGACATCGACGAGGCCGAGCTACGCGAGTTCGTCGAGCAACGCCTGGTGCGCACCAAGGCACCACGCTCGTACCGCTTCGTTCGCGACCCGTTGAAGACGGAGGCGGACAAACTGCATCGACGAGCCATCGCCCACCACGAAATCGAGCTACTCAAGGCACAGCACATCTCCTTGCCCGCTGGAGGGCGAGACCAATCTCCCCCGGAAGGAACACCATGAAGTTGACCGGCGAGCAGTACCTGGTGTCGTTGCGCGATGGGCGCCGTGTGTTCTTCCGCGGGGAGGAGATCGACGTCACCACCCACCCGCGCTTCGCGGCCGTGCACAACGTGGCCGACGGATACGACAGAGCGGCTACGCACGCCGCGGCATCGCTCACGCCCGACTCGACAGCTTTTCCGCAGAGCACCGAGGAACTGCGCGATGAGATCGCGTCGATGGTCGGCCTGGAGAGCACGCTCAAGGTGACGAGGCTCGGACTGCTCGGGCTCCACACCGCGGCTCGACGGCTGTCGTCCGCCAAGCCGGAGTATCGACATCGCATCGAGGCCTTCGTCGAGCATTGTGCACGGAACGATCTGCGCGTCGTGCCGGCCATCACCGACGCCAAGGGCAACCGTGCACTTGGGCCGGCCAAGCAGGCCGACCCCGATAGCTATCTGCGCGTGGTCGACAAGCGTGCTGACGGCATCGTCATCACCGGCGCCAAGCTGCACGTGACCAACACTGCGTTCAGTCATGAGTGCCTGGTGTTGCCGACGAAGCAGATGTCGCCGGGCGAAGAGGACTGGGCCGTCGCCTGTGCGGTGCCGGTGAACGCCCCAGGTGTAGCGGTCCTCAACACGCTGCCGGGAGCCGACCTCTCCGACGCCGACTACTACCCGTACAGTGCGCGTTCCCGGCACCCGTACGGCTTCGTCGTGTTCGACGAGGTCTTTGTTCCCTGGGAGCGAGTCTTCCTGTGCGGCGAGGTGGAGCACACCGGGTCGTTCGCCCACTCGTTGGGCCTGTGGCTACGACTCGACACCGCGGCCGTCCAGTCCGACGAGAGCGACATGCTGGTGGGCCTCGCACAGCTGCTCGCAGAGGCCAACGGCCTGGAAAGGGTGCCACACATCCGCGACAAGATCGCAGAGCTGATCCTCGACGCGACAGTGGTGCGCGCCGGATTTGAAGCGGCATTGTCCACCGCGAAGCTCAACGCCGACGGGTTCGCATCGCCCGACGAGCTGTACACGAACATGGCCAAGTTCTTCGCGACGACCAATATGCCCAAGGCCTACGCCATCGTGCAGGACATCGCAGGAGCATCGATCATCACCGCGCCGATGCCCGAGGATCTCACCAATCCCGAGCTGCGGGTGTACCTCGAGAAGTACATGAAGGCCACGGAGGATATGAGTGGTGTCGATCGCCTGCGACTGTTCTACGCAGCCCGCGACATCGCGGCCGACGCCAGCGCCGGGAATCGGCAGGTCACCTACATGCACGGCGGCGGTGGGCTGTATGCCCAACGGCTCGTGGCGAGGCGCTACTACGACATGAACAGGGCGAAGAAGTTGGCGCGGAGGGCAGCGGGCATGGAACCCGAACCTCCGTTGCCCTCCTGAGGCCCCACCCGAGTCAAGGCATGTGCGGTCGCGAACGCCCGAGGAACGGCTCACGGCTGGTCTCAAGAGACGGGCATTCCCTGGCACGACGCGATGACGGCCGGAACCGCCGCTGAAAGAGGAGAAGCTTCGAATGGAACACCTGGATGAACCCGAGCACATCGCGGCGCTGCGTGAGACACTCGCGCGATTCGTCGCCAAGGAGATGCCTCGCGAGGCGGCTCGGCGGTGGGACAAGGGAATCGAGTATCCCGAGGAGACGCTGAAGAAGTTGGCGACGCTCGGCGTCTTCGGTCTGACCATTCCCGAGCAGTACGGAGGCTCCGGCCCCGACATCGTGGCAGCGATGGTCACCATTGAGGAGCTCATGCGCCGGAGCCAGTCGGTCGCCGGCACGTACATCCGAGGTGCCTGCTACGCGGGCATGAACATCCTCGAATGCGGGTCCGACGAGCAGAAGGAGGAGTTGCTGCCCCAGGTGTGTGCGGGTGACCTCTGGGTTGCGTACGGACTGTCGGAGCCGGACGTCGGCTCGGATCTCGCGTCGGTCACCACGACCGCCGTTCGTGACGGCGACCACGTGGTCGTCAACGGCGCCAAGCGGTTCTGCAGCGGCGCCCGGAACGCCAACTTCATCTACACCCTGGTGCGGACAGGCCCGGACGAGGAGCGCTACAAGAACCTCACGATTCTTCTGATCCCTCCGGGCGCAGACGGAGTCACGATCGAGGACCAGCACGCGATGGGCTTCAAGGGGTCACAGACCACCGACGTGACATTCGCCGATGTCGCGATCCCCGCCTCGAACATCATCGGAGGCGATGAGGGATGGAACAATGGTTGGGGCAAGCTGGTGGGGCCCGGACTCGATGTCGAGAAGATCGAGGTCTCCGCCATGGCGCTCGGGCTCGCCCGCGCCGCCGTGGAGGACGCCTGGGAGTATGCGCAGGAGCGAGTGCAGTTCAAGAAGCGGATCAGCGCGAACCAGTCGGTGCGTCACGTCCTCGCCGACGTCAAGACCAAACTCGAAGCCTGCCGGCTGATGACCTATCACGCCGCCTGGCTGCTTCAGACCGGGAAACCGGCCAAGGTGCCCACAGCGATGACGAAGCTGTTCGTCTGCGAGAACGCGAAGGACATCGTCCTTGCGTGCCAGCAGGTCATGGGTGCGTACGGTTACGTCGAGGACTTCGACATGGAGCGATATGTTCGCAACGTCCTCGCCCTCCCAATCCTCGGGGGCTCGTCCGCCATCCAGCGGAACAACATCGCGAACAACCTCGGCCTGGCCCGGTGATGACATCGACAATTCGCCACGCGCGGGCGGCCATGTCGCAAGATCGTGGCGAACAACGAACCGAAGGAGGTGAGTTCGCTGGAACTCGAACTCACTGATGATCAAGAGATGCTGCGGTCGACCACCGAGCGGTTCATCTCCGCCACATGTCCGTTGACTGTGGTGCGACAACTCGCCGAGTCGATTGCTGCTCCGCCGACGGGCTATGTGGCGGCAGCTGCGGATCTTGGTTGGTTCGCGATGTTGGTTCCCGAGGACGACGGAGGAGGCACCATCTCCGGCGAGGGCCTCCGCGATGTCGCGATCATCGCCGAAGAGCGTGGTCGCCAGCTCCAGCCGGGGCCCTTCGTGTCGATGAACGTCGTGGCCGACTCGCTGGCGGTGCTGGTGGGCGACGGTCCTCGTCGGTCCTTGCTCGCCCTTCTCGCCGCCGGCCAGACGGTCGCGGCCTGGGCCGTTGCGTCTCCTGCCGGCGATTGGAGCCCCGGCACCGCGGTCCACGCCGAACCGACTGACGGAGGCTGGGAACTGAGCGGACGAACGAGCCTCGTGCAGGACGCACTGGGCGCGGAGTGGCTGCTCGTCACGGCGAACGCCCCCGAAGGCCTCACACAGTTCCTCGTCGAGGCCGCCCACGACGGTGTCAGCGTCGAACCGGTCCACACGCTCGACATCACGCAGCGGTTCGCGAACGTGTCGTTCGAGAAGGTCCAACTGCCCTGGTCCGCAGTCGTCGGCGAGGTGGGCGGCGCCGAGTCTGCCGTCGAGCGGCAACTGCAGATTGCGGTCGTGCTGAACGCGTGCGAGACCATCGGCGCGATGACCGAGCTGTTCGAGTTGACCCGTCAGTACGCCATCGACCGAACCGCATTCGGTCGCCCGATCGGATCGTTCCAGGCGATCAAGCATCAACTGGCCGACCTGAGCCTCGCACTGGAGTGCTCCAAAGCGATCGCCGCCTCAGCGGTTTTGGCCGTGCAGGACCGTCGTGACGATGCCGGCGAAGTGGTGAGCATGGCCAAGGCGTGGATCGCCGAACGCGGTGTCGACATTTCGCAAGGCTGTCTCCAAGTGTTTGCCGGCATCGGCTTCACCTGGGAACACGACTCGCACTTGTTCGTCCGGCGCATCACGATGTTCGGCGCTCTCCTCGGGTCCACCGAGTGGCACCTCGAGCGCATCTGCGCTCTGCACGGATTGTGAGAGGAGCGACGATGAGCGGTGCAACGAATGCTGGCCCGCCGGATCTCGCCGACTACCGACGTCAGGTCAGGAATTGGTTGGAGGAGAACCTCGAGCGGCGGCAAGAGGACCAACGGTCACATGACGCCGACTACTACACACCGGAGGTTCTCGCGGAGAACCGAGCGCTCCAGCGGCGCCTGTTCGAGGCCGGCTATGCCGGCATCACCTGGCCGATCGAATTCGGCGGACAAGGGTTGCCGAGCGAGTACGAGTGGGCGTTCCTCGAGGAGGCCGCCGACTTCGTCACGCCAGACTTTGGGCTGCTGTCCAACACCACCTTCCACACGTGCGTCCCAACGATGATCGCTCATGCGCCAAGCGAGTTCCTCCGGTGGTTCGTTCCCATCGTGCTCGCGGGAGACGCGCTCGTGTGCCAGTTCTTCTCGGAGCCGTCCGCTGGGTCGGACCTGGCCGCCGCTCGCACCCGCGCCAGGCCGGACGGGGATCAATGGATCATCGACGGACAGAAGACTTGGAGCAGCTACGCGCACCGCGCCGACTGGGGAATGGTGCTCGCTCGGACCGATTGGGACGTTCCGAAGCATCGGGGACTCACGTGGTTCGCCGTCCCGTGCGATGCGGCCGGACTCACCATCCGCCCGATCAGACAGGTCAACGGTACGACCGAGTTCTGTGAGGAGTTCTTCGACTCGGTCGTCGTCCCCGACGACTGGAGGATCAGCCCCCTCAACGAGGGGTGGGCCGAAGCGCAGACGATGCTGGTCTACGAACGAGGTGCAGGAGGTGCGTCCAGCGGAGTGCCCCTCGCCGGGCCTGGACCGATTGCCCCCGACTTGGTGTCACTGGCGAAGGACGGAATCGGTCTCGCCGACCCAAACGTTCGTCAAAAGCTCGCTCGGGTGCACATGCTCGACTTCGTTGGTCGTTCCCTCGCGTACCGCGTCAGCCAACTCGACCGCCTCGGACAGCTCAACCCGGGCATCGCCGCGTACGTGAAACTCTACCGAGGGACGTTCGATCCGATCCGGGCTCGGCTCGGCCTCGAGGTCGGCGGCCCTATGGCCGTCTCGTGGTCGACCGACGAGCGCCGTGAGCCGGCCGCCGCACTTGCCTATCTCAATGGGCGCCAACTCTCCATCGCCGGAGGCACCAACGAGATGCAGCGCAACGCGATCGCCGAGCGTGCGCTCGGCATGCCCCGCGAGCCAAGCATCGACGCATCGGTGCCGTTCACCGACGCGCTGCGCAACGCGGGCCGGTGGCCGCACACCATCTGACGGTCCGACCACGATGAAAGGACGACCTGCCCCATGTCGAACTATGAGACCATTCTCGCCGAGTGCTCCGACGACGGGGTGCTGCGCATCACGTTGAACCGTCCCGAGAAGCTGAACGCCATCACGGACACGATGTGGCGCGAGCTGATCGAAGTGCTGTCCCGCACTCGCCAGGACCCTCAGGTTCGCGTGGTTGTTCTCACCGGCTCGGGTCGCGGTTTCTGCAGTGGTGCCGACCTGTCCCCGGGTCCCAGGGACCCCGACCGGCCGCACCTGCTCTGGAAGATGCGTTACCTCGAGGATGCGGCAATGCTGCTGCATCACCTTCCTCAGCCGACCATCGCACGAGTCGACGGTGTCGCTGCGGGCGCCGGCTGCAACCTCGCGATCGGCTGCGATCTCATCGTCGCCTCCGATCGGGCCAGCTTCAGTGAGATCTTCTCGCAGCGAGGCCTCACTCCTGATCTCGCCGGTTCATGGCTCCTTCCCCGGCTCACCGGTCTACACAAGGCCAAGGAGATTGTCTTCTTCGGCAAGGTTCTCTCGGCGGCCGAGGCCGAACGACTGGGCATCGTGAACCATGTGGTGCCGGTCGATGAGCTGGACGCGTTCGTCGACGACTGGGTGAAACAACTCTGCAACCTGTCGCCGGTCGCACTCGCCCAGGCCAAGTCGCTGCTCAACAGGGCGACACTGGTATCCATCAGCGATGCGTTGGAGGCCGAGGGCGCTGCCCAGGCGATCAACCACGCGACGCAGGACACCGGTGAGGCCATGGCGGCCTACTTCGAGAAGCGGCCGCCTCGCTTCATCGGTCGGTGAGTCGGGCCTGCACATGGAGAACCCCGAGGTCGATGCATTCACCGAGGCGGCTCGAGGCTTTCTCGACGCCCATGCGCCGAGAGCCTCCGAACCCTCCACCGAATGGGGGGTCGGTGACGACCGGCTGTCGGCCTACGCCAAGCGCACAATCGCCGAGGAGGACGCTCGCCTGGCGGCCGCGCGCCGATGGAAGACCCTCGAGTTCGATGCCGGGTTCGGCTGGATCACCGGACCGCCACAGCACGGTGGGAGCGGTCTCACCGCGACGCATCAACGCGCGTACATCGACCTCCGGTCGCAGTACGACGTGCCGCCGCTCAACGCGTTCACGATCAGCCTCGGCATGGTCGCTCCTGCGATCCTCGACCACGGCGATGCCGAGCTCGCGACGAAGTACGTGCGCGCCATGCACCGTGGAGAACTCATCGGCTGCCAGCTCTTCAGTGAGCCGGGCGCGGGATCCGACGTCGCTGGTCTGTCGACGAAGGCTGAACGAGACGGCGATCACTGGCTCATCAACGGGCAGAAGGTCTGGACGTCGGGTGCGCATCACTCGCAGGTCGGTCTGCTGTTGGCGCGCAGCGACGCGGGAGCGCCGAAGCACAAGGGAATCACCGCGTTCGCGCTGCCGATGGACACTCCCGGGGTCCAAGTGAGGCCTCTCGCGATGATCACGGGCGGTACGGAATTCAACGAGGTCTTCCTCGACGACGTGCGGGTGCCCGATTCGTACCGTCTCGGTCCGGTCGACGGTGGGTGGGGAGTAGCGACCTCAGTGCTCATGAACGAACGGGCGCTGGGCGCCGGGGATGCGTTCGGCCTCAGGGCCGCAGTTCGCCGCCTGCTGATGATGGCGCGCCAGCCGCAGTTCCAGGCCCAGGTCTCCCAGGTTCGACAACGCATCGCCGAGTTGGTGACAAGGATGGAGTGCATCAGGTACCAGAGCCTCGCAGCCGACGCTCGGCGGAAGGTGGGACTTCCGCCCGGTCCGGCCGAGACGTCGTTCAAACTCGCGAACACGAACGCGCTGCGGCTCACGACGGAGATCGCTGCCGAACTGCTCGGCGCGCGCATGCTCGCCGACACGGGCGAATGGGGAACGTTCGTGTGGGCCGACGAGGTGCTCACCGCGGCCGGTTACCGGCTCGCTGGTGGAACCGATGAGATCCTGCGCAACATCCTCGCCGAACGGGTGCTCGGCCTGCCCAAGGAGCCGACCCTGTGAGTTCGCCGAGCGAGGCCCGAAGCCGACTCACGCCGGTGCGGCTGCCAACCGTCCACCCGTTCATCGGTATGGATCTGTCGTCACTGCTCTCCGATCGGATCTCGCAACGTGGCGACCATCCGTTCCTCATCTGGGATCCACCGGACGGCACTGCGGCGACCTGGACCTATCGCGAGTTCGGTGATGCCGTCGGCATGACCGCCGCGGGCCTGGTGGCCCGAGGCATCGGCGAGGGCGACGCGGTCGTCGTACATCTGCACAACTGCCCGGCGTTCGTGATGGTGCTCTTCGCGTGTGCTCGCCTCGGCGCCGTCGCCGTCAACGTCAACAACCGCTACGCGGCCGATGAGATCAGCCATGCGCTTGGTCTCACGGGTGCAGCCGGCATCATCACCGACCCCCAGTTCGGACTCGTCGACGTGCTCCGACAACAAGGCGTGTGGGTGGCGACGCTGGATCCCGCCAGCGGTGTCGTGCCCGACCTCCTTCTCGATGCCGACGTGGTGGGGGACCGCACACCTGACCCAGGTCGAGCCCTGTGCGTTCAGCTGACCTCCGGGTCCGTGTCACGTCCGAAGGCGGTGCTCTTCACGCATGCCAACGCCCTCTGGGGGGCGCGGGTCGGCGCCGCCCACTGGGGAGTCCGCGCCGATGACGTTCAGTTCATCCACGCACCTCTGTTCCACACGGTGGGGCTTACATGGCAGCTCTTGGCGACGATGTGGGCCGGCGGCACGGTGGTGCTGCAACCGAAATTCTCCGCGAGCAGGTTCTGGGAGGTGTCGCTCCGTCACGGGTGCACGCTCACGAACTACCCAGGCCTGATCATGCAAGACCCGGAGGATGCAGGAGTGGGCCACTGCTATCGGAGCTGGATCGGGGGTCTGGAGGACCCGGCACTCGAGCAGCGCTTCGGTGTTCGGTTCTTCAACGCCTGGGGCATGACCGAAATCGTCACGAGCGGGATCATCAGCGATCCGCAGCGACGATCCGAAGTCGGCTCGATCGGCCGGGCAGCGCCCGAGTACCAGTTGGCGATCCAGCGTGAGGACGGGACAGACGCCGCAGTAGGTGAGGAGGGAGACCTGCTGATCCGAGGCACAAGGGGGTTGTCGGTGTTCTCGCACTACATCGGCGATGCCGCTGCCACGGCTGCCGCCTTCGACGACCGAGGGTTCTTCCGCACCGGCGACCGTGTCCGCGTTCTCCCGTCCGGCGACATCCAGTTTGGCAGTCGGGCGAAGGACATGCTGAAGGTGGGCGGCGAGAATGTGGCCGCGCGCGAGATCGAGCGGGTCGTCCGCGGCGTGGCAGGTGTCGTGGACGTCGCGGTCGTGGGACGGCCAGATGGTGCGCTTGGTGAGGTGCCGTGCGCGTTCGTCGTTCCCAACGCCACCGAGAGCAATCCGTCCCTTGTAGCGCGAGTGATCGAGACCTGCCGACGCGATTTGGCCCCGTTCAAAGTTCCGAGGGCGGTTCATCTCATCGACGACCTTCCGCGAGCGACGCTCGACAAGGTCGCAAAGGAACCACTTCGGCAACGTGCGATCGACCTCGCCGCGGCCGAGGCGAACGCGTCATCCGACCCTCGCTGAACGGACTGCTTCATGTGCTGCAATCACCAGACCGGAACTCAGCTCGCGAATCAGGGGAGGGCATCGTGAGCGTCGACCCGGAAGTTCGGCTGCTCCTCGACCAGGTCGAGCAACTCGGGCGCCCCTCACTCAGCGAGATGTCGCCGGAGGAGGCGAGGGAAGTGGTCGCAGCAGCGTGGGTGGCCCGACCGCCCGGCGCAGCCGTCGCCCGAATCGAGGATGTCGCGATCGAGTTCGCGTCTGGCAGCGTCGCAGGGCGCATCTACTACCCGGTCACCGACCCTCCCGCCGCTGGTCTGCCCGTTCTCGTGTGGTTACACGGAGGCGGATGGGTGGTCGGCAGCATCGAGGGCGCCGACCCGACTGCACGTGAGTTGGCCGTCGGCTCGGGGGTCGCGGTGCTGAGCGTCGAGTACCCGCTCGCGCCGGAACATCCGTTCCCGGAAGCGCTCGACTGTTGCCACGGGGTGCTGCGTTCGCTCACCACATCCGCGGATCGTCACGGCCTCGATCCGACCCGCATCGCGGTCGGCGGCGACAGCGCTGGTGGCAACCTCGCCGCGGCGGTGGCCTTGCTCGCTCGTGACCGAAACGACGTAGACATCGCGTTCCAACTGCTCGTGTACCCAGCGACCGACCTGACACTCGCGCATCCTTCCGTGCACGAGAACGGTGATGGCTACCTCCTCACCGAGAACGTGCTCAGGTGGTGCACCGCGCATTACGTCAGCGGCGGAACACCTCGCACGAACCCGTACGTCTCACCCCTGCACGCCGCGGACCTCGGCGCGCTTCCGCCTGCGCTCGTCATCACCGCCCAGTTCGATCCGTTGCGCGACGAGGGTGAGGAGTACGCGCAACGAATGGCGAATGCCGGCGTTCGTGTGACGCTCAGACGGTACCCCGGTCAGATCCACACCTTCTTCGAGCTGACCACGATCCTCAGTGGGGCGCGCGATGCCATGTACGAGGCGACGGCCGCGCTGCGCGCCGCGCTTGGCTGAGCGCGTGGGTGGTGCCCGACTCCGGTGGTCAGCGGGCACCCACCTTCTCAGATTGAACGTTTGTTCGAAAATCGGAGAAATCGCTCGCCGATCAAACCCGCTGGTAGTGGACAGAAGATTGCAGATTCTGGCGCGATTGACTTGACGTCAGATTTGAATCTCAAGTAAGTTCCTTGCATCGAGCGGCATGGGGCTGCTATCGAGGGGGGTACTTTTGTGAGGACTATTCATTCCCGCAGGTCTCGCGGTCGCATGGCGGCCGCGTTCGCAGTGGTCGGACTCGCGTTGGCGGCCTGTGGATCGAGCAAGGCCGCAACGGCCCCGACCACAACGCCGTCCACCGCGTCGACGACTGCCGACACTTCTGCAGCGGCGACGACCGCAGCTGCGACCACGGTGGCGCCCGCCTCGGGTGAGCCGATCAACCTGATGGTCATCGCGACCGTCGGGAAGCCGGGAGGCGACTACCCGGAGGACTTCTCGGCCGCGAAGGCAGCTGCGGCAGCTGTGAACAAGGCCGGTGGTGTGAACGGTCGTCCGATCAACGTGCTTACCTGCAACGACCAGCTCGACCCGAACATCGCCACTGAGTGCGCACGCACGGCTGTGTCGAGCAAGGCCGTCGCCATCGTCGGTAACCTCTCGACCTTCGTGGACGCCTGGATGCCGATCGTTGCCGCAGCGAACATCCCCAGTGTCGGCAACCTCGGCGTGTCCGCCTCGGAAGCCACGGGGGCGAACTCGTTCCCGATCGCCGGTGGCACCGGCATCGTCTCCGCAGCGAACATCCAGTACCTGATCAAGCAGGGTAAGACGAAGATCGTCGTCAGCTACCCGGACATCCCGGTGCTCGCGAACGTCCTCAAGGGCATCGACGCACAGGTCACCAAGCTCGGCGGCACGGTCGTCTCGAAGATCCCGATCCCGATCTCCGCTGTCGACATGGCGCCCTACGCAGCGCAGATGAAGAACAGCGGCGCGAATGGTGGCCTCATCATCGCCGCCACCGGTTCGCTGGCTCAGCAGCTCACGGCGCTCTACCAGGCGGGCGTGACCTCGAGCCAGATCCAGTTCGCCGAGTCAACTCTGTCGATCTCGCCCGCCCAGGTCACCAAGCTCGGGCCCGCGGTGGAGGGCGTTGCCCTCACGGGTTCGTTCATCCCGACGAACTTCACCGACAACCCTGGTGTCGTGCAGTTCAACAAGGAGCTGGATGATGCTGGCGTGACCGACGCCCGGGGCGACATCGCCGTGCAGGCCTGGGCCAGCGTGCACATCATCGCCAACGTGCTGAAGAACGCGAAGACGGTCGACGGAGCTGGCCTCATTGCTGCCATGGAGGCCGCTGGTCCCATCGACTTCGCTCCGGTGGCTCCGTTCGACTGGTCGAAGCCGAGCCCTGCATTCCTGCCCCGCCGAGTGTTCAGCACTTCGGTGGTGTACTCGACGGTGAAGGACGGCAAGCTCGTCACCGACGGCAAGTTCGTCGACACCGCGGCCGGCTGACGCCCGCTTCACCTCATTCATGTCCCCGGCCTCGGCAACGAGGCCGGGGACAGTGCACTTTGGTAAGGGTCACATGGATCTCGTTCAATTTGCCCTGCTCGGCATGGCGTCCGGTGCGCTCTACGGGTTGGTGGCGCTCGGTGTGGTGCTCGTCTACCGGGCCTCCGGAGTGCTCAACTTTGCAAGCGCAGCCACGGGTGCCGCGGGGGCATATGTCTTCTACAACCTTCGCGACAAGCACAACGTGTGGTGGATCCTCGCTCTCGCTGCGGGGATCCTGACCGGCACTGTGCTCGGTGCGCTGACCTACTACCTGGTCATGCGGCTGCTCGAGCACTCGTCACGGCTGGCCAAGCTCGTCGGGACACTCGGAATCATGACGTCCATCCAGGCGGCGGTCGTGCTGACCTTCGGCGGCGACGAAGAACTCGTCAAGGGCTTCCTGCCGATCCGACCGGTGACCATCGTGAAACGCGTGGCCATCGGAGAGGATCGGCTCATTCTCATTGGGCTGGTCCTTCTGCTGACCATCGGCCTTCGCTACGTGTACAAGTCGACGAAGTTCGGGCTCGCCACGTCGGCCGTGGCCGAGAATCGGCGAGCGGCCGCGGCACTCGGTACATCCGTCGCCAAGGTCGAGTTCGTGAACTTCACCGTTGCCGGGACGCTGTCCTCGTTGGCGTCGATCCTTCTCGCTCCGATCGTCGGACTCAACGTGACGATTCTCACCTTGCTCGTCATCTCTGCGCTGGCCGCAGCGCTCGTCGGCGGCTTCTCTTCGTTCGCGCTGACGGTTGCAGGTGCGATGGGGATCGGGGTGCTGGAGGCGGAGATGATCCGCTACGTGCACATGCCAGGATGGGGCCAATCCGTTCCGTTCGGCGTCATCATTGTCGTCATCGTTGCCGGCGGCCGGGCGCGGCCAAGCCGAGGCGATCTGCCGAGCCGGCTACCGATGCCTGGCTCCGGCCTCGTCAGGCCGATTCCGATCATCGTCGCCGCCTCGATCGTGGGCGGCGGTGTCTTCGCGCTCACGGACGCGTGGGCCGACTCGGTCACCACGACGATCCTCTTCGCGATCATCGGCCTGTCAGTCGTCGTCGTCACCGGTTATGCCGGCCAACTGTCGCTCTGTCAGTTCGCGCTGGCCGGCTTCGGGGCATGGGTCGCGGGTAGATTGGTCTCGGCGGCCGG
>Ga0075026_100000603_pt1 | contig 14741 bp, 12 predicted proteins | sample Str012_2_FD_71392 | JGI IMG/M metagenome (GOLD analysis project Ga0075026, IMG submission 71392) | Freshwater sediment microbial communities in response to fracking from Pennsylvania, USA - Straight Creek_MetaG_SC_2012 | ecosystem: Environmental > Aquatic > Freshwater > Creek > Sediment...
CGACGAGGTGGTGACGGTCACGACGCTGCCGTCCTGGGTCTGGACCGTGATCGTGGAGCCCGAGACTGCGGTGACCGTGCCCCGGGTGAAGCCGCCTCCCGCACCCCCGGGGACGCCGCCGGACGGCAGCTGGCCGCCCTGGGGCAACTCCCCGCCCTGCGGCAGCTGTCCACCGGACGGCGGCGTGACGCCGTCGGGCAGCTCGCCCTGCGGGATCTCGCCCTGCGGCAGGTTCCCGCCCGCTCCCGGACCGCCGAGCCCGGCGTCGCCTGTCGTCCCGGAATCGGTCACGGCGGTGGCGGCCACCGTGCCATTGCTCTCCTCGCCGATGACGATGACGGTGTCACCGACCGCGATGTCCGACACCGCGCCATCGACGGTCTCGACCACGACCGTGTCCGACGACGTCGTCACCGTCATGGCGGTGCTGGATCCGCTCCCGTCGTCAGCCGACAACGAGATGGTGGAGCCCTTGATCGCGGTGATGGTGCCGGACGTGCCCCTCCGACCCGGCGCCTGCCCCCCACCCGCCGTGGCGGCGGCTCCGCCGTTCCCTGCCGAGGATGCGGCGGCGGTCGAGTTGCTGCTGCTGCCACCGGTGTGGGTGAGGACCACGCCACCGACGACGGCGAGCGCCGCGGCGGCCGAGCCGGCGGCGATCCACGCCTTGATCGACGCCTTGGGCTTGGCCGCGGCGAGCGGGGCCGCCTCGGGCTCCTCGCCCGGGGGCTGTGTCGGGTACGGGGGCGGGATCTCGGACATGTGACGTCACCTTCTCTGGGACAGCGCGCGGTGCGGCGCTCGTTTCGAGGTGATGCCGATGCTGGAGCCCGCGTGTGGGCTGGCCCTCGGAGGAGCCTGGTGAGTTGCTGTGAATGTCGCCCGGGCGCGACGAGGCCCCGGTCGTGGTCGACCGGGGCCTCGTCGAGGGCGAAGTGTCGGGCGGTTGGCCCGGATCAGCCCTGCGGGTTCCAGCGGGACGGGAAGTCCCGGGTGCGGAAGAGGGCGTCGGTGCCTCCGTCGGAGAACACGATCGAGCCGCAGAAGAAGGTGCTCTCGGTGCCGGCGAGGAACGCCAGCAACGACGCCATCTCCTCGGGACGTCCGGGCCGGCCCAGGGCGATGGTCTGCTCGAACATGTCGAGCTGCGGCGCCACCGTGGCGTCGCTGCGACCTTCCTCGATCATCGCCGTGGCGATCATGCCGGGGGCGATGGCGTTGAGGCGGATGCCCGCTCGGCCCCACTCCTCGGTGACCGCGTTCTGTCGCACCCAGAACGCCACGGCCAGCTTGGTGGCGGCGTACTCGAGCATGGACTCGCCGGCGACCTCGTCGGCCACCCGCAGGGCCTCGGCCTCGTCGCCCGCCAGCAGTGCCTCGACCAGCTCGAGCGAGTAGCCCGGTGCAGTGGTGGTGGAGTTCGAGCTGATGGCCACGGCCGAGGGCTGGTCGCCCTTGGCCAGCGCCGGGCGCAAGCCCTCGAGGACCTCGACGGTGCCGAAGTAGTTGACCGCGGCGAGCAGCGACGTGGGCCGACCGGGCAGGCCCGCGATGCCCGCACAGGTGATCAGCGCGTCGAGGGTGCCACCGCAGGCGTCGGTGACGGCCGCGACGGCGGCCTGTCGACCCTCGGGCGTGCCGAGGTCGGCCTCGATCTCCGCGCCGCGGAGGTCGACGCCGATGACCTTCCAGCCGTCGGCGGTGAGCCGGGCCGCGGTGGCAGCACCGATTCCCGAACCGGAACCGGTGATGGCGACGGTGCGCATCAGGTCAGCTCTTACCCGAGACGGCTTCGACGATGCGGTCGGTGTTGGCCTGGCCCTCGTAGAGGTTGCGCAGGAGCCACATGCGCAGGAAGGCGGCGAGCGAGTACCGCAGGAACAGCGCGGCGCCGAAGACCGAGAGGGTCAGGAAGGCGACGGCGTAGACGATCTGCGACTGCACGTCGAGCGCGCTGCTCAGGTTCAGTGACGAGGCGTACACGACGAAGGCGCCGACGGTGCCGGCGATCATCATCACGACGCCGACGGCGGACAGCAGCTTCTCCCGGCCGACGTTGCCGGTCTTCAGGTTCAGGTCGGTCACCTCGGTCTTGAACTGGTCGATGCGGTTGCCGTTGCCGGCATTGTCGGTGGTGGTAGTTGTTTCCATGACCTCACGAGCCCAGGTAGGCGGCGGACAGTTCATCTTCGAGCTCTTCGGGGGTGCCCACGCGGGTCACGCTCCCGTGCAGGACGATCGCGGCGTACTGGGCGATGCCCAGGACCGTCCGAGCGAACTGCTCGGACACCAGGATCGACACGCCCTCTTGCGAGACCTGAGCCACGATCTCGTAGAGGTTGGCGACGACGAGCGGGGCCAGGCCCATCGAGAGCTCGTCGAGCAACAGCAACGCCGGGTTGACGGCGAGGGCCCTCGACATGGCGAGCATCTGCTGCTCGCCACCGGACATGGTGCCGGCGAGCTGCTTGCGGCGCTCGCCGAGACGGGGGAACCGGGCGTAGGCGATCTCCTCGACGTGGTCGAGCGACACCCCGGCCATCGTGGCCATCCAGAGGTTCTCCCGGACGGTGAGGTTCGGGAACACGCCCCGGCCCTCGGGGATGGTGCACACCCCGAGGCGGGCCAGCTGGTCGGCGGAGGCGCCGTTGACGACCCGGCCGGCGAGGTGGACCTCGCCCGACGACGGCTGCAGCAGGCCCGAGCAGACCTTCAAGATGGTGCTCTTGCCGGCGCCGTTGGGCCCGAGAAGGGCGACGACCGAGCCCTGGGGCACCTCGAGGTTGACCCCGTGGAGCACCTCGATGGGCCCGTAGGCGGCCTTGACGTTCTTGAGCTCGAGCAGCGGCGCCTCGGCGACGGACAGCTCGGGGTGCTCGGCGTTGTCGGGCTCGACGGTGCTCATACCACGCTCTCCGGGGCGCCCAGGTAGGCGTCGATGACGGCAGGGTCGTTGCGGACCTGCTCGGCGGTGCCACTGGCGATCATGCGGCCGAACTCGAGGACGTGGATGGTCTCGCACACGTTCATGACCAGGGCCATGTCGTGCTCGACCAGGCAGATGCCGAGGCCGTCCTCGGAGGCCAGCTTGCGGAGCAGGACACCGAAGGCCTCGGTCTCCTCCTCGGTCTGGCCGGAGGCGGGCTCGTCGAGCAGCAGGAGCGTGGGCTTGATCATGAGCGCCCGGGCCAGCTCGACCACGCGGGCCTGGCCGGTGGGGATCTCGCCGACCTCGCGGTCGGCGACCTCGTCGAGGCCCACGAGGGAGATGATGCGGTCGGCCTCGGCGTTGGCGTCGAAGCGCCCACCGCCGACGCTCCAACGGTTGCGGATCTCACCGGCGACGCGGACGTTGTCGCGCACCGACAGCGAGGTGAAGAGCTCGAGGCGCTGGAACGTGCGGGCGAGGCCCTGGCGGGCCCGCTTGTGCGGCGGGAGCTTGGTGACGTCCTTGTCGTTCACCAGCACCCGACCACCCGACACCGACTGGAGCCCGGTGATGGCGTTGAACAGCGTGGTCTTGCCGGCGCCGTTGGGGCCGATCAGCCCGGTGACGGTGGCCGGCTCGACAGTGAGCGACACGTCGTCGAGGGCGACGTTGCCACCGAAGCGGACCTTGACGTCGACGGTCTCAAGCAGAGGCATGGAGGCTCTCCTCGTAATGCAGCGGCGTGGCCACCGGGATGGGGACGCCATCGAGGCCGAGGGCGTGCTCCATGGCGAGGCGGTCGTCCTCGGTGAAGGGCCGGTCGATGCCGATGAGCTCCGGGGGCGTCGGCGGTTCGATGCCGTGCTTCTTCATCGCGATCGACTTCACGATCGCGCCGCCCACCACCGGCACGATGAGCAGGTTGGCAGCGGTGAAGATCACGAAGTGCCAGTTGTTGATGATCTCGCGCACCGTGAGCAGCCAGATCCCGACCTCGAGGCCGATGACGGTGAACATGAGCGGCTTGGACTGCTTCATGCCCTCGAGGGCCTCGACGATGTCGGTGACGGCACCGGACGGGTTCTTGCCCATGGTGACGCCGATGGTGGCGGGCAGGACCGTGACCGCGCTGACCAGGAAGGCGAAGACCGCTTCGATGCTCTTGTAGTCGGTGCCGAGCTTGGTGAGCGTGTTCTGCATCGCGAGGAACGAGCAGCCGAAGAGCAGGCCGGCGAAGAGGGCTCCGGAGGTGTAGCCGATGCCACCGACGACGGTGATCAGCAGCACGCCGAGGCTGATGAAGATGTCGAAGCGATCGAGGTTCACCGAGCCGAGCTGGGCCGACATGAGCACGCCGCCGATGCCGGCGATGGCGGCCGAGAGCATGAACACCGACAGCTTGAGGCGCACGACGCTCATGCCGAGGGTGGCGCACGCCGCGGGGCTGTCCTTCATGGCCGCGAGGCGACGGCCGTAGGAGCTGTGGCGCAGGTACACGAGGCCGATGGCCATGAGGCCGAAGACCACCGTGACCAACATGAGGAACGAGTCGTTGGACTTGAAGTCGAGCGGGCCGATCTCGGGCCTCGGGATGGTGAGCGAGCCGCCCTCGAAGATCGAGAACTTCCAGCCGAAGATCTCGCGCTGGCCGATCTCGGTGAGCACCATGCGGGAGACGAACACGCCGAACGCCATGGTCGCGAGGGCGAGGTAGAGGCCTCTGAGCCGTAGGGCGGGCAAGGCGACCAGCGCCCCGACCACGGCGCTGGCGATGGCGGCGAGCAGGATGCCCCAGAGGGTCATCCGGGCGGCGTTGCCGGTGCCGGTGATGCCGAAGTGGAACACCGCGATGGTGCCGATGGCACCGAAGGACAGCGCCGCCAGGTTGATCTCGCCGGCGTAGCCGGTGAGCAACACGAGCGACAGGCCGATGATGGCGATCGTCATGCCGTAGGCGAGGGTGTTGATCGCCGTGGTGGCCATGATCGTGCGGACGGCCCAGATGGCGACCACGAGCACGAGGCCGGCGATCCAGGCGTTGCGCAGCGAGGGCATCCGGAAGCGCTCACGGGTGCGCAGCACGGTGGTGCCCCGGAGGCGGTCCTGCGGGAGGACCAGCAGGATGACGAACAGCAGGATCATCGGGATCGAGGAGCGGAAGGCACCGGTCCAGGTCCACTTGTTCGCCGGGAAGTAGGCGATCACGTAGTTGGTGGCCAGGCCGAGCACGATGGCGCCCACGAAGGTGCGCGGCAGGCTCTTGAGCCGGCCGAACATGGCAGCGGCGAAGGCGTCGATCACCAGGAGGGTGAGGGCGTTGGCGCTCATGGCCGAGCCCTGGATCGGGGTGATGAGGATGCCGGCGAGGGCGGCGAGGAAGGCGCCGCCGGCCCACGAGATGGTGGCCAGCCGCTCGGGGCGACCGCCGTTGAGCTGGAGGAGGTCGGGGTCGTCGACGACGGCTCGCATGGCGACGCCCGAGCGGGTGCGGCGGAACAGCAGGGCGATGCCGCCGGCGATGGCGATGGCCAGCACGAAGGCGATGATCTCGTGCCAGGTGACGTTGATGCCGGCGATGCGCACCGATGCGTTGGCGCCGAAGAACTTGAGGAAGAGCCGAGGCGTGCGGGGCGTCGGGTTCCAGATCCAGGTGGCCAGGGCGAGACAGCCGAGCATCACGCCGATGGGCACGATGATCTTGGTGACCTCCGAGGTGCCCCGGAGGTTCTTCATGATCACCTGGTAGAGGATCGCCCCGAACAAGGGGGCGAACACGAGCAACACCAGCACGAGGGCCACCGGCGCGGGCCAACCCCAGCCCCAGCGGATCTGCCAGTAGAGGAAGGCCGAGAGCATGGCGATGGCGCCCTGGGCGAAGTTGAAGATGCCCGAGGTCGTGTAGGTCACCACCAGGCCGGAGGCGGCGATGAAGTACACGCCACCGACGACGAGGCCCAGGATTGTGTACTGCAGGAACTGCTGCACTCGATCGGTTCCCCCTGGGAAGTACGACGCCCTCGTGCTCCGGGTGCGGAGCTGTCGTCGGGCACTCTAGATGCCGTGGCAGGGGCGCGAGACGCCCGTCACAAGCGGTCGACTCTAGCCATGCCCCGAACGCCGCAACAAGTTGTCTCGGTCCACCATTCTGCCGCTGTGGCCGGGGTCGCGAACCGGTGTCGCGCGGTCAGTTGACCTGGCGTCCGGACTCGCCCCAGTACCGAGCCCGCAGCGTCTTCTTGTCGGGCTTGCCGAGCGCCGACAGGGGGATCGCATCGACGAAGTCGACCGACTTCGGGGCCTGCACCGACCCCTTGTGGTCCTTCACCAGGGCAATGAGCTCGTCGGCGTCGATCTCGTGGCCCGGGCGGGGCACGACGACCGCCTTCACGGACTCACCCCACCGCTCGTCGGGCACCCCGATCACGGCGACGGCCGACACGCCCGGGTGGGTCGAGATGACGTCCTCGACCTCCCGCGGGTACACGTTGAAGCCGCCGGTGATGATCATGTCCTTCTTGCGGTCGACGATGTAGAGGAAGCCCTCGTCGTCGGCCCGGGCGACGTCGCCGGTGTGGAGCCAGCCGTGGGCGAACGCCTCGGCCGTCTGCTCGGGCTTGCCCAGGTAGCCCTTCATCACGAGTGGGCCGCGGACGCAGATCTCCCCCGGCTCGCCCGGCGGGACCTCGTTGCCGTCGTCGTCGAGCAGGGCCACGTGCACCCACGGGGTGGGCCGCCCGCAGCTGGCCAGCCGCCCGAGGTTGTCCGGATCGTGGTCCTCCTTGCGCAGCGACGTGATCGCCATGGGGCACTCGGCCTGACCGTAGAACTGGAAGAAGATCGGGCCCATCCGGCGCACGGCCTCGGCCAGCCGGGTGGGCGACGCGGCCGACGCGCCGTAGAAGACGGTCTGGAGGCTCGACAGGTCGTACTGGTCGAACCTGGGGTGGTCGAGCAGCACGTAGATCATCGTGGGCACGAGCATCGTGGCGGTGATGCGGTGGGTCTCGATGGTCTGCATGAACCTCTCGGGGTCGAACCCGGGCAGCACGGTCAGCGACCCGCCCTTGAGCAGGGTCGGGGTGAAGAAGGCCGCCCCGGCGTGCGACAGCGGGGTGCAGATGAGGAACCGCACCTCGTCGGGCCACTGCCACTCCCCCAGCTGGATGGCGGTCATCGCCGAGCCACCCCGGTAGGTGCTCATGATCCCCTTGGGCTTGCCCGTGGTGCCGCCCGAGTACGAGATGCCGGCGAGGTCCTCGGCGTCGACGATCGGGGCCACGAGGGGCGCGGGCTCGAAGCCGGCGGCGAGGGCGTGGAGGTCCTCGCCGAACTCGGTCGGGCCGAGGGCGAGCACGTTCTTCAGGCCTGGCACCATGCCGGCGAGCTCGCGGGCGCGGTCGGTGAAGTTGTCGGGGTCGTAGATCAGGGTCTCGGCACCGCAGTCGGTGAGCACGTAGGCCTGGTCCTCGAGCGAGCCCATGGGGTGCAACGGGGTCGACCGGGTGGCGTTGAGCTGGTTGGCGGCCATGGTGAACAGCACCTCGGGGCGGTTGAGCGCCAGCACCGAGGCCTGGCTCCCCTGCCCGAGCCCCCTCGAGGCCAGCGCCTGGGCGTAGCGGCTCACCTGGTCGCGCATCTCCCGCGCCGTCATCGTGCGCTCGCCGATGTTCACCGCGGGGGCGTCGGGGTTCTTGTGGAGCGCGTGGACCAGGAGGTCCGCGGGGAAGACGGGGCGGTAGAGCTGCGACAGGTCGGCTGTGACGTCGGTCATGGGCGCCGAAGGTAGCCGCGGCGCCGGGCCGGCGACGGCGCTGCCGCGACGACGGGGCCGGGGCGGCCGGGGCTCAGCTGGCGCGGGTGTCGCGCAGCGCCCGACCGGGCCCCCTGGCGAAGTCCTCCGACACCCGGTCGAGCAGGGTGCGCAGCTCGTGGAGGTCGGACGCCGACCAGGCCTCGAAGGTCTCGGCGATGATCTCGTCGGTGGCGTCGCGGTAGGCCTGGTAGGCCCGCCGGCCCTTGGCGGTGAGGTCGACGATGCCGGCCCGGCCGTCGGTGGGGTCGGCGGTGCGGCGCACGTAGCCGCCCTCGGCCAGCTCGCGGATCTCCCGGCTGATGAGCGGGGCCTCGAGGTCGGTGAGGCGCGCGAGCAGCGAGAGCCGCACCGGCCCCGAGCCGCGGAGGGTGGAGAGGATGGTGATCGCGGGGCGCGACAGCATCACGCCGGAGCGCTCCGAGCGGTGTCGGGCAGCGACCCTTCCGTTGCTGATCCGGGAGATGCGGTTGATGGCGAGCTCCACCCCCCGCAGGTCATCGAGACGACTCACGCCGGGCAACGTAGCGCGTCTGGGCGCCACGTGTGACGGATGACACGCTCGACCGGGGACGGGCCGGGGATCGATCTCCGGCCCGGGTGGCTCAGGCCCAGTAGCTCCCGTCGAGCATCTGATCGAGCAGGTGGCGGAACATGACGAAGTCGTCGAGGTCGTCGGGCATCTCCATCTGCCCGTAGGTGACGCCCCGCAGCGAGGTGCGCACCGACACGATGGCGAAGCGCAGCGCGGCGAAGACCTCGAACCACTCGAGGGCCTCGACGGACCGGCCGCTCATCTCCGTGTAGGTGGCGGCCATGTCCTCGCGCCGCATGAAGTCCGGTAGGCCGGGCATGCCGTACTTCTCCGCCATGTCCTGGAAGAACTTGTGGAGGAAGATCATCCACGCCAGGTCGACCTCGGCGGGGCCGACCGCCGCCATCTCCCAGTCGAGCACCGCCGAGGGCGTCGGCCCCTCCCAGAGCATGTTGCCGATGCGGGCGTCACCCCAGTTGATGACCGGCGGGTTGAGGAGGGTCGGGCGGTTGGCCTCGAGCCACTCGAAAGTGCGGTCGATGAGCGGGAAGGTCTTCCCGTCACGGGCCCACTCGTAGTAGCCCCGCTCGTGGCCGAGGTGCTGGTCGAGGTAGTCGGTGCCGTGCTGCGGGCGGTCGAGGAACCCCAGGTCGGCGTTGTCCGGCCGGATCTCGTGCAGCTTCACGAGGGTCTCGACCGCGTTGCGCTGCATGAGCAGGCGGTCGTCCTCGGAGAGGTCGGCGACCCAGCCGCCGAAGACGTACGGCGGCACGTCGGTGGGGGCCTTGCCCGACGAGCGCTTCATCACCAGGAAGGGGGTCTGCAGGAAGGACTCGTCGAGGATGACGAAGGGGACCTCGGGCACGGGGACGTCGGTGCGCTCCCCCACCAGGCGCATGACCTCCGCCTGCATCTCGATGTCGTAGGTCTGGAACACCGGGACGAGCGACGGCAGCGGCGCGAGGCGGGCCACGTAGTGGTCGACGGTGCCGTTCACGTCGACGTCGAAGAGGACGCTCTCGGAGGACATGCCGTTCTCGGGGGCGATCACGTCGAGGACCTTGGCGTCGGGCGAGATCGCCGTCGCGGCCCACACGCCGAGCTGGGCGGCCAGCTCGGCGGGATCACGGCGCCAGGGGGTGTCGAGCTCGAATCCTTCGGGCGTTTCGGGGGTGGTGTCGTCGGCCATGGCGTGAACGTAGTCGCTTCCTCTGTCGGTGGATCGGGGGTGTCAGGGGCTGATGAGGGGGAAGTCGTGGCCGGTGAGCCAGTGGCGTCCGACCTCCTTCACCGGCGCCCATCGGGCGGTGAGGTCGGCGGCGGTGCGGCCGTCGCCGAGCTGACCGAGCTCGGTCGGCGTGGGGCCGACCTTGTCGGCGTGGGGCCGCAGGGCCGCCAGGTCGAACCCGAAGGTGTCGGCCGCGGCGAGGCCGAGCATGCGGCGGCTCTCGTCGATCGGGATGTCGAAGAAGGTCTTCTTCAGCCACTCGTCGGTGTTCGGCCACGTGCCCTCGGGATGGGGGAAGTCGGTGCCCCAGAGCATGTTGTCGATGCCGATCTCGTAGCGCTGGCCGAGCTCGCGGCGCTTCACGTTGGCCAGGCCGGTGAAGCAGTTGCGGTCGACCATCTCGCTCGGGAGCATGTCGCCCAGCGCGGCCGTGAACGGGCCCTGGCTGAGCTTGGACGCACCCCGGGAGCCGAGCAGCAGGCGGTCCCACGACCACAGCAGGCCCGGGAGCCACCAGCAGCCGCCCTCGGTGACACCGAAGCGCAGGCCGGGGAAGCGGTTGAAGACGCCGGACCACAGGAGGAACCACAGCGGGCGGGCCGGCCACCACGTGACCTCGGTGACGTAGATGCCGAGGTGGTCGCCGTACTCGTCGCGCGACGCGGAGCCGGAGTGGGTCACGACCGGCATCTGGAGCTCCTCGCAGAGCGCCCACACCGGGTCGTAGCTGGTGTCGTGGTACGGCAGCTGGTTCACCCACATGGCCGGGATCATCACGGCGCCGAGGCCGTGCTCCTTGGCCCAGCGGATCTCGGCGAGGACCTCGTCGGTCTCGACGGTGATGGGCACGAGGGCGACGCCCTTGCGGCGCTCGGGGCTGTGGGAGCACAGCTCGGCCAGCCACCGGTTGTGGGCCTTGGCCCCGGCCATGCCGAGCTCGGGGTCGAGGTCGCCGGAGAGGCCGAGGCCGGCGCCGAACGGCACGCAGGTGCGGCTCTCGACGGCGTCCGCGTCCGGGTACACGACCTCGGCCACCACGCCGTCGGCGTCGAGGGCCTGGTCGCGCTTGATGGCGTCCCACCCGCTCTCGAGCTCTTCGTCGTGGAGCTCGAACCACTGCTTGGCGTAGTTCTCGTCGCGCACGCCCATGCGGGTGGCGGCCTCGATCTGGATGTAGCGCTCCGAGAGGAACTGGTCGAAGGCCTCGTGGTAGCGCGACTCGAGGTACTCGCGGTACCGCTCGGTGGGGAGCCCGGCGTGGGAGTCGGCGGCGATGATCAGGTAGGGGTCGTCGTCGGCGAAGTGCTGGGTGCTGCTCGGCGCAGGTGAGGTGGGGCTGGTGGACATGGGTCGTCGCCTCCGGGATCGGTCGGGCTCGGTGTTGCTCGGTCGGTACGGCTCAGTCGGTGGCGAACTCGTAGCCCATGAAGGCGGGGCAGGTGTCGGCGTCGCGGGGCACCAGGCCCGGCCCGAGGGGCTCGGCCACGTCGGCCACGAGCGGGCCGATGCGCTGGGCGAGCGGGCCGAGGGCCTCGAGGTCGAAGCCGTAGAGGCGAGCGGCGTTGCCGCCGACCATGGCCTGGACCTCGTCGCGGGGCACGCCGTGGAAGGCCAGGCGGATGGCCTCGGCCGAGTACGGCGTGCTGGCCTCCTTGTGGGGGTAGTCGCTCCCCCACATCACCCGGTCGACGCCCACGGCGTGGCGCAGGCCGACCTCGGCCGGACGGATGAAGCTGGCGCCCACGTGGCACTGGCGCGCCCAGTACTCGCTCGGCTTCAGCGACATCTTGGACACGACCGGCGAGCCCCAGACGTACTCCTGGGAGCCGACGGCGCTGCCCATGCGGTCCCAGAAGTAGTCGAGCCTGAACAGCTCGTCGGGCACCCACGCGGTGCCCTGCTCGGTGAACACGACCTGCAGGCCGGGGTGGCGCTCGAACACCGCACCGACCATCAGCGCGGTCAGCGCCCGGTGTGACCACCACGAGGTCTCGAGCAGGAAGACGACCGCGTCCTCGGGCTCGGGGCCCATCGGCGGCGCGGACGAACCGGTGTGGTGGTTCACGGGCAGGCCGAGCTCCTCGCACACCGACCAGATCGGCTCGTAGTACCGCTCGTAGAGCTGGGGAAGGCCGAGCCCGGGAGGGGTGCCGGGGAGGAGCACGCCACCGGTGAGCCCCGCGTCCTTGGCCCACCGGATCTCGGCGACCGACGCCTCGATGTCGTGGAGGTTGATCTGGATGATGCCGGCGCGGCGGCCGGGCACGTCGGCGCAGAAGTCGACGAGCCAGCGGTTGTGGGCCTGCAGCCCGGCCCACCGGCGCTCGGCGTCGGCGGCGGTGACGGCCGGTGGCTGGGCGGTCAGCGACGACTTCGGGAAGAAGGGGGGCACCGTGTTGGGGTAGATGACCTCGGCCACCTGGCCGTCGGCCTCGAGGTCGCGGAGGCGACGGGCGGAGTCCCAGTTGCGGGCGCCGAGGTCGCCCCTCAGGTCCTCGAAGGGCATCTCGTAGGTCGAGGCCCACTCGTCGAACTGCTCGTGCCAGCGGGACGCGAGGTACGGCCGGTAGTCCGGCACGTTGCCGCCGGCGTGGCCGTCGGCGGAGATGACGACGTAGCGGTCGCCGGGCGCGGTGCTCGCCGCGGACGTGATGCCGTCGTGGCCCATCGGTTCCCCCTTCCACCGCCCGGTTCCCCCGGGCGGGTGAAGGCCGACGGTACCGCCGGGGCCGGTGGCCGGGCAACGCACGCCCGGCCACCCGACGGGCGGACTAGCGCCGGGCCTTCGGCAGGCCGAGGTGTCGCTCGGCGATGTTGTTGCGGTTGATCTCCGTGGTGCCCCCGTAGATGGTGGTCACGGGCGAGTGCCGGGCGTCGTAGTCGACGAAGCCGCCGGCGGCGGCGCCGGGCTGGTGGAACTGGAGCAGGCCCGCGGGGCCGGCCATCTCCTGGCACCAGCGCGCCGCCTTCTGGTACGCCTCGACAGCGAACACCTTGGTGATCGAGCCCTCGAGGCCGGCCTGCCCACCCGACGCCGCGATCCAGGCGGAGCGCTGGGTCAACAGGCCGGCCACGTGGTTGTCGATGGCGAAGCGGGCCATGCGCTCGCGGGCGATCGGGGACGAGGCGACGCCCGACTCGACCGCCCAGTCGTGGAAGTGGCGCAGCAGCGGCACACCCGGGTTGGTGCCCCCCATCACGCCCCGCTCGAAGGAGAGGGCGACCATCATCGTGCTCCAGCCGCCGTTGACCTCGCCGAGCACGGCCTCGTCACCGACGCGGACGTCGTCGTAGTAGGTGGCGTTGGTGCGCTCGGTGGCCATCGTGTGCACCGCGTCGACCGTGATGCCCGGGGTGTCCATCGGGAGGATGAACATCGTGAGCCCACGGCGCGGCGCCAGGTCGGGGTCGGTGCGGGTGAGGAGGATGAGCCACTTGGCCTCGTGGGCCATCGTGGTCCACATCTTCGCCCCGTTGATCACCCACTCGTCGCCGTCGCGGACCGCGCGGGTCGTGATGCCGGCCAGGTCGGAGCCGTTGTCGGGCTCGCTGTAGCCCATGCACACGAGGGCCTCGCCCGAGGTGATCGTCGGCAGGATGCGCGCCTTCTGCTCCTCCGTGCCCACGGCGGTGACGACACCGGCGATCATCACGGCGATGGCGAGGCCGTCGTAGGGGGCACCGGCCTTCTCCAGCTCGCTGAACAGCACGTAGAGCTCGATCGGGTCGCCCTTCCCGAGCCCGGGCACGGCCCGGTCGAGGAAGCCCGCCGCACCGAGGGCCCGGCGCAGCTCGGGGGCGTCGAAGGTCCCGGAGGTGTGCATGCGGTCGACCACGTCGGGGGTGACGGTCTCGGCGACGATGCGACGCACCTCGTCGCGGTACAGCTCGACCTCTGGGGGGAGCGAGAAGTCCATGGTCAGTCCTCCAGGGGGCCGAAGAGGCGGTCGGCGAGGGCGAGGCACTCGACCGTCGGGTCGTCCAGCACGAGGGCCCAGCCTCGGGCTCGCCGGTAGTACATCTGGATGTCGTACTCCTCGGCGAAGCCATAGCCGCCGTGGTAGTGGAGGCTGCGGTCGGTGGCGAGCGCTGCGCCCTCGCCGGTGAAGACGAAGGCCATCGCCGCCAGCGTCGAGCCGTCGGTGATGTCGTTGAGGGCCCAGTCGACGACGCCGGGCTCGTCGCGGTCGAGAGCCCACGCCGCCTTGTGGGTGAGGATCCGGCCGCCGTCGATCAGCACCGGAAGGTCGGCGAGGCCGTGCTGCACCGCTTGGAACGAACCGACCGGCACACCGAACTGCTCGCGCGCCATGACGTACTCGACGCCGAGGCGCAGGGCTGCCTCGGAGATGCCCACCATGGCCGCCGCGGTGAGCACCTTCCAGCGGTCGAGCACCGGCTGGAAGTCGGATGCCGGGCCGAGCACCCGGCGGTCGCCCTCACGGGCCGAACGGTCGGCGATCGGCGCCGAACCGTGGTTGAGCGGGCCCGCCATCGGCGGGGCGGACCGCACGGCGACGAGCTCGTCGCCGTCGACGCCGACGACCACGTCGGCCACCGCGCCCGCCGGGACGAGGTGCCAGGTGCCCTCGGCGTCGGCCGGGCGGACCGCCACCCCGGCGATGGCCTCGCCGCCGACGAGGTCGGGGTCGTCGAGCACGGCAAGAGCAGACAGGTGGTCGACGAGCGGCACCGGGGCGATGGTTCGGCCGAGGGCCTCGGCCACCACGACCAGGTCGGACAGCGCGGCGCCACCGCCCCCCGCGGCCTCCGGTGACCCCATGCCGGCGGCGCCGAGCACGACCAGCTTGTCCCACAGCTCCCGATCGAACCCGAGGGGCTCGGCGGCCCGGGCGACCGTGGTGGGGCTCTCCTTGGCGAAGAAGCCGTCGAACAGCTCGGCGATGGCCTCCTGGTCGGCGGTCAGTGCCAGGTCGACGGTCATCGGTTCGCCTTCATCGTCTCGTCCTCCGGTCGCTCCGGGGCCACGTGCCGGAGTCGCACATTGTCGCCGTTCGGGTCAGCGGAGGGCGAACCAGGCCACGACGAGGGTGACGCCGTTGGTCGCCAGGTGGGCCAGCATCAGGGCGAGCACGCTGCCGGACCGGAGGCGCAGCCACGAGAAGGCCATCCCGGCCGCGAAGGTGACGAGAACGGCCGCGACAACGACCGCGGCGGTACCGCCGCGGTCGTTGTCGCGGCCGTTCTCGTCACCTTCGCGGCCGGGATGGCCTTCTCG
>Ga0075026_100000604_pt1 | contig 14741 bp, 12 predicted proteins | sample Str012_2_FD_71392 | JGI IMG/M metagenome (GOLD analysis project Ga0075026, IMG submission 71392) | Freshwater sediment microbial communities in response to fracking from Pennsylvania, USA - Straight Creek_MetaG_SC_2012 | ecosystem: Environmental > Aquatic > Freshwater > Creek > Sediment...
CATGTGCTCACCGCCAGCTCTATCGGTTTTAAGGCTTTTGAGCAGCCGCTAACAATTGCTACGGAGCCCATTGTTCTGGAAATTGCCCTAAAGGAAGAGCCCAATGAATTAAGGGCCGTTATTATTACAGCGGGTTCATTTGCCGCCGGTGATTCTAAACGGGGTGCAGTAATGAGTTCGCTCGATATTGCCACTACGGCCGGTTCCAACGCAGACATTACAGCTGCATTAAAAACTTTGCCCGGTGCCCAGCAGGTAGGAGAGGCCGAGGGCCTTTTTGTACGCGGAGGCGCCGGTTATGAAGCCAAACAGTATATAGATGGAACACTGGTCAACAATCCCTACAACAGCAGCGTACCCGATATCGCCCAGCGGGGCCGTTTTTCACCCTTTTTGTTTAAAGGAACGGTTTTTAGCACGGGCGGATATTCTGCTTTGTACGGACAGGCATTGTCGTCTGTTTTATTGCTGGAATCCATTGATTTGCCGGAGAAGTCGGAAGTAGATGCAACCTTGTCTCCGTTGTTTGTGGGTATTGGCACACAGCAACTGTCAAAAGACAAAAAATCGTCCTGGGGCGTAAACTATGGCTATACAAATGTGGGCCTCTATTTTAAACTGGTACCACAAACCCCCGATTATTTTAAAATACCCCAGTTTCATAGTGGTGATGCCAATTTCCGGATTAAAACAAAAAGAGGGGGCATGATAAAATATTATACCACGGTTGCGCATAGTACCCTGGGATTGCGCCGGCCCGATATTGACAGCAGTTATTTAAAAAATGCCTTTGATTTAAAAAACAACAACTGGTACAATAACCTGAGCTGGAGAGAATACCTGGGCAAAGGCTGGAAGATGAACCTGGGCGGCGGATACAGCACCAATAAAGACAATATAGTATTGCAGGTGCAGGATGCCGGCAATCAGCAAAAAACTTTTGACAATGCAGTGTACTGGATGCAGTCTAAAAATGCCGTGCTGGTAAACCGTCAGGACCTGGCGCAGGTAAAAATGGTGTTTGAGAAAAAACTGGGGGCCATCAGTTCCATTCGTTTTGGAGGCGAATACCAGCATGCTTACAACAGCACGCTGTACAATGATACCCTTCACAAACTGATTGATAACTATACGGCTGGTTTTGTTGAATCAGATATTTTCATCACCAATGAACTGGCTGCAAAAATTGGTCTGCGCGGAGAGTATTCTGCTGTCATCCGGAAAACAGATCTTGCACCGCGTGTGTCGCTGGCCTATAAAACGGGCAAAGATGCGCAGGTATCACTTGCCTACGGAGAATTTTACCAGAAGCCCGAAAACATGCAGCTTTTTTATACCAGCAACCTGGGTTTTACCAAATCCACCCATTACATCATCAACTACCAGAAGATGACCAAAGACCGGGTGTTCAGGGTAGAAGCCTATTATAAAAAATACAACGACCTGGTAAAGACTGTACCGGTTACTTATTATTATTCCGGCTATAATAATTCGGGCGATGGCTATGCAAAAGGTTTTGAGCTTTTCTGGAGAGACAAAAAATCAATCAAAGATTTTGATTACTGGATCAGTTATTCTTACCTGGATACCAAACGCAACTACCTGAATTTTACAGAATCGCTGACACCCAATTTTGCGGCAACGCATACCGCATCGCTGGTGATGAAACGCTTTTTTACTAAAATGAAAACGGGTTTTAATTTCACTTACAGTTATGCAACGGGGCGGCCTTATTATAATTTCCAGTTAAACAGCGGCAACAAATATTATATAGCCGACCAGGGTAAAACCAAAGAATACCACAGCCTTAATTTCAGTATGGAATATGTTCCTTCTGTTGGTAAAGCCAATGCCAAATCCTTTATTGTGTGGTTTGCCAGCATCAGCAATTTGCTTGGGTACAATGCTGTTTACGGGTACAACTATTCTTACAACGGTCTCATTAAACAACCTGTAACACCTACCTCTAACCGCTTCTATTTTGTGGGCTGCTTTATCAGCTGGGGTGTAGACCGGTCGCAGGATGCTATCAATAACAATTTATAAAACAATATCAATCATTTAAACTATCATTTATGAAAAGGATTATGCTTTCTCTTGTTTTGTGCGGTATACTGGTTTCCGGTTTTTCGCAAAGCGATAAATACGCGGCGGTGATGCAAAAAAACATTGCAGCCCTTGACGCTGCAAAATCTGCGGCCGAATTGCAGGATGTGGCGGCTTCATTTGAACGGGTGGGTGATGCAGAAAAAACACAATGGCTGCCCTACTATTATGCAGCACTGGCACAAACCTGGATTGGCTGGATGCCCGATGTAAAAGACAAAGATGCAAATGCAGCGCAAATAAAAAAATACCTGGGCAAAGCCGAAGCCATTGAAAAAAATGCGGAGACTTATGCGGTAGAGAACATGGCCGCCACGCAGCAAATGATTGTAGATCCGCAGACCCGCTGGCAAACTTACGGCCAGGAGGCGTCTGCGGCGCTGAAAGAAGGCCTGAAGCTGGATCCCAATAACCCCAGGCTTTACTATTTGCAGGGAGAAAGCCTGTTTGGCACGCCAGAGCAGTTTGGCGGCGGAAAAGCAAAAGCAAAACCCGTTTTTGAAAAATCCATTACACTTTTTAAAGCAGCGCAACCCAAGCCCCTGTACCCAACCTGGGGCCAAAAACAGGCAGAAGAAAAACTAGCGCTTTGCCAGTAACAATAGCAGGCAGCCCCTTGTGCCGCTGTAACTAAAATGTGAATTGTGTTGCCGGTAATGCCGGTAACACAATTCTATATTTGAACAGTAAACCCAACAGCATGCAGGAAGAAAATTTTTCCGGAGAACAAAGCCTCGCCATTATTGAATCGATGATAAACAAAGCCAAAAACCAGTTCAGTGAGAACGGTTTTATGTATTTGCTTTGGGGCTGGGTTATTCTCTTCTGCAGTCTTTCGCATTTTGTGCTGGAATATTTTATGCACTATCCAAACCCCCAGCTGGTGTGGATGCTTACCTGGCTGGCGTTGATTGTGCAAATTGTTTACCTGTCAAGGAAAAAGAAGACAAGGCTTGTAAAAACCTATACGGATGAGATAACCGGGTACGTATGGATTGCTTTCGTTATTATGCTGGCATTGAGCGGTTGGCTGATGAGCAGCGCCTTACAACCCAGCCAGATTTATGCCGGCAATATCTTCATTCTGATTCTATATGGAATGCCAACGTTTCTTTCGGGCATCATCCTCCAGTTTAAACCATTGGTAACAGGTGGCATTGTTTGCTGGGTATTGTCGCTGCTGGCTGTTTTTGTGCCGCATGAATTTGTTATTCTATTACTCAGCCTTGCCGTTATTGCTGCCTGGATTATACCCGGCTATTTATTACGCAGCAGGTATAAAAAAGAAAACAAGTAATTATGAAAACAGACACTATCACCGGTGAAGAAAGCCTGCAGATCATTCAGCAAATGATACATACGGCCAAGAATGAACAGAAAGACGATGGCATTGGATGGATTGTATGGGGCTGGTTACTTTTTGCGGCTTCGCTTTTTTCATTTGTAAACATGAAATTGAACCTCGTAAATCCTTATTTTTTCTGGAATGTACTGGGACTGGCGACCATTGTGCTTACAAAATTTGTTTTTTTTAAAAAAGAAAAATCTGTAAAAACATATACGGGTGAACTATTCAAAAAACTGAATATCGGTTTTTTTATTTCATTGCTGTTTATTGTGGCGGCCATTAACCTGCAAGCGGTTTCGGCCATGGCAGGATTTGCCTTGCTGATTAATCTGTATGGCTTTTGGGCACTTATCTATGGAACCGCGCTGAACTTCAGGCCATCTGTTATAGCTGCTTTTATTGTATGGGCACTTGGGTTTGTGGCCCTGTTTGTAAAAACATTTGATGTAACGATGATAATACATGCCGGTGCAGCCCTTGCCGGGTTTATCGTGCCTGGTCATATTGCCAATAAACAATTTAAAGCACCGGCAACAGGTCAAAATTATAACGTATCCTAGTGTTTAAAGAGCTTGATCCCATATTGCATTCTCAGTTGCGGCTTGCCGTGATGTCGCTTCTTATCAGCGTAAAAGAAGCGGAGTTTACTTTTATACGCGAAAAAACAAATGCTACTGCCGGCAACCTGAGTGTGCAGGTAAACAAGCTGAAAGAAGCCGGTTATATTGATGTAGTAAAGCAGTTTAAAGACAATTACCCGCAAACCATTTGTAAAATTACCCCTGCAGGTATTGCCGCGTTTGATGTGTATGTGAAAAACCTGCAGTCTTACCTGAAAAAATAACTACTGCCGCAGCCGCAAGCCCTTTTCAATCATGCATTACGCAAAAAATAATCCCCCCCGTTGCCGGGAGGGATATTCTTGTTACCTCTGTAGAAACCTGGTTATTTTAATTCTTTATCAGTTTTACCATCATACGCTCATTGCTGTTTACAATTACTTCCAGGAAGTAAACCCCGGTTTGTAAACGGCTGGTGCCTTCAAGCGTAAGGTTGTTGTTGCCACTGGTGCCACGGCTGGTCTTGCGCATTACTTCAATACCACTTGCGTTGGCTATTTTTAATACGATGTAGGAATTTTCATTTAACTGAACGTTCACTTTAATATCGTTGATGGTGGGGTTGGGCGTTACGCTCAGTGATTGCAATGATTTGGTGCGGTAAACGCGTACCACCAGCACTTTTGTATAAGATACTTTGCCGTTCAGGTCAACTTGTTTCAGGCGGTAGTAGACATCGTTCCTGTTCAGCACGCTTTTGCTTACGTCATCATTGAACTGGTATTCGTGGCGGATAGAAGAATTGCCCTGGCCCTTCACGGTGCCCACGGGTGCAAAGCTCAGTCCATCGGTGCTGCGTTCTACATCAAAGTGGTCGTTGTTTACTTCAAAGGTAGATACCCATCTCACATTCACCTGGTCGTTTGAATAAACAGCGCCAAAATCAACAATGGTAACGGGCAGTGAACCGTTTGTCTGGAATGTAATCAATACGGTGGCCACATCAGAACAAAGCGAAGGGCTGCCATTATCACATACCATATAAGTAAATGAGGTAGTAGCACCCTTGAAACCCGCATTGGGTGTGAAGGTAAAAGAACCGCCCGGTGTCAGCACCACATTTCCATCAGGTGAATTAGTAACCAGCTGCGCCGTCAGCATATTACCGTCGGGGTCAGAATCATTCAGTATTACCACACCAGAAGCAGTGTTATTGGGTCCGCCGCCAAAAAAGTCGTTTACAGCAACCGGAGGTTGGTTGCAACCGCCGATATAGCATGTTGCGGCACCCAGGCTCAGCTGGTCAATGGCGATGCGGTTATCGCCTCCATTGCCCTGGTAATTGATGTAAATTTTGTTGCACGAAGAAGTATTTGTATTGAGCAATTTGCTGTACGTGTAAACGGTTGTGTTGTTGTTGCCGGTAAGATCAATATGATCCAGCAACGAAATGATGTTGTTGCTGCCGTCTGTTGAATAAATATTCAGCCAATGGCTTTCTGCTACCGGTGCACTGAATTTGTAAGAAAAAGAAACCTGGATACTTCCGCCCAAAGATAAAAGCGGTGAAAGAATGCCGGAGTTTTGAGTGCTGGTGGCAGTAGGGCCCGAAACCATGGCACCATCCCCCTCAATGGCAGGATCCCATCCGCTGTTGATATCAAAATCGTGAAACTGCCAGCAATGGTTTTGTAATAATCCTTTTACTTGTGTAAGATCCGCTCCGGGACGGCTGTTGAAATTCTCGGTAGTTTGCGCAAAAACCCCTGTGATTGCAAAAACTGTTGCAAAGAGTGTAATGATACGTTTCATTTTTGTACGTTTCAGAAGGTTAACAATAAAAAACAACAAAGCACAGATTTGATGCGTCGCATCAGTAGGGGAATTTCGCAGGAGAGGACAAGCGTATCTGGAAAAGTAAATTCTTTTTTTGTGGGGTTTTTTCAGGAATCAGTACACAAAGTTTGGAACTTGGGTTGTGTTTTATAGGCAGATTGGCTACTTTCAGGAGCATCTCAGGGGAATTGGCGCAGACCTTATACCGGCTACAGAGTGATTTTCGAAGGATGGGAGAGTAAAAGTAAATACAGTAAATGACGTATGCAAGTAATTATGCGTTTTTTTTTATATGAGTTTGTAACCTGTCTTTCCCACCTGTTTGATGGACTGCGGGAAACTACTAGAACGAACCCCTTTCTATCGTTGCAGCCGTTGAATATTTCCCTGCTTTTACAACAAAACAGGGCAATCCTTGTAATTAGCCTGTAAATTGCATTTACTACACAATATGGATGTTATTAACGTATCCCATCTTTGCAAACAGTTCGGCCCGCTAAACGCTGTAACTGATCTTTCGTTTACCGTTCAGGAAGCCGATGTGTATGGTTTTTTAGGGCAGAACGGTGCCGGCAAATCTACCACCATCCGCATGTTGCTTACGCTTATCAGGCCTTCCGGCGGCGAAATAGAGCTGTTTGGTATGAACCTGCGCACCCACCGCGCTGAAATCTTACGCCAGGTTGGGGCGGTAATAGAACGGCCCGATCTTTATAAATACCTTTCTGCTTACGAGAACCTGCGGCTGTTTGCGAAGATGAGCGGTTTGCAGGTGAATAGAACGCAATTGATGGATCAACTGGAAATGGTAGGGCTTGCCACAAGGGCCGCCAGTAAGGTAAAAACCTATTCACAGGGTATGAAACAGCGCCTGGGTATTGCCATTGCTTTAATACACAACCCGCAACTGGTAATTCTTGATGAACCGGTAAATGGCCTGGACCCCCAGGGCATTGCCGATATGCGCAACCTGATTATGCACCTGAGCAGGCACCTTAAAAAAACCGTAATGGTTTCTTCGCATCTTTTGAACGAAATGGAGCAAATCGCCACCCGTATGCTGATCATCGACAAAGGAAAAAAAATTGTTGAAGGAAGCGTGAGTGAATTGTTTGACCCCGCTAAGACAATTGTTGAAGTTGAAACAACCAGTATTGCTGCTGCTTCCGAAAAAATTAAGCAAAGCAACTGGGCCAGTCACCTGCAACCTGCTAATGGCAGCCGGCTTGTTTTTCAATTGCACAAAAATGAACTTGCGCAATTGAATAAAGCGCTGGTAGAGATGAACATTGAGGTAACCGGTTTTACGGCCGGCAATTCACTGGAAAAATATTTTTTATCCTTAACCGGTACCAACCAGCATGTGGCAGCTTTTACAAATTGAACTCTATAAAATATTCCGCAAACCCCGCACCTACATTAGTTTTGGCGCCATTGCGGCCATGGTTGTTATTGTACAGGTAGCGCTCAAGTTCGACGGGCAGTCTTATATTGAATTTATACTGGGCAGCTTAAAAGACAGCCTGGATATACCTTTTGCCAGCATATTGAACGGCTACTTTGTTTGTTTTGTGATCCTGAATCTTTTGCTGATACATATTCCTTTACTGATAGCACTGGTGGCAGGCGATGAAATTGCAGGTGAAGCCAATATGGGTACACTGCGTTTACTGGTATCCAAACCCGTAAGCCGCACACAACTAATGCTGGCAAAATTTACGGCTACAGTTATCTACACCGGCTTGCTGCTGGCATGGATGGCCTTTCTTTCACTGGCGCTGAGCATTGTGTTGTTTGGCACCAACGACCTGATTGTAGCCCGCAGCAATGCGCTTGAAATCATCAACCGAAACGATATTATGTGGCGCTACCTCGCCGCATTTGCGTATGCCACCGTAGCACTCACCACCGTAGCGTCACTGGCTTTTTTATTGTCGGTTTTTGCAGACAATTCCATTGGCCCCATTGTTTCCACCATCAGCATTGTTATTATTTTTACCATTTTGTCTGAACTGCAGATACCGCTGTACGACCGCACGGTGAAGCCTTATCTTTTTACTTCGCACATGCTGGGCTGGAAAGGCTTTTTCTACCTGAAGACCGATGCGGAGGGGATTAGTATACCCGGCACTATTGAAAACCTGCCGGCGGTATTAAAAAGTATGGGCATTTTGCTGAGCTATATTTTTTTATTTACAGGTTCGGCCATTGTGGTATTTAAACGAAAAGACATTCTTAGTTAACCCGCTTTTATGAAAAGAATTTTGATACTGTCATTTGTAGTCACCGCTTTTTTCTGCAAAGCCCATGCGCAGGCTGCTGCTTTGCTGGTACAGCAGGTAAAAGCTAAACTGGATAAAGTAAATGATTATGAAGCCACGGGCGAAATGAAAACCAATGTAAGTTTTATGAAAGTGCCGGCAGCGCAGGTGAAAGTGTATTTTAAAAAGCCGGGCAAAATAAAAATTAAAAACGAAAAAGGTATTTCGCTGGTACCGAAGGGCACCGTTAGCATCAGCCTGAACAATTTACTGGGCGAACGGTTTCAGGCGCTGGATGGCGGCGCAGACATGGTAAACGGGATAGCCGTAAAAGTAGTAAAACTGCTGCCATTGGATGAAAATGGCGAAGTAGTACTCTCCAAACTATACATCGATGAAAAAAATCTGCTGATCCTGAAAGCAAAAACCACCACACGTGAAAGCGGTACCAATGAACTTGAAATGAGTTATGGAAAATTTGCCGCCTATGCACTGCCCGATAAAATTATTTTTAGCTTCAACACACAGGACTATAAATTGCCCAAGGGCGTAACGTTCGACTACGATGATGGCAGCCAGAAGAAAAAAGATACTGCCACAAAGGAAAGCCAGCGGGGTAAAATAGAAATTGCCTACAGCGCCTATATTATTAACAAAGGGATTAGTGATGAGGTGTTTAAATAGTGACTGCAGTAAAACCCGTAATTTTAGCGCGTACCGGTAATAAGCTGGTTGTTTTTTATATGAAGCTGGTAGCTCACCAGGCTATAAAGTTGAAGTGATTGCGACGCAACGATGATGCCACAAGAACCGATGCCGGTATTTAAATGGCAATGATTTCACCATTCGTTTATGTACAAAGCCCTCCTGTTTTTTGTGCGCTTAGCCCTCCAGCTCTATGTCAATTTTTTCATCCACCGCATTGGCAAGGAATTTATCTTTCATCCGTTTCAGCGGATTTTTGTGGTATTCTTCAAACTCGATGCGTTGTTTAATGATATCGACACATTTAAAAATAGCCGCCACAAATGAAGAAGCGTCTGCTTTGTTTTTACCGGCAATGTCAAAAGCAGTGCCATGGTCGGGAGAAGTTCTTACGCCACTTAGTCCGGCGGTATAATTCACGCCTTCGCCTTTTGCCAGCGATTTAAACGGAATCAGTCCCTGGTCGTGGTACATGGCCAGAACGGCATCAAATTTTTCGTGCTGACCACGGGCAAAAAATGCATCGGCACTATAAGGACCAAACACAATTACATTGCTGTTGCCTTGTTTAAAATCTTTGATGGCGGGTTTTATAATTTCCTCTTCTTCTTTTCCTACCAGGCCATCATCGCCTGCATGCGGGTTTAGTCCCAACACGGCGATCCTGGGTTTATCGATACCAAAATCTTTTTGGAGGCTGTCTTTTAGAATAGACAGCTTGGAAATAATGATTTCCCGGGTAATGAGCTTGGCCACTTCGCTTACCGGTACATGTTCGGTTACCAGGCCCACGCGCATATTGTCGGCCACCATCAGCATCAGCACATCTTTTGCGTTGAACAGGTTTTTCAGGTAGGGTGTATGGCCGGTATAATTAAATTCGGCCGTTTGTGAATTCTTTTTATGAATGGGCGCTGTTACCAGCCCGTCTATTTTCTTGTCTTTTAATGCAGAACCGGCAGCGGTGAGCGATTTGATGCCATACGTTCCGCCGATATCATTAAGTGTGCCGGGTGTAATGGCGATTTCTTCCTCCCAGCAATTGAAAACCGTTACCTGTTTGGGGCTGATGCGGTTGAGTTCTTTTGTATTCTGGTAATTGAAATTGAACTCGGGAATTGACTTGCGGTAAAAGTTGATGGCTTTATTGGACGCAAACACCACCGGGGTGCAAATTTCAGTCAGGCGGGCATCTGTAAGCGCTTTAATGATGAGTTCGATACCGATGCCATTGATATCTCCGCAGGAAATACCGATAACGGGTCTTGATGGTGCCGGGACAGGTTGGTGCATAGTTCTTTTTTTGCAATGTTGCCAAAGTTACAATAAGCAAAGGAGAAAAAGCTAAGCGTAAAAAAGAGAAAACGGGCTAAAAGAGCCTGAAACGGGTGATGGGGCAAAAACGCTTTTTTTCCTGACGCCTTGGTTTTTAATGCAGTTACTGATAAATCCTTTTTTTGACCTCCTTTTCTCCATGTGTTCTTAGCCCGCTGGTATCGGTTAAAGTAAGCAGGAATGCTTTTAACTGGCTTTTTTCTGTTTTGGTAAGTGCCAGTTTACCGGGAGGCAAGGTTTGATTGGGCAACTGCAGGCCCAGCCCCTGGCCGCCGCCTTTGTCGTAAAAATCAATTACTTCTTCCAGGCTGTTATAAACGCCATTGTGCATATACGGCGCCGTTAGCGCAATATTGCGGAGGGTGGGCGTTTTAAATGCATGGTTTAAAAAATCAAGCGGCAGTGTTTGTATTCTGCCGGGGTCTGCATCCAGTACAGGGTGCAGGGTATCGGTGTTGGCCGGCACTCCAATAACTTCAGATTCCTGGTAATAGAAAGTGGGCGGTTTTGAACCATTAAACAGGGGCACATAATGGCAGGTAGCGCATTTGGCTTTGCCCGTAAAAAGATTAAAGCCGCTGATTTCAGCAGCGTTCATACTGTTTTTTTTGCCGCGCATACAGGCATCAAAACGGGAATGATAACTGGTTAATGTTCTGATATAAGCAGCAATAGCATTGGCTGTATTTTTTGCATTGATGACGGTATCAGCGTTGCCGTAAGCATTGCGGAACAGGGCGGGGTACTCAGCGTTTTTTTTTAATTTATCAACGGCGGCGGCGGCGCCATTGTTCATTTCTTTTTCATTGCCCAGCACTTCCAGCACTACATCGTCAATACGCAGGTGACGGCTATCATAAAACAAGTTCATTTGCAGGGAAGCATTCCATAATGTGGGTGTATTGCGCGGAAGGGTGCTGTGCTCGTCCAGTTGCAAAGCTTTGGGCAGGCCATCTGTAAATGCCTTGCCGGGTTGGTGGCAGCCTGCACAGGAGCGTTTGCCATTGCCGGAAAGCAGCGGTTCATAAAATAATTTTTTACCCAGGGTTGCCCGGGCCGGCAGCTGCGGATCATCATAAGCATAAAGGCTGGTATCAAGGCTGCCGGCGGCAAACAGGCTGCCTGATTTTTTTATAACGCAATACCGTGAGGGGCTTGACGGGTAATTCCCTTTTTCTTTAAGTACGCCAAATGCATCGCACAATGGATTCAGGTAGCTAACAATAAATGCCATCCGGTTAAACCGGTTAAAATTATTTTGTGCACTAAGGGAGGCGGAGGCCCCTGCCAGTAACTGTGCAATGCGATTGTACGTGCCGGGCTGCAGCGGCTGCCATTCTTCTTTATACAAATTCATAATGCTGCGGATGCTGCCCAGCGCGGCATTGGCTTCCGGTAAAGAAAGCTCCGCCAGCGGCGAATCAAAACCCGTAATGCCCAGCGAAAGAACCCGGTACAATTCTTCCATGATAGCATCGGGTATAAAATTTTCGGGGTTAAACAACAGCGGGTTATTGCCCATGCCATCTGCAATGCGGATCATTTTGTCTATGTATGCCAGCAATTCATTTTTCTTACCGGTCTGGTATACGGGGTAGAGATAGGTTTCTGCCATTTGAAAGCCCTGCGGCTCCTGGTAGGCCATGGGGTCTTCTTCCTCAATAAAATGAACTGCAAGGCCGTTGAAGCGGATGGCATCCCCTTCAAAATAATATTCAAGCACCAGTTCAAGTTTTTTGTAAGACAGTCTTGCCTGTAAAAAGCTTTCCCGCATTGCGGCGGTATTGTTGCCTGTTTCAACGGCCGCTTTCAGCGCTGCCAGTTTTTGTGAAAGGTCTTTGAATTGTACCCGGTAATAGGCCATCATTTTTTCGCGCGGGGTACTGTTTTGCTGAAAAAAAGATGAAAACAGTAAGCTGCAGCAGCACAATATTAAAAGGGCATACAGCTTTTTTTTCATGGCAGTAAAGCGGTTTTATTTTATTCCTGCAGCGGTTATAGCAGGCACCGGGCCTTCCGTATGATTGACCGTTTTCACCCCCACCATTTGCCGAACCGCATTTTTATCGGTTGCAGTTAGCCGGTAGTAACTGGTGCCTGGTAAAACGCTGTTGTCTTTATATTCATAATTGGTAGGGGCACTGGAATTGCCTTTGGCGCCGATGACCATAACGGTTTCAAATGAACTGCCATTGGAGGATCGTTCAACACTGAAAAAATCGCTGTTTGTTTCATGGTCTGTAGTCCATTGCAGCAATACGCTGTGGTCTTTTAAAAGGGCATCGTATTTTGTTACGGCCGATTTCATTACAGAAGTTACCTGCAGGGTAAAAGTATCTGTGATGCAGGTTTTTGCCGGGCTGGCGCTGTCGCTTACATAATAGGTAAAATTGCCAGCGGCGTCGGGCTTTAGCGAAAGCATCCGCAGCTTTGGTTGACTGACGACCGGTGCGCCTGCTTCAGCCTGCCAGTTGTAAGCACCCACCCAGGAAGCCGTTAATACAGCGGTTGTATTGACGCTGGTATTTACGATTGTTTTCCTGTTTACACCTTTCATAATGGTAAACTGGTCTCTTACCTGGCCGCTGCTGCCAACAAATTTTGCATCCAGTCGGTTGTCTTCTATTTCAAGGTAGAGGGCGCCCGTTTCGCCGCCAACGCTGCCGGCCTGGTTGCGGGTATAAAAAACCGGGTAGGTATTGCTGTTGTTGGCATTTACCTGTCCTGCCGAACCGGCAACTACGTATACAGTACCGTGTTTGTATACGCTGTCGATGGTAAAATAAGGGCAGGAGGCGTTCGCATAGCTGGTATCTGCAGAAGCCGTATTGCCCGACGAGCCATCGTACCTTGCGCTGGAAAGACTGATGGCCGTTCCACCCGGAATGCTGCCTTTGTTAAACGCTTCAGAAAAGCCAAAATGATCTTTTACCAGGAAACTTCTTTCGTAAACATGGCTGTGACCCGCCAGTACTACATCTACGCCAAATCTTTCCAGAATGGGTGTTATTTTCCTTCTGATGGCAACCAGGTCCTGTTCCATATCAGAACGATGCGAACCATTGGTATAGGGCGGGTGGTGGAGGCAGGCAATGGTCCATTTGTGTTTGCCGGCATTGGCGGCCAAATCTGCTTTTAGCCAAAGGGCTTGTTTGCCATTGCTGGTATCATCGTATAAACGGCTGCCATCATCAATGCCATAAGAATCCAGCATAATAAAATGGATGTTGCCGTAATCGTAAGAATAGTAATGTTCGGTTCCGGAAGCCAGTCCGCCGGATTCTGCATTGGCCGGCACGGTAAAAATGCCATAATAGGGAATATTGTGATCGGCAGCCCGGGTTTGGTCGTTGGCATATTCGTGGTTGCCGGGTACGGGGAAGACGGTATGGTTGTCAAAAATATTGTTGTCGTAGATATTGAAGAAGTTGTTGTTGTGTTCTGTTTCCGTACCGGCATTGTATGCGTTATCGCCCAGCATGATCACCATTTCTGCATTGTTATAATGGCCTTTCAGCGCCAGGTAACTGTCCCTGGAGCTTCTTTGCCTGCTGGTACCGGTACCCGGATCGCCAAAAACGCCAATGCGGATTTTACGTTTTGTGCCGGCAACAGGTGCTGTATTAAAATAGTTCCGGTAGCTGCCTTTTAATATATTGGCAACGGTGCCGATGGCGTAGTAATATTTTGTATCGGGTTTCAGACTGCTAATACGCAGTTCGTGTTCGGTTACATTTTTACGATCGCTAACGGAAGCACCCAGCGTATTTTCACTGTTGCCATACTTTATTCTGGAGCTGATGGCGGTTGCGGTGGTCCATTTTATTGTTATTGCATTTTCGCTTACCATTTGCAGCATGGGCCCGCGAACGATATCCGGATCAGGTGAAGCAGTGCGGGCAATCATTTCCAGGTCAAAACTAAAAGAGGGACTGTTGGGCGCCGACTGGTGTACTTCTGCCGCTATGATGTTTTTGCCATTGGTAAAACTGCTGGCTGGTATATCAAACCTTGTAATGGCATTGCCGTTTTTTTCTGTATTGGAAGCAAGCGTAGTGGCGGTGGCTTTGCCTGAAACATTGATGCGGGCTACTTCCGCACCGTTTACATAAATGATGGCGCCATCGTCTATATACGCATTCAATCGGATGCTGTTGAAGGCTGCAATGTCTGTGATGTTTACAGCATGCCTGAAATAAGTGGTGATGTATTTTTTTGCTGCATTGCTGCCATAACTGATGGTGGTTCTTTCCTTGCCAGCACCGTAGCCCAGCTCTGCAGGACCGCTTTTCCATAAAGCATCTTTAAAATCAATATTGCGCCAGTCTGCCATACCGGTGCCGGTGGGTGCGGCCATCCCTTTGTCCAGGTATTTCCAAACCGAGCCAAATTTTACGCAGGTGCTGTCTGCGCCCAAACAGGTGCAGGCAACCATGGAAAATAAAAACAATAAAAAGGGGCGAAGGCTACAATTGGGTTTCATACTGATTGTTTGTTGAGAACTGGCATTTGAATAAAAATATTGAAGGTTTGTGCAATGACAAATTAATTTATTATGACCTGGCAGAGCGGTTGATCAAGGAGTGAAAC
>Ga0075026_100000605_pt1 | contig 14729 bp, 13 predicted proteins | sample Str012_2_FD_71392 | JGI IMG/M metagenome (GOLD analysis project Ga0075026, IMG submission 71392) | Freshwater sediment microbial communities in response to fracking from Pennsylvania, USA - Straight Creek_MetaG_SC_2012 | ecosystem: Environmental > Aquatic > Freshwater > Creek > Sediment...
AATGGCACGATGACTGCCCGCTGGCCAAAAAACAAGATCATCAGCAATGAGAAAATAAAAGCCGGAGATGTAATCGTAGGACTGGCCAGTTCCGGTAAATCTACTTTTGAATCGGAATATAATAGCGGCATTGGAAGCAATGGATTGACCAGTGCAAGACACGATATACTGCATAAAACCTACGGCGCCCGCTTTCATGAGACCTATGACACCATGCTCGACGAACACGTCGTGTACATCGGACCGCACCGCATGCTCGACGAAATGGAAGTCATGGTGAATGGTCAGCCTTTCCTCACCAATATTGGTAAATTGTTACTAAGTCCAACCCGTACGTATTCTCCGGTGATGAAACTGCTGCTGGAAAATCATTTCGACCAGCTTCATGGATTGATACACTGCAGCGGTGGTGGTCAAACAAAATGCATGAAATATTTACCGGATAATTTCCGGGTAATCAAGGATAATTTATTTGAGCCTCCGATTATTTTCCAACTCATCCAACAAGCCTCCCATGCTGATCATCGGGAGATGTACCAGGTTTTTAATATGGGACATCGACTGGAAATTTTTACAGACGAAAAATCTGCCGGAGATATCATTAATACCTCACTTCAATTTGGTATCGAAGCAAAAATTGTAGGAAGGGTAGAAGCATCGGATAAGAAGGAATTGATTTTGAAAATAGGAAAGGAAGAAGTGGTGTATTAACGATCAGGTTTGTTTTTTCTTTCCCCATCTTGATTTCACATAATCATATGCCCGTTTCTCTTCCGCTGATTCGGGTTTTGCTCTGCGAAGGTATTCCCCGTAATATTTCTGCGCCAGTTTTGAATCCTTTAGTCCGGTTTCGGCAACCCTTCCGCTGTAATATTTCATCAGCGGGTTCACGAAAATAAAATATGCACTGTCGTAATTGGCGATCGCCTTCCTGAATTGTTTGAGCGATTCAAAGTTATCACCCAGGTTATAATAATACAGTTCAGCAGTACGGGAAAGTGCTTTACCGAGACAAACCTGCAGGAGTTCATTGCTTTTGGGAAAATCTTTGAGCTTTGCAAAGGCTTTCGCCTCGTAATAATATACCGATTCGGTGGCGATATCATTCATTTTCATCAGTTCACTTATACGAATACAATCTTCATATTTTTTAAGATTGTAATAACAGATGATCAATTCGGTCAGTGAAGACTGTGAGTTATCGGAGGACCGCAGCAGTCGCTCTCCTGGTACTAATGCCTGCTGATAATTTTTTGATTCGTAGGCAGATTGTATCCGGAGTTTTAAATAGGGTATGATGAGTGAATCTTTTTCAAGACCCGCGTCTAAAATGCTGTCGGCACGGGGAAATTCTTTTTCCTGCAGGAGAAATTCTACCAGCGCTGCTCCGTTCTTTACATCATACGGCGACATGCTATATGCCCGGTTCAGGTACCTGATGGCTGAATCATTTTCTTTTTTTCTGACGAAGAATTCACCCATGCTGCGATAGTTGGACGCCTTGCCTGGCTGAAGACGAATCAGTTTGCCAGTTAAGCTTTGCGCAAAGTCAGGATCATCTTTACGGTGAAGCGCCACGAGATACTGCATCGCGCCGACATTGTTCGAGTCAATAAGCAAAACAGATTTGTAGTACTTGTCTGCACTTCCAAAATCGTCTTTCATATAGTGGGCGTATCCCAGGTAACTAAGAATTTGAATATTGGAATCTTCTTTTATTTCAAAAGATTCGAGATAATTTATGGAACCATCAAAATCCTGGTTCTGAAATAAATCCATTAGTTTATTGCGGTCAATGCTTGTCGTCTGTCCATAACCGATGGGTTCACTGATGATAAAGTAACAACAGAGGATTAAATACTTTTTCAATCGAAATCAATTTGTAAAGAAACGCAGTTCGATTAACGTGTTGCTTTCTGAACTTCTAATCTGTATTTGATTGGCTGACGTTTATAGGATGTTACCAAAACCTCACCATTGCGCGCCGGTGTCCAAACACCACTTTCTTTTATTACCCGTACGGACTCGGCTTTCAGTACTTCTGGCCCGCTGATCGCTTTTACGTCGCTGATGACACCATCTCCCCTGACAATAAATTGCACGACCACATCTCCCTGTATTTCTTTATCGACTGCTTTGTCGGGATAATGTAAATGGTTGCCAAGATATTTCACCCATTCTGAACGGCCACCGGGATATTCCGCTTCAACTTCCACTTTTTTATATACCTTATCGGAAACATCTGTAAGAACCGGTTTTCCAGGAACCGAATCAGTATCAAAAACAGGTACGCTTTCGGCATTCGTTTCAACCGTAACATCTGAAATGGGCACTGCACCAATTGTGATGGTATGGTTGTCAACTTTGCTTTGATATTCCACGATACCTTCTAATATATCCCTCGCAATTTTTTCCTGGTTCTTACTATCCCGGATAAAAGCCTCATCCCGGTCATTGGTAATATATCCGCATTCGATTAAAACAGCTGGTACAGTAGCTTCTTTGAGTATATAAACCCCGTTAGATCTCTGTTTGAGTTCACTGGCAACTTCGTAATCTTTTTTGATGGTACCGGAAAGTATCGATCCGAAAGCAATACTTTTCGAATGAAACGGGGTTTGTTTGTCGCTTATGTAAAACTCAAATCCATTAGCATTTGAGTTTTTTAAATCAGCATTGACATGAATTGACAGGAACAGATCAGCACCTGAACGCGCGGCCAGCGCGGTACGATATTCCAGACTTTGCCTTATATCTGTTGAACCGCCTGAAAGTTCGTCTTTATCACGGGTGAGCACTATGTTCACATTATATTCTTTGGACAGTTCCCTGATCTTCGAAGCAAGGCGAAGACTGATTTCCTTTTCCGTACTTCCATTGATCCCGATCGCGCCTGCGTCTACACCACCGTGACCAGCATCTATAATAACAGTGATATTCTTTTCAGCAGGATGAATGACAGCATTGTTTTTTACTTTAAATGCAAATACACAGAATAAAACCAGTAGGATAGGAAGCACCATCAGTCTGCTGCCATAGTTGTTGCGGAGCTTTTGCCATTGGGTGATCATAGTAATTCGACGTTTTAATTGGTTTTGAAAAAATGGATGGATAAGTGTTGGATATTTACTTTGGATAGATTGCTGCACCAGCAATTCCGCATACTCATGCCTGTTAATTCCGGAGGCGGCCCATTCATCGGCCAGGAATTCATGAATAGCTTTGATTTCTTTTTTGATCAGGTAAAAGAATGGATTGAACCAGCACAGCACGGTAATAAATTCGAGCAATACAATGTCGAAGGAGTGGCCCTGCTGCACATGAAATAACTCGTGCCGGAAAATGCGTTGTCCCCGGTTGCTTTCAAGGTCCAGTCCGCGGGACCAGAATACCCTTTTGAAAAAAGAGAAGGGAGCTCCCTGTTCAGTAGTTTGATAAAATTTAAGGTCATGAATTTTTTCGAAATCATAGCGCCGGCTGATAGCTCGGATATAAAAGAGCGAACGCACGAAGCCAACAAGTAGAACGAGCGCGCCAACGATATAAATCATCCAAATAAAATTCCAGGCGGAAAGGATGCGATCGATATATCCCTGGTGTGCCGTAATGGTGACGGCTTCTTCCCAGCTACCATTGGTTACGCGGAGCAGGCGGATCGCGGCATTAGCATCCGAAGCTTGTGTGAAGCCGGGGAAAGAAATCCTGAGCAATGGAAGCAGTAGGCAGATAGCTACCAGGCTCAACAGGTAAATGCGGTTATAGCGGTGAAAGGCCTTGTTGCGCAGGAATATCCAGTAGTAGCCATACAGCAAACCGGAAATCAGGATCGTTTTGAAAGCATACATCAAAAAAATCATGGCTGGTCGTTTTTGAATAATTTGATCTGTTTCATGAGTTCTTCCAGCTCATTGAGGCTGAGCTTATTATCTGAGACAAACTGTGAGACCAGTTTCGCCGGCGAACCTTCGAAATAGCCCTTTACCAGCTGGTTAATACTTTTCTTGCCATAATCCGCCTTGCTAACTGCCGGCTTGTACACATTATTCCTTCCTTCGACCTTGTATTCAACAAAACCCTTCTCTACGAGGATCTTTAACATGGTAGCCACTGTGTTAGAATGGGGCCTGGGGTCGGGCATAGCTTCCAAAACGTCCTTTAAAAAGCCATGACCAAGCTTCCATAACACCTGCATTACCTGTTCCTCTGCCTTTGTAAGTGATTTCATATTATAACTAAGTATTTAGTCGTTGAACAAATATATAACTAAGAACTTAGTTTATGCAAATTTTTCTTTGTCTTTTAAGAAAATATTGTGATGGACTTTGCCGTAAATGAATTGCTTCCGTTGTCAAACCCTTTGTGGGCAAAGGTTTCAGAGGAATAGCAACAGATAGGCATCGACGTTATGCACAGCTTGTGTACAATTGAAGCCGCGCGGGGTAGAATATTTGTCGCAAAAGGTTATGAAGTTCGGGATGCAGTGACTATTTTTGCAGACGGTTCAGGACGGTTTCAGGCTATTCAGGTTTTACATTCTTTTTGCAACTTTCCCCGACACCTATTGTTATACTGATGTGATTCGTACCCGACAATAACTTCATTGTCAATTTTTATTATTTAGATATGAGGCAACTTAAAATTGCTACGCAGATTACGAACCGCGATTCCCAGGCGGTTGAGAAGTACTTGCAAGAGATCTCGAAGATTTCCATGATTACTCCTGAAGAGGAGACTGTGTTGGCCCAGCGCATCAAGATGGGTGACCAGAAAGCATTGGATAAGCTGGCGCAGTCGAACCTGCGTTTCGTGGTTTCTGTGGCAAAGCAGTATCAACACCAGGGGTTATCACTCAGTGATTTGATCAACGAGGGCAACCTCGGCTTAATTAAAGCGGCTCAACGCTTTGATGAAACGAAAGGTTTCAAATTTATCTCTTACGCCGTTTGGTGGATTCGCCAATCCATCCTGCAGGCGTTGGCAGAGCAGGGCAGATTAGTCCGCCTGCCTCAAAACAAAATTGGCACTTACAACAAAGCCAATAAGGCTTACATGGCTTTTGAACAGGAACATGAACGGGAGCCGAGTACAGAAGAACTCGCTGAACTGCTGGAGATGAGCGAAACGGAAATCAACAATATCTTTCAAAGCAACACACGTCACAGTTCGCTGGATGCACCCGTGCACGAAGCCGAAGATGTAGCGATGGGCGATTTGCTGGAAGGTGGAGATGATACCGACGACGATGTAATGAAAGATTCATTGCGCGCTGAAATTCGACGCGTATTGAAATCACTGAGTCCACGCGAAGCAGAAATCGTGAATGCTTATTTCGGACTGGATGGTGAAAATGGTGTTACGATCGAACAAATCGGTCAAAAATACGACCTCACCAAGGAACGCATCCGCCAAATTAAAGAAAGAGCGATCAAGCGCCTGCAAAAGGCACGCTACAGCAGCGCCCTGAAGGCTTATTTGGGATAGCATGAAATAACACAAACCTTTTGGTTGTGATTCATCCATACTATTGATCCCATAACTCTTGGTTCTTTTAAGAACTTTGATTTATGGGGTTTTTTTTGCCCGCCTTCCATACAACAAATACTCGCTTATTATTGTCTTCTTTAAAATCGTGCTTTTGGTCCTGTATGAAAAATAATTTCAGTTCGCTACGTTATACTTTCTTTTTTCTTTTGGTCTCGGGTCTTGGGTTCGTTTCCTGCGAGAAAGCAATCAGCTTCAATCTCGACCAATCAAGTACTCAGCTCGTAGTGGATGCATCGATTGAGAACGACAAAGCGCCAGTTGTCATTCTTTCCAAAAGCCTCGATTACTTTAGTGAGATTAGTCCCGACATACTTGCGGCTTCCTTTATTCACGGCGCCACTGTGAAGATTTCTAATGGAACAACTACAGTTGCGCTAAAAGAATACAAAGTACCCGTCGATACGAATGGCAATATTGTTTATTACTATTCAATAGATACTACTAATCCAGCTGGTTTAATGATTGGCGTTTTGGGCACTCAATACAACCTGGCGATTAGCGATAGTGTCAAGAGCTATTCGGCGCAAACGAGTATTCCCCTGCTCAAGAAAAAAGCCGATTCCTTATGGTGGAAAAAGGCTCCTAATAATCCAGATACAAACAAAGTCGTGCTGGAAGCCAGGGTAACCGATCCCCCCGGATTGGGGAATTATATCAGGTATTTTACCAGCACCAACCATGGACCATTTTTTCCGGGATTGAATTCGGTTTTTGACGATCAGGTCGTCGATGGAACAACGTATGATATCAATGTTGACCGAGGCGTAAACCGCAATCAGAAAATAGACATGAAAGACTATGTCTTTTTCGAACATGGAGATACGGTAACGGTAAAACTTTGTAATATCGACAAAGCAACCTATGATTTTTGGAGAACGATGGAATACAACTACCAAAGTATTGGCAATCCCTTTTCTTCTCCCACAAAAGTGATCGGGAATATTTCAAACAATGCACTGGGTTATTTTGGAGGCTATGCGGCGCAATATATGACATTGATCATTCCGAAATAGAGCTCGCTCCGTTTTTGAACCACATAGAACATAGGACAAATAAGGTTTCACATAGGACCTATGTGAAACCTTATTTGTCCTATGTTCTATGTGGTTCAAAAAAGCCGAATCACCATGATTGCATATAATCTAAGGTTAATTAAGCTCCAAAATCTTGATTAAACGCGTCGTCTATCCGACGCTTAATTTCAACTTTTCAGTTTATTTTTGTCGACTTAATCATGAAGATGGAAAACAATGCTGTTGAAAGAGTTCATTGCTTAATAATCGGATCCGGTCCCGCTGGTTATACAGCCGCTCTATATGCTTCCAGGGCAAACCTGAAACCCGTTTTGTACCAGGGAATCCAGCCAGGAGGTCAGTTGACGATTACTACGGAAGTTGAAAACTATCCGGGTTATCCCGATGGTGTGCAGGGACCTGAAATGATGGTTCATTTTGAAAAGCAGGCTGCCCGTATGGGTGCAGATATTCGTTTTGGTCTGGCGACAAAAGTAGATTTTTCCAAAACACCTTTTAAGGTTTGGATTGATGAAAGTAAACAGATCGAAGCCGATGCAGTAATACTGGCTACCGGAGCGTCAGCCAAATGGTTGGGATTGGAAAGCGAACAACGACTTAATGGATATGGAGTAAGCGCCTGTGCAGTCTGCGATGGATTTTTCTTTCGTGGAAAAGATGTTGCGATCGTCGGTGCAGGAGATACAGCAGCAGAAGAAGCTTTGTATTTGGCGAAGCTTTGTACAAACGTGCATATGCTCATCCGCAAAAGCGAAATGAAAGCATCCAAAGTGATGCAGGAACGCGTACAGCAAACGCCCAACATAAAAATCTACTGGAATAGCGAAACAGAAGAAATACTTGGTGAAACAAAGGTGGATGGACTTAAGATCAGGAACAACAAGACAAACGAAGTTCAAACGGTTCCGGTAAGTGGATTCTTTGTGGCGATAGGTCATCAACCCAATTCTGATATTTTCAAAGACTGGATCCATATGGATGATGCAGGATATATAAAAACGATCCCGGGTTCATCCAAAACAAATATTGAAGGTGTATTCGCAGCAGGCGATGTGCAGGATAAAATCTACCGCCAGGCAGTAACTGCTGCAGGTAGCGGTTGTATGGCGGCGCTGGATGCAGAAAGATATTTATCAGCGAAAGGGCTGGCATGATTTATATCACCTATCAAATAAATTCTGCAGTTTCCATATGCAACCTGCTATTCACTTCGCAATAGCGGGATTTCTGTTTCTTCCCAAGATTTAACATGTTGATTGGGGATTAATTTATAATTTCCAACACTTAATGCTATTTGCTTATATGGTTACAGTTCAGCTACATAATCTCATTATGCACGGTCATCACGGCGTTTACCAGGAGGAAAGGGAGTTGATGAATACTTTCGAAGTAAACCTGGACGTTAGATATGACGAAAAGAAGACTGATTTCGACAAGTTAGAAGACACGATCAGCTATGTGGACCTCTATGAGATCATAAAACAGAAAATTCAGGTGCCCGTTTTTTTGTTGGAAAAAATTTGCCAGGGAATTATCCGTAAGATCAAACATCAGTATCCGTCGGTGAAGGAAGTGAGTATATCCATTTATAAAATCTACGCCCCCATTGAGAATTTTGAAGGAAAGGTGGGCGTAACAATGCGAAAAAAATTCGACGATTAGTTGATCCATGGTTCGATACCTTTTATTACTGTTGCTGATCCTGCCTTTTGAAAATTTCGCCCAGGATACCAATGCTATGCTCAGGGAAGCACAGCAATTGGAGGAATCTTTGAAAGAGGTCGAATCTTTCGGAAAATATTTGGAAATCCTCAAACTTCAGCCTGGAAATCTCACTGCACTTTGTAAATGCAGCGAACTCTGTAGCCGGATTGGCAATCGTCAGACGGACAAAACAAAAAAGACAGACTATTTCAGGGCGGCTAAAACTTATGCAAATGCCGCGGTTCGGGTTAATCCCAATAACTCCGAAGCAAACTTCGTGATGGCTTTCGCACTCGGTCGGCAGACGCTGATCTCCAGCGGCAAGGAGAAGATTGCGGCGGTTAAGGATATACGTTATTACGCTGATTTGTCAATCAGGGAGGATCCCAATAATTTCAAATCTTATCACGTACTCGGGAAATGGAACTATGAAGTAAGTAATCTCAGCCTGACAGAGCGTTCACTTGCCAAATGGATTTTCGGAGGACTTCCCAAAGCTTCCTTGCAGGATGCCATTGCAGACTTTGAACGGAGCCTGGCATTGAATCCGGCATTTCTCCTTAATTACCTCGAACTGGCAAGAGCTTATTCCAGGAACAACGAACGACGACGGGCGGTTGGTATACTGGAAAAAATGCTTACGCTTCCCAACAAAATGATCGACGATACCAGGGTCAAAGATGAAGGGAGAAAATTATTGAAAGATTTGAAATAAGGGTGATCGAACGAATCAGATAACTTTTTTCTTCCATCTTCCACTCTTCATGTAAACGAAGGCCATGATAAAAGTTGAGGTCCAATAAATCCACTCCGACATCCAGCCATAGATGATCGAAAGATTGTAATAACCCAATACCAGGTAAACGTACAGGCAATAGAAAATGATCGTGATGATTTCGATGGCAAGGTTGATTGTCGTATTGCCCGTGCCTGTCACTGCATTGAGCCAGACGGTGGCGAATGACATCAAAACGAGCGCAGAAGAAACGACCCGTACAACAGGAATTGCAGCCTCAATAAAATCATCTCCCTGGCCATAGATGGAAAGGAAAAAATGCGGAAATAAATTCAACAGTAACGCTACGCAAATGGCCATTGTCATGCTCAGCTTCACAATTTTCACAATGAGCGTAATCACCAGTTCTTTTTTCCCCTGGCCAATCACATTACTCACCATCGCATTCGATGTAGATGCAAATGCCCATGTGAAAGCGCCAAATATGCCGAAAATATTTCTCATAGCATTACTGATCGCAAGGTCTCGTTGTCCGTGGTGTTCAATCAGGATATAGAAGAATTCCCAGCTGACAATACTGAGGGCATATTGAAAAATTAACGGTGATGACTGAACGAGGATAAGCCGGCTATTGGAGAGATCAAATTTCCAGCTTTTGGCAAGTTGAAATTGTTTTCCAATCCCTTTTTGCCTGATAACAACAAACACAACGATCATGCCTGCCGCCTCGGCAATAACAGAAGCATAAGCGGCGCCGTCAAACCCTAGTTTCGGCAATCCAAAATGGCCGAAAATCAGACTGTAGTCAAGGAAGATATTCGTCAGTGTTTCAGCAAGTGTACCATAAATCAGGAATTTGCTTTGATTGGTGCCGACCAATAAAGCATTTCTCAATTGATAGATATACAGAAACGGTAATCCCCAGATTCTTATTTTCAAAAACTGTACAGCTTGCGTTCTGAGTTCAACCGATTTCAGCGACATGTCCATCACCCAGGGTGCCAGGAGATAGGTTATCAAAATCCCGAGCACAGAAAGAACCAATCCAATGCGAATTCCCTGCGAAAAAAGTTTGCCTATCTCGCCCAACCTGTCTTCTCCGGCTCTGCGTGAGATCAACGCCTGGAGACCATTGTTAATGCCATTTCCGATCACTGCGAAAATGAGATAGTAAACTCCCGTGATGCCTGCAGCAGCAAGAGATTTTTCATTGAGATGACCGAGGAAAATATTATTGGTAATAAAATTAATCTGTGGAACCAGGATGGCGAGACTGATGGGAAGCGCAAAGCCAATGATCAGTTTATTGGTGACTTCTACTTTATAACGGTTATGGTTAGCAATGCTGCTCATGAAAAGGACTGCAAGGTAACAAAACTGTGCGAGTGGAAATACCCTGATGTTGCTTTGTTTCACGCAAAGACGCAAAAGAGGTCCAAAGTCGCAAAAGAGGACTGCCTTTGGCGCCTTTGCGTCTTCTTTGCGTCTTTGCGTGAAACCTCTGCTCTCAAAAAAAATTGTTATTATTGCGTCAGTCAATATGCTAAAACCCGTATTCAATATAGGCAACGAACAGGCATCGGTCGAAGATCTCTCCCAATGCCGCTTGCTCATGGAAGTCAATGCCAATTCGTTCAGCTATGTTTTGCTGAATTTAAGAGGCATGCGACCGGTCGTCATCAAATATTTTCAGTGGAACCAGTTCAAAACAGAGCTATTGGAGAATGTGCTGGAAGATATCATTCGGGAGGATGATTTCCTTGCGATCAATCCAAATGAAACCTTTCTGGTCTATAATTTTCCCGAAAGCAACCTCGTTCCCGAAAGATTGTTTAATATCGACACCAACCGGCAGTTAACGGATTTAGTTTATGGTGGATTAGACAAAAACCTGGTATTGAGTGAAAAAATTCCGTGGTGGGATTTTCATAATGTTTATCGCATACCAACAGAAGCACACCGATTGTTGCAGAAAAAATTTGCAGCGGGGAGGTATTGGCATTTTTACAGCCTGCAGCTGAAATGCCACAAGATGTTTAATGCCAAGGAGCAGCCTCAGTATTTGAAAGTTTTTTTCTATCCCGACAAAATCGTGGTGATTGCATTCAAGGAAGGTAAATTACATCTTGCTCAGAGTTTTTTTTTCCAGGATTCGAAGGATATAGCTTATCACCTATTGAACTGCTGCCGTCAACTCCATCTTAACCAGGATGAAGTAGTGGTAGAACTCAGTGGACTGATTGAGCGGGAATCCACTCTGTATGACGAACTTCAGAAATACTTTCTTAATATCTCCTTTGAAGCAGTGGAAGACAGCATCCGCATGAGCGATGAACTCAAAGAATTTCCCCGCCACTATTTTTCTTCGTTGTTGAAAATGGCCATATGCGTATAATCGGCGGACAAATGGGCGGAAGGAAGTTGAAGCCACCTTCAAAAATGCCATACACCAGGCCTACTACCGACATTGCGAAGGAAGGACTGTTCAATATTCTTGAAAACAATCTCGACCTGGAAGGGATCAAAACCCTTGATTTGTTTGGAGGCACCGGAAGTATCAGTTATGAACTGGCTTCCAGAGGTGCAGTCGATATGACCATCGTTGAAAAAGATCTCCAGATGTATGAATTCATCAGGAAAACTGCGGGTGAACTTGGCCTGGCACAGCTGAAAGTGGTTAGGTCGGATGTCTTCAGGTTCATACAGCATTGCACTGAACAATTCGATTTTATATTTGCCGGACCACCATATGCATTGCAAACCATCGACGATTTGCCAAAAAAGGTCGCAGAAAAAAAAATGCTTAATAAAAACGGGTGGTTTGTACTGGAACATACGCCCAGGAATGAATACGAAGCATATCCGCTCTTTAAGACCAAAAGGAATTACGGGACCACGGTGTTTTCGATATTTGTAAACAAAGAGCAGGCTTAAATCACCGGTTTACAATTTTAACATCACAATTGACTCACGACATTGCCTATGCGCCCTCTGTTCGTAACCGGAATTGGCACTGATGTTGGCAAAACCGTTATAGCGGCTATCCTCGCGGAAGCACTTCATGCCGATTACTGGAAACCCGTACAAGCGGGATTCGAAGGCGGAACGGACAGTGAATGGATCGGAGAGATGGTAAGCAATTCAGATACGGTCATTCACCCGGAATTATATAAACTTCGGTTGGCGGCATCTCCGCATTTTGCAGCCCGTGAGGAAGGCATCGGGATTAACCTGGATACCATCGCAAATCGTTGCGAATCCATTTGCAACCCGGGAAACGCAGGTAGCCAAAACAGATGGCTGATCGTCGAAGGAGCGGGGGGATTGCTTGTTCCGTTGAACAACAATGAATTTGTGCTGGACCTTGCTAAAAAACTCAAAGCAAAAACTGTCCTTGTAAGCAGGAATTACCTGGGTAGTATCAATCATTCACTTTTGACAGCACAAGCGGGTAAGTTAGCCGGGTTGGATATTGTCGGTTGGTTATTCAACGACCAATATTTGAACTATGAGGACGAAATCGTTAGATGGAGCGCGCTTCCCAGAATTGCTTCTTTTCCTTTTCTAAAAGGCCTGGGTAAGGAATTTATCCAGGAACAGGCCCGGCTTATCCGCCCCGTGCTGAGCAAAATGTTGCAGGACCATCATGGGTAATGCTTCTGGCAGATTTGCCTACCTTTGACGGCCTCCTTCTTATGGATCCTGTATGAATGTAAACTTCCTTTTTCTAAAAACACTGCGCATCCTGTTGTTGCCCTTTTCCTTCGTGTATGCGTTGATCATTGTTATCAGGAATTGGTGTTTCGATAGAAAAATTTTTGCAACCGCTGCTTTTAACCTGCCGATTATCTGCGTTGGGAATCTGGCAGTTGGTGGCACAGGAAAATCTCCGATGGTTGAATTCCTCATTAAAAGACTAAAAGATCAATTTGAAATTGCTGTGCTGAGCCGGGGCTATAAACGCAAGACGAAAGGATATGCTCTAGCCGATGAAGACACTACGGCACTCGACATTGGTGACGAACCCATGCAGTTTCATGTTAAATATCCTGATGTGGCCATAGCCGTGGGTGAGGAAAGAGTAGTAGCGGTTCCGCAATTGTTGCACGACCGACCCAATACGCGGGCCATTATTTTAGACGATGCATTTCAACACCGGTCAGTAACGGCAGGGCTCAATATTTTGCTTACAGACTATAACAATTTGTTCACCCGTGACTGGTTTCTGCCTACCGGCGATCTGCGCGACCAGAAGAAAAGTGCTCATCGCGCTGATATTATTGTCGTGACCAAATGCAACAAAGACTTCTCGCTGAAAGAGCGTAACGACGTGATACTTGAATTGAATCCGCTCAAAAATCAGGAAGTCTACTTCTCGTTTATTAATTACGGGAAACCTTATCACATCATTTCCAAACAGGAGATAGAAATCAGTGAAAAACTGGAAGTGTTGCTGGTCACGGGCATTGCCAATCCCGCACCGCTGAAAAAAATCCTGGATGAAAGAACCCAGGCCTATTATGAAATGGACTACAACGATCACCATATTTTCTCCATCGATGATCTCAAAAACGTGATCAGGAGATTCAACGGAATTCAGGCGAAGGACAAGATTATCTTAACTACGGAGAAAGATTCGGTCCGACTTACTAAATTTCAGCAGGAATTGAAAGATATTCCTCTTTTCGTCATTCCCATTGAACCGGGTTTCCTTTTTCACGACGAAAAACGCTTTACAGATTTAATCATTACATTCATCAGAGATTTCAAATACCAATCCTGAATCATGGGAAATAAGCATTCGAACAAGAATAAAGATAAAAAAAGACAGGACTCGTCACAGGCCCATATTGGAAGACTTGACATAACCAGATCAGGAATGGGATTTGTGGTGATTGATGGCATTGAGCAGGATGTGCTGGTGAGGCCCAATGATTTTAATACTGCTTTGCATGGGGATAAGGTTAAGGTGCGGGTGAAAATGGTGAACAGTGCTTCGAAAAGCGGTCGTATGCAAGGCGAAATAACTGAAGTACTCGAACGAAAACAAACTCTTTTCCCCGGCCATATTGAACTGAGCGACGCGTTTGCATTTTTTGTTCCGGAAACGGATAAGCCTATGCCGGATGTTTTTATTCCGCTGAATCAATTAAAAGAGGCGAAGGACAAGAGCCGGGTGATTGTAAAGATTGTAGAATGGGAAAAAAACAAGAAGCCAAGAGGCGAAGTAGTAGAGGTAATGGACAATGAAAGTTTGAACGATCAGGCAATGAAAGAAATATTGATGGAGAATGGCTTTCCATTATTTTTTCCGGAGGCTGTAGTCGAAGAATCAGAACGGTTGCCGGACGTTATTTCTGAAAAAGAAATTGCGGCGAGAAAAGACGTCAGATCTATTCTGACCTTCACCATTGACCCCGCAGACGCTAAAGACTTTGATGACGCCATCTCTTTTCGAATTCTTTCCAATGGAAATTATGAAATCGGAGTTCATATCGCTGATGTAAGTCATTATGTGGAGCCCGAAACAGCACTGGATAAGGAAGGTTATGACCGGGCCACTTCAGTGTATTTACCAGATCGCGTTAACCCGATGCTTCCAGAAAGGATCTCTAATGAACTCTGTTCCTTAAGGCCGCATGAAGACAAGCTCACATTTTCGGTCATATTTCAAATCACACCAAAAGCAGAAATAAAACAATATTGGATTG
>Ga0075026_100000607_pt1 | contig 14708 bp, 12 predicted proteins | sample Str012_2_FD_71392 | JGI IMG/M metagenome (GOLD analysis project Ga0075026, IMG submission 71392) | Freshwater sediment microbial communities in response to fracking from Pennsylvania, USA - Straight Creek_MetaG_SC_2012 | ecosystem: Environmental > Aquatic > Freshwater > Creek > Sediment...
AGACGGTGGTGGTGGTATCGGCTGTTCAGGTGGTTTAATCTGAGTTAGGTTAACATCTCCGGCAGCCATTAATTTATTTTCCGTTGGCTTCATGGCCGCAACCAGTAAATAAGCTACCAGCAATAATACCACTACCAGGCACATCGACAAAACGGCTTTCATCAACCTTCGTTGGTAATGTTTCCGTAAATCATAGGCTCCGTATTCTTTGTTGCGTGCATCAAAAATAATGTCCAGCACATCGGCTGAAAGTATATGAGCGGCTTCCATAACTATTTTTTTTGTGAAGTGAATAAACATCCCGCAGGCAGCAATCTGCTACCGTACATGGCATTTCAGTAAAATGATTTTGAAAAATAAATAATCAATGGCTGCGCTTCCGCGAAACAATTGAATGGATGCCCGATCACGGCAAACAGTTATTGGTTCCGGCAGGCGGTGTCGCCAGCAGCATATTCTCTCCGCGGAAAAATTGCTTTATCCTAAGATTTTATTTGGGACTGATTCCATAAAAAATAAAAAAAATAATCAGACTGAAGGATGGCAACAAATTAACCCCCCGTAATATTTTTCCTTTTGGCAACCACGTAATCCGCTTTTCATTTTTATGATCCTGGCATTTACGCATCAACATTGCAAAGATTGCGCTTGTTCTTTTCGGTCACAAAGTTCCGATCCATTACTTTTGCGCCAGCAATTTTATACCTGATGAAAAAATGTTTACTACTAACTATTCTATTCGCATCGGCACAGGCAAAGGCGCAGCTGATCAAGGATACCGGCATGCAAAAAAACTGGAGCCTGCACCTGCAGGCCACTGTGATACCACAATACCATTTTAATTTTACGGCGAAGTATACCGGCGATAACAGCTTGCAAACAGCTGAGGCCACCAAAGTTTCTGTCACCAATACCTATTTTATTGGCAGAAGACTTTGGCGCAATGCAGCCATCTATTTCAACCCTGAAATAGCCGGTGGCGAAGGATTGAGCAAGGCGACCGGTATTGCGGGTTTTCCCAACGGCGAAACATTTCGCATCGGCAGCGCCACGCCAAAACTGTATGTTGCCAGGGCATATATTGAACAAAAGTTTGCCATTGGCAATAATACAACCTTTGTGGAGGATGATCAGAACCAGCTAAGAGAATATGCACCCGCTTCCTATTTTTCTATCAGGGCGGGAAAGTTCAGCCTGGCAGATTTTTTTGACGACAATACCTATAGCCACGACCCGCGCACCGATTTTATGAACTGGAGCCTGATGAGTGCCGGCGCATGGGATTACCCCGCCAATACCCGGGGGTATACCAACGGACTGGTGTTTGAGCTAAAACAACCCTTCTGGGCCTTGCGCACGGGCATGGTGCAGGTACCCGAATTTTCCAACGGTCAGCAACTAGACACTAAAATAAGCGGCGCCTTTGGCACTGTACTGGAGGTGGAAAGAAAATTTACAGTAAACCCGCAACAAAATATTGTGGTAAAGCTCGGGGGGTTTTACAATAAATCGAGGATGGGCAATTACAACGAAGCCATACAGGACGGACTTGCACAAATGATGCCGCCCGATGTGACGGCCACCCGCAAATACAGCCGCGATAAAACAGGTTTTTACATCAATGCTGAACACAATTTTAAAAATGGCGGCAGTTTCCTGCGGTATAGCTGGAACGATGGCAACAACGAAACCTGGGCTTTTACAGAAATAGACAGGAGTTTCTCGGCTGGCATATCATTTAATGGTGCGGCATGGAAAAGGCCTGCAGACAAATGGGGACTGGCCTATGTGGGCAATGGCATTTCTGCGCCGCACCGGAATTACCTGGCCAATAAAGGTTATGGCTTTATCATTGGCGATGGCAATCTGAATTACGGCATTGAAAACATTATTGAACTTTTTTACAGTTACCATCTTTCAAAGTTGCACCTGTTCATCAGCCCCGACTACCAGTTTGTGGTTCACCCGGCATACAACAAAGACCGCGGACCGGTAAACATTGTGGCTTTGCGCATGCACTTTGAAATATAACACGCTAAAATTGTTAATAAAACCGGATTTGTGGTTAAATTAAATATTTTAGTGCATTCCATCCGGGTCTTTTAAATGCTATGGCCATGAAGTTAAAAGATATTACCAGCAAAATTTTGAAAGGCGACTTCAGCAGTTTGCTGGGTCTTGGCAAAGGCAAAGACAGCATCCATCCTTCCGAAGTGGCCACTATTCTTTATTCATTACCGGCAGATGCCGCCACCAATGCATTCCTGCAGTTTCAGCCCAATAAACAGGTGTATGTTTTTCCCTACCTCGACCGGCAGGTACAAAAAACCGTCATCAAAGGCATTGGCAAAGAAAAAGCCGCCTATATCCTCAATGCCATCAGCTCAGACGACCGTACTATTTTTCTTTCTACCCTCAAGGGCGCCGAACGTACAAAACTGATTGAACTCTTAAATGATGCCAACAAAAAAGTTACTTACGATTTGCTGGGCTATCCCGAAAAAAGCATCGCAGGGCTGATCAATACCGACTTTGCCACCATCGATACCAATATGACCATTGCGCAGGCCCGCGAACACCTGCAAAAATTTCACAAAGACACAGAGGCCGCCAACGTTATCTACGTGGTAAACAAAGAAGGCAAACTGATTGATGATATACCCGTAAGAAGGTTTGTACTAAACGACCCCGGCAAAACCATTGAAGAAATACTGGATGGCTTCTGCACCCGTTTAAAAATAACAGACAGCCGTGAAGATGCTGTGGCTATGTTTAAAGAATTTGACCGGGTGGTGCTGCCCGTTACCAACGACGATGACATACTGCTGGGTGTAATAACGGTGGATGATGTGCTGGACATTGCCGAACAAAAAGATACCGCCGCCATCCAGAAGTTCGGGGGTTTGGAAGAACTGGATTATCCTTATGTAAAAACACCCTTCTTTTCTTTACTGCGCAAACGCGCCGGCTGGCTCATCATTTTGTTTGTGGGCGAAATGTTTACGGCTACTGCTATGGGGTATTTCGACAAGGAAATGTCTAAAGCCATTGTGCTGGCCCTGTTTGTACCCCTTATCATTTCAAGCGGTGGCAACAGCGGTTCGCAGGCGGCCACACTTATTATACGGGCCATGTCTTTAAAGGAACTAACGCTGCGCGACTGGTGGTACGTGATGCGCCGCGAAATATTATCGGGCCTTTCTCTGGGCATATTGCTGGGCACCATTGGCTTTTTACGCATTACCCTCTGGCAAAAACTGGGCTTATACCATTATGGCGATCACTGGTTGCTGCTGGCCATCACCATTTTCTTTTCACTCATCGGCATCGTTATCTGGGGTACCCTCAGCGGTTCCATGATACCCATGATTCTAAAAAAGCTGAAAATTGATCCGGCTACTTCATCTGCGCCGCTGGTAGCCACACTGGTAGACGTAACCGGGCTTGTAATCTATTTCAGTATTGCGGCAATTATTTTAAAAGGAACACTCCTTTGATTTTTTACCACAGAGGCCAGGAGGCTTTTGCATAACAGCTGAATTCTGTTATCCTCAAATCGCAGCAATCATAGTTCAGACAATTTCAGTAATTTGTCCATACAAACTACTGCACATGAGAAAAAAACAGGTACTCGCCTTGTTGTGTTTTGTCTTTATCATCCCCCGTCTTTCTGCTCAAACAAAACCCGTAAAAATTCCGGAGAATAAAAAAGCTGTACTGGCTTCCGTTGAAAAACACCAGCAGGAACTGATCAACCTCAGCGATTCTGTGTGGAAGTTTGCCGAGACCGCCCTGAAAGAAACGCAATCGGCCAAAATACTGGCAGACTATGCAGAGAAAAACGGATTTAACACACGGAGAGGCATAGCCGAAATGCCCAGCGCCTTTATTGCAGAATATGGTTCGGGCAAACCCATCATTGGCATACTGGGCGAGTTTGATGCCTTACCCGGACTGTCGCAAAAAGCGCAAACCAGCAGGGAAGCACTGAATGCCGCTGCGCCGGGGCATGGTTGCGGGCACAATATGTTTGGCGCTGCCAGCCTCGGTGCTGCGCTGGCCATAAAAGAATTGATTGCCACGGGTAAGCTCAAAGGCACCATACGTTTTTATGGCACCCCCGCCGAAGAAGACATTGGCGGTAAAATATACATGGCCCGCGCCGGTTTGTTTAACGACCTGGATGTCTGCCTGGACTGGCACCCCGACTCTGAAAACAAGGCCAATATGCAGAGTTCGCAATCTATGATCAGTTATATGGTAGAGTTTAAAGGCAAGAGTGCCCATGCTGCGGCAGACCCGTGGAATGGAAGAAGTGCGCTGGATGGCGCTGAATTTTTTACGCATGGCATCAATTACCTGCGCGAACACGTGCACCCCAGCGTACGCATGCACTATGTTTTTAAAAAAGCCGGCGATGTGCCCAACGTGGTGCCGGCCGAAGCCAGTGTGTGGATCTGGATCCGCGATTCCAAACGGTCTGGTGTAGCCGCAGTTGAAAAAAGAATGCGTGAAATAGCCCAGGGCGCCGCCACCATGGCCGGTGTGGAAAGCTCCGTAAAACTCACCAGCGGCGATTATGAACTGCTGATCAACGAAACAGGCGCCAAAGCTTTGCAGGCAAATATGGAACTGGTGGGGCCCATTACCTATACTACCGAAGAAACAAAATTTGCCAACGATATTATGAAAGCATACGGCAACGAACCAAAGGGACTAAACGGCGCCATCAAACCACTGGAAACAACCCGGCCTGACCCCGATGACGGTTCAACGGATGTAGGCGATGTTAGTTTTATCGTTCCTGAGATCAGTTTGTTGGCGGCTACTGCACCGTTTGAAGCGCCCTGGCATTCCTGGGTGGTGGTTGCCTGCGGCGGCATGTCTATTGGCCATAAGGGAATGTTGTTTGCTGCCAAATCTTTATCGGCCACTATGGTTGACTTGTTTGAAAACGAACCATTGCGGCAAAAAATCCGCAAAGAGTTTGACCAGCGCAAGGGCAATGAAGTATGGAAAGCCATCTTGCCGGATGGGCCACCACCGGTACCCTCACCCCCTACCCCTCTCCCGCTTCGCTAGAGAGGGCGCCTCCCGGTATTTTTGCTTATAAATTACAGGCGGAAAATCCATGAATTATCCATCTTCATAAAAAAGCAAATACCCATTGTCAAAATCCAGCTGATAAGAAAAGATAGTAATCAATAAAGAGTCTTAAGGAGGGGCAACCGTCGACACAAAGTGGAGAGGGACTGGAGGTGAGGGGATAATTAAAACACAAACTTATCAATTGCTGTTTTTGCCTTAATTTCGGCATTCAAATCTTAAGAATATATGGCTGAAGCGATTCTTATGCCCCGTTTAAGTGATACCATGACCGAAGGCGTGATTGCCGCCTGGCATAAAAAAGTGGGCGATAGTGTTAAAAAAGGCGATCTGCTGGCTGAAGTAGAAACTGACAAAGCCACCATGGAATTAGAAAGTTATAAAGATGGCACCCTCCTGCACATTGGCAGCGATAAAGGCGGCAAACTTCAGGTAAACGACCTGCTGGCCATTATTGGCGCCCCCGGTGAAGACATTAGCAGCCTGGTAAAAAGCGGTGGCACTGCTGCCCCGGCAAAAAAAGAAGCGGCCCCAGAACCCGCTAAAACAGCACCCAAAAAAGAGGCCTCACCAGCGGCTGCGGGTCTTGACCTGACCAAGGTAGAAGAAGTGATACTAATGCCCCGCCTGAGCGATACCATGACCGAAGGCGTTATTGCGGCCTGGCATAAAAAAGTGGGCGATGCGGTGAAGAAAGGTGATTTGCTGGCCGATGTGGAGACCGACAAAGCCACCATGGAACTGGAAAGTTATAAAAATGGAAAACTCTTATATATTGGGGCACAAAAAGGCGATAAAGTTCCGGTAAACGCTTTGCTCTGTATCATTGGTGAAGAAGGCAAAGTGGATATTGAAAAAATTGTTGCCGCTTCCAAAAGCGGCCCGGTGGCGCCCGCAGCTGATGCCGCTCCTGCAGAAACTGGTTCCGGTACTGGTGCTGCTACCAGTGCTTCACCTGCTATAGAAGAAGCGCCAGTTGCTGCATCCAATGGCCGCGTAAAAGCGTCTCCCCTTGCAAAAAAATTAGCCGCCGAAAAAGGCATCAACATTGCACAGGTACAAGGCAGTGGCGATGGTGGCAGGATTACCAAATCTGATATTGATAATTATAAACCAGCCGCAGCAAGCAAACAAACTGCGTCCGCTGGTACTTCCTCTTCTTCCGGGGTTACGGGTGCCGCTGCCGGACAAGTTAGTTTTGAAGATGTACCGGTAACGCAAATGCGCAAAGCCATTGCAAAAAGCCTGGCAGGAAGTTTATTTACCGCGCCGCATTTTTATGTAACCATGACCATTGATATGGACAAAGCCGTTGAAAGCCGCGCCAAACTCAATGAAGTAAGCAAAGTAAAAATTTCTTTCAATGATATGGTGCTGAAAGCATGCGCCCTTGCATTGAAACAACACCCTACCATCAACAGCAGCTGGAGGGGCGATACCATCAGGGTAAACCACCACGTAAACATAGGCGTGGCCGTGGCTGTGCCTGATGGATTGCTGGTGCCGGTGGTTCGGTTTGCAGATACAAAATCGCTGAGCCAGATAGGGGTGGAAGTAAAAGAATACGCACAAAAAGCAAAAGATAAAAAACTGCAGCCGGCCGATTGGGAAGGCAGCACATTTACCATTTCTAACCTGGGTATGTTTGGGGTGGACGAATTTACGGCCATCATCAACCCGCCCGATGCCTGCATTCTTGCAGTAGGCGGCATACAACTCATACCCGTTGTAAAAGATGGCCAGGTAAAACCCGGCAATGTTTTAAAAGTAACCCTAAGCTGCGATCACCGCGTAGTAGACGGCGCATCCGGTGCGGCATTCCTGCTTACGCTGAAAAGCCTGCTGGAAGAGCCTTTGCGCATGCTGATCTAAATAAAATATTTTTTTGAAAGCCACCGATTTGAAGATCAATCTTGGAATCGGTGGCTTTTTTTTACCTGTTTTTTTTCGCACAGCGCTAAAAGAGAAATAAAGATGATTTCTTAGGCATTCGTTTCGAAATAATTTCCTTGTTTTTTTTCTTAGTGAAGCACGGCTTCATCAACATTATTTTTTCTGATTGTACTGCTGGCAATCTTCTATGCTTTGTAGTCTCAGCACTCATTTTATTTTACCTATTGCTCCTTTTCCCATTGTTCCCTTAGCACTCCTATTCCACTCTTAGTCCAAATTTTGTTAACTTGTACGGATGCAGAAATCAACCATCCAGTTATTGCGGTTTCATTTCTCTTTTTTCCTGCTACCGGTTTATCTGTTTGCGCTCAGCCGGGTAGCGTATACCAACTGGTGGAGGGCACTGCTCATATTTTTCATCCTGCATTTGCTGGTATACCCGGCCAGCAATGGTTACAACAGTTATATGGACCGCGACCAGACCAGCATCGGCGGTATAAAAAATCCGCTGGCACCCACACTGGAACTGTACATTGTTACACTCATCATGGACATTGCAGCGGTGTGCCTCAGCTTTATCATCAGCCGCTGGTTTGCTTTGGGTATCTTACTCTACATACTTGCATCCCGGGCTTATAGCTTCCGTGGCATCCGGCTAAAAAAATATCCTTTTGCTGGATACCTTACCGTGGTGCTGTTTCAGGGTGCTGTTACCTATTGGCTGGTGTACCATGGTTGCCATCAACCCACTACCCTGCAGGTACCTGCCAGCGGCATGCTGGCCAGTAGCCTGCTGATTGGAGGCTTTTACCCATTAACCCAGGTATACCAGCACGATGCGGATGCAAAAGATGGTGTTAAAAGCATCAGCAGCCGTTTGGGCTACCGTGGCACATTTGTATTTACAGCGGTTGTTTACAGCATTGCGTTTGCCGTGCTCGGTTATCATTTTTTTTCTGAGCTGGACTGGAACAAATTTTTTGTACTGGCAACCTGCATGCTGCCGATTCTCGTATATTTTTTTATATGGGCACGAAAAGTGTGGAAGGATGTATCGGCCGCCAGTTTTAGCAATACCATGCGCATGAACCTGCTGGCTTCCGTTTGCACCAATACCGGCTTTTTAATTCTCGTCATCTGGAAAACAATCAGTCCTTGAGTAAAATAATATCCATCGGCACCGCTTCACCTGCACACAAACACCGGCAGGAAGATATCATGCACTTTATGCAGCAGGTGTACGCCATGAACGAGACGGACAAACGAAAATTGAAATTCCTCTACCACCAGAGCGGTATCGATACCCGGTATTCTGTGGTGGCGGATTATAACAAAAGCCTCCCGGAATGGAAGTTTTACCCGCATTCTGAAAACCTGGAACCCTTTCCTTCTCTTGAGCTGAGAATGATCTGGTACAACAAGTACGCACCGCCCCTGAGCGTAGATGCCATCCGTAATTGTGTGGATGGCTATATCCATACCCGTGAGATAACCCACCTGATTACCGTGAGCTGTACCGGCATGAGTGCTCCCGGCCTCGATTTGCAGGTGATGGAACTAATGGATCTTCCAAAAAACATTTACCGCAGCTCTGTAAATTTTATGGGTTGCTATGCGGCCATTCATGCCATGAAAATGGCCGATGCCATTTGTAAAAACGATGCCACGGCAAAAGTGGTGATTGTATGCACAGAGTTGTGTACCCTGCATTTTCAAAAGGAACCGACCACCGATAATATCGCCTCCAGTTTATTGTTTGCAGATGGGGCAGCAGCGGTTTTAATTACGCACGATACTTTTCCCAAAAAAGGCTTGCACATTGATAGCTTTTATGCCGAAGTGGTGCCAAAAGGAAAAAAAGACATGGCCTGGGAACTTTCCGGCACTGGTTTTTTAATGACCCTCAGCGGTTATGTACCCGATCTGATTGAAGAAGATTTTGAATTGCTGGTAGGCCGGGCCCTGCAGCATGCACAAAAAACAAAGCAGCACATCAGTAACTGGTGTATCCATCCTGGCGGCAAAAGAATTCTGGATGCCATTGCAAAAACACTGCATTTGCCGGCATCTGCATTGCAGCACAGTTATGATGTAATGAAAGACTACGGCAATATGTCTTCTCCTACAATATTATTTGTGCTGAAACAGGTGATGCAGGAATTACAGGGCAATGAAAGAGCAGAAATATTTGGTGCTGCATTTGGCCCGGGACTAACGATGGAGACCTTTGTTTTATCGGGCAACTGATACCAGTTTGTTTTTTTAAAATTAGCACAACAATCCATTTTATATACTGTAGTTTTAATTTATTCCCGTATTACCGGGACAATACTTATAATCTGTTATTGATTGAAGCGCTCCGGAAAAAAAGAATTACTTGATGGTGCAGATATTCCTTTCGCGGATATCCGGCAAAACATGAAGGAGCTTGATTTTATCAATACCTGGCTGGGCGGGCATGCCATCACACTACAGGGTTTTAAACAGCTGGTACAAAACAGGAAAACGATTTCAGTTTGCGAAATTGGTTGCGGCGGGGGCGACAACCTGCTGGCCATTTATAACTGGTGCCGCAAAAAAAACATTGCCGTAGAAATGACGGGCATCGACTATAACGCAGACTGCATCCGCATTGCACAAGAGCGATTGCCTTTAAAGAGTACCCGTTTTATTACCGCCGATTATAAAACAGTACATTGGGACGGGCAAAAACCCGATATCGTTTTTTCATCACTTTTTTGCCATCATTTTACCGGTGAAGAGCTGCTGTTTATGCTGCAATGGATGCATGCCAACGCGGGAACCGGCTTTTTTATCAACGATCTGCACCGCCATATTTTAGCATATTATTCTATAAAAATACTAACCGGTATTTTCTCAAAATCCTATCTTGTAAAGAATGATGCGCCCCTTTCTGTACAGCGCGGACTCATAAAACAGGAGTGGGAAGCATTGCTGCAGGCATCGGGCGCAGCAAATTACCGTATTGAATGGAAATGGGCTTTTCGCTGGCTGATCATTTGCCGGCATTCATCAACCAACCACCAGCATGTATAGCTTTGCCAATCAAACGGCTTCCCTGGCAGACCCTCTTGCATTGGAAGCCCCAGTATATGATGCCGCCATTATTGGCGGAGGCCTTGCGGGGCTGGCACTGGCCATACAACTGGCCAAAGAAAATTTCAGGGTAGTGGTTTTCGAAAAAGAAAAATATCCCTTTCACAGGGTATGCGGAGAGTATATCAGTTTTGAATGCTGGAATTTTTTGGAAAGCCTGGGCTATCCTTTAAGCGATATGGATTTGCCCGTTATTAAACAGTTACAGGTTTCTTCGCCCAATGGCAATACACTGGAGCATGCGCTGCCACTGGGTGGTTTTGGCATCAGCAGGTATAAAATAGATGCCGAGCTGGCACAGATAGCCCGGCACAATGGCGCCACAATACACGAAGAAGAAAAAATAAACGAAGTAATTTTCGATGGCCGGTTGTTCACAGTAAAATCTGATACCAGCTCCATCAAAGCAAAATGTGTTGCTGCCAGTTTTGGTAAACGCAGCAACCTGGATGTAAAATGGAAACGGCCTTTTACCCTGCAAAGACCGGGCAAACTCAATAATTTTATTGGGGTAAAATACCATATTAAAACCAACGCGCCGGCTGATGCCATTGCACTGCATAATTTTTCAGACGGGTACTGTGGTATGTCGCAGGTAGAAGACAATGCCTGGTGTCTTTGTTATCTTACTACCGCCGGCAACCTCAAAAAATCGGGCAACAGCATTGGCAGTATGGAGCAAAATATTTTGTACAAGAACCCCTTTCTCAAAGAAATTTTTACCCATTCAGTATTTATCAGCAAAGAGCCGGTTACAATTGCACAGGTAGCGTTTACCCAAAAAAAGCAGGTAGAAGATCATATTGTGATGGTGGGCGATGCGGCGGGCATGATAACGCCTTTGTGTGGTAATGGTATGAGCATGGCCCTGCATGGCAGCAAGCTGGCAGCCGGTGCCATCACGGCTTTCCTGCGCCACCAGATAACCAGGAAGGAAATGGAAGACAGCTATACCCTGCAATGGAAGCAACATTTCTCCAGGCGATTGCGCACCGGAAGGTTTATCCAGCGCATGTTTGGCAAAACCTGGCTTACCAATGTTTTTATTGCTATATTGAAACCGTTTCCCAAAATAATAGCATATTTGATACGCCAAACCCATGGAGAACCCTTTTGAAAACGAATTGAAATTGCATGAAACAGCTGTTACTGGTATTGGGGTTTGGGCTACTGATCATCGTTAGTAGTGAGGCACAAAATTACCGCGCCATACAAGGCTCCTCGTATGCGGGAGCGCTGGGCGTACACAACAACCCCGCTTCCATTGTTAGCACTCCCTTCAAATGGGATGTAGCGCTTTTTGGGGCCCAGCTTACCAGCAGCGCCAATGCTTTCAGTATTCACAACTATTCTTATCTTTCTTCACCCGCCAACTCGCTGTACCGGGTAGACCATGGGCAGTTTGCACGCAAAGCCAATATAGATTTCAATATCAACCTGCTTAATGCCAGGATTGCGCTGAACCAGAAAAGCAGCATTGCTTTTGGCGCCAGCCTCAGGGGCTACAACAACTTAAAAACAAGCGAATACAATTATTACGACACCCTGCACAATGTGAGCAATTTTTTAGAAATCAACCCCGGAATTGACAATATAAACGGCAAATTCCGGAGCAGTACCTGGTTTGAAGGCTATATCAGTTATGCACGTACGCTTTCCAACAATGAGTTTGGCCGCCTGAACGCCGGCCTTACGGTAAGGGTCGGCAAGGGGCTATCGGGCGCCCGTGCCGATATCAACAATTTGAGCTACACAAGAAGTTTTCAGAACAACAGAACCATCTACAACATTACCGGTGCAGACGCCGTCTATGGCTATTCTGCCGGTTATGACCAATGGAAAAGCAGCAACAGCAGCGCACAAAACACCAGCGGATTTACGAAGTATACCGAAGGTGGTGCTTCCATTGATCTTGGCGCAGAATACCTGATAAAACCCCAGGGCACTACCAGTTTCGCCGACGAGGAAGATTATTATGATTACGACTGGAAGATTGGACTGTCTTTGCTCGACCTTGGCGCCAACCAGTATAAATATGGCACCGAAAGCAGGGTTATTTACGGTGTTAACAACAATATTACAGGCAGCATACTGGACAATAAATTTGATTCAACTGTAACTACATTCAAAACCTTTAATGACAGTCTTGCCACCGTTACAAACAGCGCACAGCTGGGGGGCAAAATGATTGTGCTAAACCCCACACGCCTGGTATTAAATGTGGATCATTACCTAGCCGGCAATTTTTACATCAATGCTGAATTGTCCATCAATATACCATTAACGTCTTTCAACAAAACCTATTTCCAGGTAAAGGAAATCAACCTGCTGGCACTTACACCCAGGTGGGAAACCAAAAGATATGGATTTTACCTGCCCATACAATTCAACACGCAAAGCCAGTTTTGGGTAGGCGCTGCATTTAAAGCCGGGCCCCTATTGCTGGGCATACACAATCTTGCAAATTTGTTTTCAAAAACATCCACGCAAACCGGTGGCGGCTATATAGCCCTTGTTTTTCGCGCACCCAAAGGCGCCAATGGCAAAACAGACAAACGGCTCAACTGCCCCAAACCCATCTGGTAAATTATCTTAATAGCTGTACTGCCGCAATTGCGCACCATTTTATTAATGGTAAATGATCTTATATACTGCGCAAAAATCCTATTTTCATACAGGTTTATAAAATCAGGTCACGCATGAAAAAAACATTTCTTTTAGTCACTTCATTTGCATTGCTCTTTACAGTATTTTGTCAGAAAGATAAAAAACCAGGAGAAGCATTCTATATGCTGGATGCCAACATGAAGAGCACACAGCAGGAAAATGCTGTTTATTTTATTCATGCTGTCAAACTATATGATAGCTGCTGGCAGTTTGATACCTATAACCTGTATGGGCCGATCATCAGTTCTGAACAATACCTGGATGAAAAGGGTACTCAGGTCAACGGCATGTTTTGCTATTATAATAAAAAAGGCAAAGTAGATTCCAGCGGTGTTTATTTAAAAGGGTTTCAGGATGGTCCCTGGTACTTTACAAATGATACCGGTCGTTTCTGCTTACAAAAAGATTACATAGCCGGAAAACTTTGTGCCATAAAGAATATTATCAAAATTGACTCACTAAAACATTTGCAAAAAGATAATGCCAGCAAGGCTGCGTCAAATGAGGTGGAGGCAGATTTTGTCGGCGGCCAGTCACGCTGGATATATTATCTTGGCAAACACATGAACTATCCGGAAAGGGCGTTAAAAGCCAATAAACAAGGTACTGTTGTAGTACAGTTTATCATAGATACCGAAGGAAATGTAACAGCTCCAGAAATTGCACAATCCGTTGAATATTCACTCGATCAGGAAGCACTTCGGTTAATTAAGGGTTCACCCGCCTGGATTCCATCAACAATTGATGGTAAAAAAGTAAGGGCTTATAAAAAACAGCCAATTACATTTAAGTTTGAAGCGAACTAAAGTTTTCAATAAATTTTGAAATTTCAGAAATAGACTTTAATTTTAGGCTGTCAATAAAATGCCATGAAATTAACAGACGCCAAACTACAGTTTATTGCTTCCTGGGGTGCATTTGGTACGCACTGGGGCATCAATCGCACCATGGCACAGATACACGCTTTGTTGCTGGTGAGTGCAGTACCGCTTACGCAGGATGATTTGATGGAACAGTTGAACATCAGCCGTGGCAATGTAAACATGAATATCCGCGAACTGATTGACTGGGCCCTGGTAGACCGGGTGATTGTACCCGGCGAACGCAAAGAATATTTCAGCGCAGAGAAAGACATCTGGAAGGTCTCCCGCCTCATCATTAAAGAAAGAAAAAAACGTGAGCTTGATCCCATGCTGAAACTGCTGGAACAATTGAAAGACGTGGAAGGCGATAGAAAAGACAAGAACGTAAAGCAATTTGTAGACACCGTTACCGGCATCAAACGTTTTGGCGAACAGGCCGATAAAATGCTGGACGTAATGATAAAAGCCGATGAGAACTGGTTTGTGGGAAGCCTGATGAAATTTTTCAAATAATATAAAGCTCACAATAAAAGCTGTTGCCCGTAACAGCTTTTATTTAAATCTATACTTTCATTACTTTCTGAAATTTTGAAATTTATATGAAACACATTTTACCTTCTTTACAAATTATTTTTCTGGTGGTAGCAGCAGTGCTGGCAATTAGCAGCTACCGTTCTGATGAGGGTCTGCTTGCACTGGCCGCCTGGCAGTTGCTCGTGGGCATTTGCCAACTGCTGACGGCCTTGTTTCTCAGCTATAAATACTGGCAGTCGCCATTCCTCAAAAAGTTATACGTTTATTACTGGCTCGTCGTCATTTTTTCACTGGGCCTGTTCAGCGTTCCCGGATTGAATGGATTGAAAGCGGGAAAAGGGGCGGTTCAAAACATCATCGTGTTTGTGATACCCTGCTGTATTGCCGTTTATTTTACCATCATTGTTATGATTTCCTTCTACGCTAAAAACAAACTCTACTATTATGAAAAATAAAAAAATTGTCATCGCAGGCGGCACTGGTTTTATCGGCCAGGCAATGGCAGCTTATTTTGGCAAAGACAATCAA
>Ga0075026_100000608_pt1 | contig 14700 bp, 13 predicted proteins | sample Str012_2_FD_71392 | JGI IMG/M metagenome (GOLD analysis project Ga0075026, IMG submission 71392) | Freshwater sediment microbial communities in response to fracking from Pennsylvania, USA - Straight Creek_MetaG_SC_2012 | ecosystem: Environmental > Aquatic > Freshwater > Creek > Sediment...
AGTGCGACGAACGCACCGCCGAAGACGGCGAGCCGGCTCACCGTCGTGTTGATGTTGTCCTCGTGGGTGGCCACCTGGACGTTCGACCACGCGAGCGCCTGGGTGACACCCTTCTGCTGCATGTCGTAGTGACCTTCCATCACCGAGATGGCGGCGAGCACCTTGGTGACGTTCTTGCTCGCCACGGCCGGCTTGAGCAGTCGATCGACATCGTCGAAGAACGACGCGCCGGCGTCACCGCCGATCTCCACCAGTTGGCGCTGCACCTGGGGGGCCAATGCCTGCTTGGACCAATAGGTCATCGCTTCGTCGAACACGGCCTTGTCGCCGGCGATCTTGTTGAGGTGCCGTTGCATGACAGCGATGCCACCCGACTTGAACCCGTTGGGCGACGCCGCCACCACGCCGATGGCGTTCGCCTCGGTCCACGCGCCGAGCAGACTCGCTTCGGGCGGGTTGGTGGCCGAGCGCAACCCCTGGGCGGTCTTGAGCGCCTGGTAGTCGGCACCGCGAACGCTCACCCGCTGCAGGGCCAGGAACCCGATGACAGCGGTGGCGACGAGTGCGAGCAATGGCACGGCGATGAGCAGGTTCACCCTGCCGCCGATCTTCATCCGTCGAAGCATGTGCCCCGTCCCTTTCACTGCCTGCGGGTCGTCCCGGCCGCGCTCAACCTCGAGGCGTCGGCGAACATGCATCGGTCCGGAACCAGACGAACTTGAGAGTTCCTTGGAAATTCCCTCAAGGTGGCGAACCGATCGACCGAAACACGCTCAGGACGTGATGAGAAAGGAAGCAACCCGGTGACCTCTGCCCCGCTCGTTCCCCACAGTGCCAGCGACCCCATCTGGGGCTTCGTCGCGCAACTGCGGGCGGCGCGGTTCACCGGCGAAGCGATCATGGGCGTGGGCCCGCGAGTGCGGCTGTTCTGCCGCCAGGGCGTCGTGTATCTCGCTGAGCGTGAGGGAGATCCCCCGCTCCCATCACGCTTGGTGGCTGCCGGGGCGCTGACAGCCGAGCAACTCGCCAAGGGTGTGATGCTCGTCGACGGGGTGATGTCGCTGTCGAAGTTGTTCCTGCGCGCCCCATCTGCCGACCGCACCTCGATCGAACTGGCGATCACACACGGCAACGACACCGTGTTGGCCGCCGTCGCCGACGACCCCGTCGTCACCGTCGAACTGCACCCCGATCACCACCACTCGTCGGGCATCCACGAGTGGTTGCCCGAACCGGCCGCCGACGACCTCGCACCGTTCGACGACGCGCTCACCGTGTCGGCGCCCGCTGCACCGCCGGTCGACGCGCCGCCCGCACTGCTGCACATGCCCGACTCCTCGCACCTGGTCGACCCACTGCCGGCCGCGACGCCTCGTCGGATCGAGCCGATCCGCATCGAGCCCGTCCATCACGAGTCGGCCCATCACGAGCCGGTTCATCACGAGCCGCTGGTCGCTCAGGTCGACACCGCGACGCAGTCCATCGGTGCGCCGACCACGTCGACGTTCGCTCCGCCACAGTTCGCCGAGTCGGCGCTCTTGGCGCCCCCGCCGATTCCCGCGCTCGTGGGGCTCGAGGAGATGTCGGCGTTCGAGCAGCAGTTCCACGTCGACCTCGAACCGGCAGCCGCACCCGGCGACGAGGCCGAGTCGGTTGCCGTGGTTGCGCCGGCGGACGTCGTCGAGCAGGCCACACCGACGCTGCCGACGTTGCCCACACTCGGTGCGCCGATGTCGTGGCAGCCGAGCACGGCGACACCACCCGCCTTCACGCCGCACGACGACCTGAGCACGATGGATCTGCCGAAGCTGGCCGCCACCAGCAAGTCGGTGGCCGAGATCGTGGCCGATCAGGCGCGTGCGAACGAACCAGTGCCCGAGCCCGCTGTCGAGCCCGCTGTTCTGGTCGCCGCCGCGACCGTCGAGCCGCTCGAGGCCGACGCGACCTTCACCCCGCTCGCCCGCACACAGTCGGGTGACCCGTTCGCATCGTTGCCGAGATTCTCCGATCTCGTGGGCGGCGACAGCGCGCTCACTGCCACGGCAGCGCGCCACGACGATCCGACCCACGCGTTCGACATCGATGCCGGCAACGACCACGGCAACGATCACGGCCACGATCACGACCACGATCACGGCAACGGCAACGGCAACGGCGCGACGGTGGCGACCACCGCCACACGCGTCGAGCGGCCCGCACCGGTGTTCGAGACCGAGACGCTGTGGACCCCGCCCCCGGCCGACCACACAGCGGCCGAGATCTGGAACCTCGTCGACGACATGGCACGTCCTGCCGCGTCGTCGTCCGCCACCACCAGGCCCGACGACGACACCCGCGACCACCGATTCCACCTCGGCCGACGCAGTGGCCGGCGGAGCAGCAAGGGTTGACGGCGATGAGCGACACGACCAACGACGAGAAGATCCAACAGTTGGTGCGATCGGTGCTCGAGGCAGTCGATGCGCGGCTCACCGGTGTGCGCGCCGAGATGGTCGCCGCCGCCAGCGACGTGCAGCACCGACATCAGCAACTGCTCGACACGGTCGTCGCGCTGCAGCAGCGTGTCGACGCCCTGAACCAGCAGCGCACCGCGCAGGACGCCACCCTCGCATCACTGCGCGCCGAGGTGACCGCCCTGCGCACCACGACGACCGTCGCGGCTCCAGCGCCCACGTACGCGACCGCTCCTACACCCGCACCTGGGCCCGCCGCCGAACCTCGCGCTCCCGAAGTGCGGTCGCCGGAACCGCCGAACATCGAGCCACATCACGAACCGCCGCTCGACCTGTCGTCGTTCACGCGCCCGTTGATGAACGACGTGCACGTCACCTCGCAGTTGCCGATCGTGCCCATGATCGAACCGATGTCGTTCGACGAAGGCCACGCATCGGCACCCGCACCGCACGACGTGCTCGTGGAGCGCGACGATCGCGACGCCGTCGACTGGGCCAACGCCAGCGCCGATTCGCGGGCGGACGACGAGATGATCGACCTCGAGCGCCTCACCCGGCTGCTGAGCGACAAGCTCGAACACATCACGCTGCCCCACTCCGACTGAACGCGCCGAGCGAGCACGAGCCGGTACGCACGGTACGAAGCGACGCGTCACCGGTCGGTACGGTGACGCGCATGGGAGTCCGCCTCGAACCGTCCGACGAATTCATGCACGAACTGGGCCCTGAGTCCAACTTCAACGAGAGCATGTACATCAACTGCTTCGACCCTGGCCAGCAGGTGGGCGGTTGGTTCCGCATGGGCAACCGCGCCAACGAGGGCTACGCCGAGATGACGGTGTGCCTCTACCTTCCGCCCGAGGCCGAGGGCGGTCGGCGCAGCGTGGGGTTCATCTACAAGCGACCCAACATCACCGACAACGACGCCCTCGACGCCGGTGGTCTCACCTGGACCATGGTGAAGCCCTTCGAGGAGTTGCGCATCGACTACACGGGCAAGGTGGTGCTGCTCGACGAGCCCGAGCAGATGGCCAATCCGAAGGAAGCCTTCACCAACAACCCGTACGCCGAGTCGGAGATCCACATCACGTTCACCGGCCAGGGCAAGCCCAGCATGTTCGGCGGCGAGCCCGACACACCGCACGAGGCACCGGGCGAGGAGTTCGCCAAGGGCCACTACGAGCAACTCGTGCAGGCCACCGGCACGCTGCGCGTCGGCGACCGCGAGTGGGAGATCAACGGCCACGGCCTGCGCGACCACTCGTGGGGCCCGCGCTACTGGCAGGCGCCGTGGTACTACCGCTGGCTCACCGCCAACGTCGACGCGAACTTCGGCTTCATGGCCAGCCGAGTGGCGAAGAAGGACGGCCCCGGCACACGCGGCGGGTTCGTGTGGGAGAACGGCGAGATGCACCTGTGCGACGACGTGCAGATCACCACCGAGACCCGCGGCGACGAGGCATACCATCAGACCATCCACGGCGTCATCCGCTCGTCGCGCTCGGAGCGCGAGTGGAAGTTCCGCGGCGACGTGATGGATCTCATCCCGCTGCGCAACCGCCGCCAGGATCCCGACGGCAACTGGTTGATGACCCGCATCAGCGAAGGCATGACCAAGTGGACCGTCGAATCGGGACCCTACGAGGGCAAGGTGGGCTACGGCCTCAGCGAGTACCTCGACCAGATCATCGACGACGCCCCGGTGGGCCTCGCCGAATAGCGCGTCAGGCGAGCGACGAGGCGGCCACGAAGCGGGCGGCCACGTCGGCGTCGCCCACCACATCGCACGTCGACAGCGGGCCTCGGCGCCACAGCGCCATCAGGATGTCGTTGGCCGTGCCGCGGATGGCGGCGTCGCCCTTGAGGTGTTCGCGGGTGACGTCGAACCCCGACCCGGGTCCGCCGCTCGCGCCGTCGACCGGGCGCACGGTCCATTCGCCGGCGACATCGGTGCAGTGGATGTGCACCGAACCGCCGACGGTGCCTTCGCGTGTGTTGAGGAAGAACTCGAGGAACTCGTCGATGCCGTCGCTCGCCAGTTCGGCGTCGATCACGCCCACATCACCGGCGGCCAGTTGCGCATCGACACGGTGCACCGCGGTCTCCTGTGCCATCCGCCGGACCAACCATGCCAGCGTCTGTGGTCCGGTCCAGGTGGCGATGGGCGTCGACGCGGGGAAGGCACGCAGCATCGCGGTGTAGCCGGCGTGCTCGCCGCGGACGAGGTCGATGAGGTGTTCGTCGGCGGGCCGTTCGGGCATCTTCATCCCCTCGAAACCGTCACGCCGCTCGGACGTGATCCGGTTCCAGAGGTACTGCACCTCGTACAGGTGGTACAGCAGGTCGCCGACGTTCCACTCGGGACACGACGGCACCGGCGCGGCGACCCCCGCCCGTGCACTGGCGTCGAGCAGTGCGTCGTGCTCGGCGTCGAAGATGGCGAGGAACGAGGCGGAGTCCATTCGTCGATGATGTCACAGCCACGCTGCGAGCACGACCGTGCCGGGCAGTTCTCGGCACCGTCGTCCGGCTACGGTCGACGACCATGACGGCAGAACTCGGCACCCACGCCTCCATCGCGCAACGCATCATCGGCAACATCGTGCAGGCACTGCAACCAGCAGTGTCGCCCGACGGGTCGAAGGTCGCGTTCGTGGTGCAACGCGTCGACATGGAGCACAACACCTATGTGTCGCAGGTGTGGTTGGCCGACACCACCGATGGCGGCACGCCCCCTCGCCCCGTCACCGCGGGCGACCGAGATGCCAGCCCCACGTGGAGCCCCGACGGTCGACTGCTGGCCTTCACCGCACGCCCCACGAAGAAGGGTCCGACGCTGCTGCAGCTGCTGCCCATCGGCGATCCGGGCGAGGTGCGCACCGTGGCCACCATGCCCGACGGCGTGAGGGATCCAGCCTTCAGCCCCGACGGCACGCTCATCTCGTTCCTCAGCCGCACGCAGGACGAGCGGTACCGCGTGGCCGGCGTCACCGATAGCGACACCAGCTGGCAGTCGCCGCGCAAGATCGAGCGCTTCTTCAGTCAGCTCAACGGTGAAGGTTGGGTGTTCGATCGCCCGTCGCACATCCATGTCGTCAGGGTCGACGGCACCGGCGGCGCGCCGCGCAATCTCACGCCCGGGCCGTTCCAGTTCAGCCGGCCGTCGTGGCTGCCCGACTCGTCGGGTCTGGTCACCAGCGGCGGCTGCCACGACACCTGGGATCTCGACTTCGCCGTCGATCTCCACCTGGTGCGCCTGGATGGCACGCGCACCACGCTCACCGGCCAGACCGGCATCTACGACACGCCATCCGTGTCGCCCGACGGCCGCACCGTCGCCTTCCTCGGCATCGACGACCCCCGCGTATCGCCGCAGAACTTCCGAGTGGGGCTCGTGTCGATCGACGGAGGCGCACACCGCTGGGTCAGCGCCGGGCTCGACCGCACCTTCGAGACCACCGCCGGCACCTGCGTGCCGCACTGGCTCGACGATCGCACGCTCGTGGGGTCCGCCGACGATCGCGGTCAGACCCACCTCTACCGCCTCACCACCGATGCCGCCGTGCCCGTGCCCATCACCTCCGGTCCGCGGATGGTGAAGACGCTGAGCGCGGCGGGCGGCACCATCGCGTTCACCGCGTCGAGCGTCGACGAAGTGGCCGATCTCTTCGTCATCGTCGACGGGAGCGAGCGCCGACTCACCTCGTTCGCCGAGCGGTACCGGACCGCGGCACAACCGCACACCTGGGAGCGCTTCACCGTGCCGTGCACCGACGGTTCCGCCGAGATCGACGCGTGGATCATGCGACCGGCCGGCTTCACCGAGGGAGCCACCTACCCGGTGCTGCTCAACGTGCACGGCGGGCCTCACACCCAGTACGGCGAGACGTTCTTCGACGAGGCCCAGTTCCAGGCCGCAGCCGGCTTCGTGGTGTTGATGAGCAACCCGCGCGGTGGGTCGGGACGCGAGGAATCGTGGGGCCAGGCCATCATGGGCCCGAAGCACCCGGTGCGCCCCGGCGCCGGGTGGGGCACGCTCGACGTCGACGACGTGATGGCCGTGCTCGACACCGCGCTCGATCGCTATCCGTTCTGCGATCCGAACCGCGTCGGCATGCAGGGCGGCAGCTACGGCGGCTACATGGCCACCGCGCTGGCCACCCGCTTCAGCGACCGCTTCCGTGCCATCTGCAGCGAACGAGCGGTCAACAACATGCTCACCGAGGAGTTCAACAGCGACATCGCCACCGTGTTCCGCACCGAGATCGGCCCGCTGCACACCGACGATCCGCAGGAGTACCTGCGACTGTCGCCCAGCGAGCGTGTGCGCGACATCGACTGCCCCATCCTCATCATCCACAGCGAGAACGACCTTCGCTGCCCCATCATCCAGGCCGACGAGCTGTTCGTCGCACTGCGTCTGATGGGCAAGGACGTCACCTACTACCGCTTCCCCGGCGAGTCGCACGAGCTGTCGCGCAGCGGCTCACCCGTGCATCGCCGCATGCGCGCCGAGATCATCCTCGACTACTTCGCGAACCACCTCGCCTGACCGCGAGCCGCCCGCGCCCTCTCTCGCGAAGTCGGGTTCAGGCTTCGCTGAGCCAGGCGTCGATGAGGCGACGGGCGATGGAGATCGGCGGCGGGATCATCGGCAGGTTGTCGCGGGTGTACCAGTTCGCATCGACGATCTCGTCGTCGTCGCACACGATGTCGCCGCCGGCGTACTCGGCCCGGAAACCCACCATCAGGCTGTGCGGGAACGGCCAGGGCTGGCTGCCGCGATACTGCACGTTGCGCACCTCGAGGCCCACTTCCTCGCGCACCTCGCGCGCCACCGCACCTTCGAGCGACTCACCCGGCTCGACGAACCCGGCGAGGCACGAATACATCGCGCCACGGAACTGCACACCGCGCGCCAGGAGGATCTCCTGATCGGGTCCCGGCTCGCCCCGGGTGATGAGCGTGATCATCGCCGGCGCCAGACGGGGGAACGACAGCAGACCGCACGCAGGGCACTTCATCGCCCGTTCGTTGGGTTGCGGCTCGGTGGCCACGCCGCAACGACCGCAGAATCGATGGGTGCGCGCCCAGTCGATGAGCTGCACCGCGCGACCCGCCACGAGCCACTCGATCTCGTTGACCCGGCCGTAGTAGGAGTAGAGATCGGTGGCCGCGCCATACGACGGATCCTCGCCGTGGGGCACGTCGACACCCCACACCGCCTCGTCGTCGAGCATGCCCAGGAAGTGCAACGGCCAACCGTCGTCGCCGGGTCGGTCGTCGACGAACACCTGAGATCCGATGACGTGGATGTAGCGATGACGTTCGGGTTCGCCAGAGGGGGTGAGCGCAGGGTTGAAGCTCGGCATGGACGCCACCGTAGGCTGCGCACATGAGCAACATCGTCATCGTCGATGCCGTCCGCACCCCCATTGGTAAGCGCAACGGCGGCCTGTCCACCCTCCACCCGGCCGAGGCCCTGGGTGCCGTCCAGAAGGCCATCGTCGAACGCACCGGCATCGATCCGGCCGAGATCGGTCAGGTCATCGGCGGCTGCGTCAGCCAGATCGGCGAGCAGGCGTTCAACGTCACCCGCACCGCCTGGCTGGCAGCAGGCATGCCGATGTCGGTCGCCGCCACCACCGTCGACACCCAGTGCGGCAGCAGCCAGCAGGCCACCAACCTCGCCTCGGCCCTCGTGGGCAGCGGCGTGGTCGACGTGGCCCTCGCGTGCGGCGTCGAGCTGATGAGTCGCATCCCCATCGGCATCGCCGGCAACAAGGCGTTCGGCCTGGGCATCCCGATCCCCAAGCCGTACTTCGACCAGTACGAGATGACCTCGCAGTTCGAGGGCGCCGAGCGCATCGCCGACAAGTGGGGCATCACCCGCGCCGACACCGACGCCTTCGGCTTCCGTAGCCAGCAACTGGCGGCGCAGGCGTGGGCCGAGGATCGTTTCTCGGGCCAGTACATCACCGTCGACGCACCCGACCGCGACGAAGAGGGCAACCCCACCGGCACCTTCCACACCGTCAGCCGCGACGAGGGCCTGCGCGAGACCACGCTCGAGAAGCTGGCCTCGCTGAAGCCGGTCGGCCGCGAAAACGGCGTGCACACCGCCGGCAACTCCTCGCAGATCTCCGACGGCGCATCGGCCGTGCTGGTGATGACCGAGGAGAAGGCCGCCGCGCTCGGCCTCACGCCCCGCGCTCGCATCGTCGACACCTGCAACGTGGGCGTCGATCCCGTGCTGATGCTCACCGGCCCCATCGACGCCACCAAGCGTCTGCTCGGCCGCACCGGCCTCAGCATCGACGACATCGACACCTTCGAGATCAACGAAGCCTTCGCCTCGGTCGTGCTCGCGTGGCAGAAGGAAGTGGGCGCCGATCCGGCCAAGGTGAACCCCAACGGCGGCGCCATCGCCCTCGGTCACCCGCTCGGAGGCACCGGCGGCTTCCTCATCACCAAGGCGCTGTACGAGCTGGAGCGCACCGGCGGCCGTTACGGCCTCATCAGCATGTGCTGCGGTGGCGGTCTGGGCACCGGCACCATCATCGAGCGGATCTAGTTTTCGACCACCATCGTTCGCACCACGCGTCGACGCATCGGGCCGATAGATCTGGCCCGATGCGTCGACTGCTTTTCACCCTGGTGCTGTTGGCCGGCTGCTCACACGCGGCCGCTGCCCGATCGACCGTCGCCGACTCGGCCTCCGCTCTCGCATCCAATGCCACGCTCGTGCGCGTCGTCGATGGCGACACCATCGACATCGACCTGCACGGCACCCGCGAACGGGTGCGTCTCATCGGCATCGACACCCCCGAAACGGTGAAGCCCAACACGCCGGTGCAGTGCTTCGGCCCCGAGGCATCCGCCCACACCAAGTCGCTGCTCCCGAAGGGCACTCGCCTGCACGTCGAACGCGACGTCGAGCCGCGCGACAAGTACCAGCGGGTGCTCGCCTACGTGTACCGGGCCGACGACGGCCTGTTCGTGAATCTCGACATCATCGGCAGCGGGTTCGCCCGACTGCTCACCATCCCACCCAACGTCGCCCACGTCGACGACTTCGTCGCAGCCGCGCGCACCGCCCGCCAGTCGCGACTGGGCCTGTGGAGCGGCTGCACCGGATAGCGTTTGACCCGATGAGCGAACTCTCCGAACGACTCGGACACGGCCCCGACGCCCGGATCGTCATCATCTCGTGCGACGACCTCGGCAGCTGCCACGCGGCCAACGAGGGCGTGCTCGGTGCGCTGCACCACGGCGTCGCCACGTGCGCCAGTCTCATGGTGCCCGCGCCGTGGGCCCGTCATGCGGCTCAGCACGTGCTGCCCACCGACGACATCGGCGTGCACCTCACGCTCAACTGCGAGCACGACTCGTACCGCTTCGGCCCCATCACCCACGCCCCCAGCCTGCTCAGCGGCGAAGGCGGTTTCCCGCGCGACCTCGACGACCTGTGGGAGCACGCCGACCCGGCCGAGGTGCTGCGCGAGTGCCGTGTGCAGATCGAGCGGGCCATCGCCTGGGACATCGACGTCACACACCTGGCACCGCACCTGTCGGCCATCATGCTGCGGCCCGAATTCTTCGACGTGTATCTCGAACTTGCCGTCGAGTTCCGGCTGCCCATCCGTCTGCCGTCCACCATCTCGGCCGAGCAGGCGGGCTTTCCGTTCCGACGGCTGGCCGCCGAAGAGGGCGTGCTCAGCCCCGACCACTTCGACCACGACTGGCGCGCCGGCAGCCGCGAGCGCGTGTACCACGCGTTGCGCAACCTGCGGCCGGGTGTCACCGAGATCCACGTGCAGCCGGCCATCGACACCCCCGAGGTGCGCGCCATCACCGACGCCGCGCCACTGTGGATCGACGACTACGAACTCGTCACCGCCGACGCCACCATCCGCACCATCCTCGACCAGGTGGGCGCCATCCCGGTGGGCTACCGGGCCATCAGGGACGTGATGCGAGCCGGCTGATGGCTGTCGCGGCGGTGCCGTCGCGGAACGCAGCGAGCAACGGGCCGGTGGGGCCGGTGTTCTTCAACTTGCCGGTCATGAACGCCACCTCGGGCTTCGAGCCCGCCACCGCTGCATCGGCCACGGCCACGGTGACCACCACGTCGGCATCGTCGGGCCCTTCGACGGCCTCGTCGTTCTTGCCGAACGCGACCCGGTACTGGATGGTCACGACACGGACTCCTGGGCGCGGATGCCGTCGAACAGGTCGTGTTCGAGGTCGCCCGGCTCGGGCGTGCCCACCAGCGATCGGGCGAGGATCCAGTCCTCCCACGGGTACACGTCGGCCAACTGCTCGTCGGTGAGACCGAACCACCACGCTTCGGCGGGGTCGACCTGCGTGGCATGCGCGCGCAACGCACCGCTGCGCGCCCACAGGAACTCGCCCACGTGCACCTTGGTGGTGATGCGGTCGTCGTGGCCCGGTCGGTCGAGCCAGTCGTCGGTGTAGGGCGACTCGCCCCGATGCTGCAGCATGCCTTCGTGCACGGCGATGAGGCGAGCCTTCGACCACACCGTGTAGTACATCTTCAGTGGCTGCCACGGGTCGCCGGCTTCGGGATACCACGACGGATCGCCCGCACGCTCGAACGCCGGCAGCGAGATGTCGTGCACCTTCACGTGGTCGGGGTGCGGATACCCGCGCTGGTCGTCGCCATAGGTGATGAGCACGTGGGGGCGGGTGCGCCGGATGATGGCCACCAGTCGGCCGACGGCCTCGTCGAGCGGTGCCGAATGGAACGACTCGGGATGGTCGTTGGCCGGGCTGTCCTTCATGCCCGAATCGCGATAACCGAGCATCACCACTTCGTCGAAGCCGATGATCTCGGCCGACTTGGCCAGTTCGTGCGGGCGCAGCTCGGCGAGCAGTGCCTTGTCCTGGTCGGGCGCGAGGCCGTGGAACGGTTGCCCCGGCTCGCGCAGCGCCGGGTTCTGCAGATCGCCCTCCTCGCCGCCGGTGCAGCACACGAGCACGGTGTGCACACCCTCGGCCTTGTACTTGGCCAGCGTGGGTGCCCCCTTCGACGCTTCGTCGTCGGGGTGTGCATGCAGGGTGAGGATGCAAAGCGGCGAGTCGTCCACCCGGTGCACGTTACCCCCGATCGGCGGGTGCTGCCCGACCCTGCCCCGACCTGCCCCGCAACGGGCCGGCACGCCGCGTAGGCTGCTCGGGTGCGTCGTGTGGTCCTGCTCTCCCTCGTTCCCGTTCTCGCCATGATCGGCGCCGGCTGCCGTCACGACGGCCGCACGCTGCGTCCGGCTCGGCCCGACCAGAACGTGTCGATCAGCACCACCTCGCAGGCCCCCGCCTCCAGCGCCGCCAGCCAGGCCACCGACACCACCGCCGGTGGCTGATCCCCCACCCTGTGACCTGCGCCTTCACGGCGTCCTGACGCTTGGTGACGCTTCGTGACGGTCTTGACCGACCCGGTACAATGACCACTACTTCCGATACCTCGGTAAGGACGGCGGACATCAACGAAGTGCTACCCACGCTGCCGGTCGGTCTTTTCCAGGCCGACCGCGACGGTCGTGTCACCGCGGCCAACCCCGCATTCGGCGCGCTCGTGCAAGGGTCGGCCACGTCCTGCGTGGGGCTGCCGCCGTGGGCCAACGCTCACCCCGGCGACCGGGCCAGCGCCGAACTGCAATGGCGACGCCACGCCGATGCCAGCGAACCGGTGCGCCTCGACTTTCGGGTGTGGCGCGGCGAAGGTCGGATGACCTGGGTGCGCGTCGATGCCACCGCCACGTTCGACAACGTCGGCCGATTCCTCGGCTATTCGGGCACCGCACTCGACCACACCGACGCGGTGCACCAGGAGATCCTGCTCGATCGGCTCGACAACGTCATCACCGCTGCCGACGACGCCGTCATCATCCTCGATCGCAATGGCGGGTCGCTCTACACCAACCCTGCCGCCCTGCGGATGTTCGGTGTGGAGGACGAAGTCGACATGGTGCGCGATCCCGGCGCCCGCGGCCTGCTGCAGGCCATCCGCGATCAAGTGCCGCGCGAAGTGATGGCCGACTCCACCAGCACCACGTGGGCGGGCGAGGTCGGGTTTCGAGCCCCCGACGGCATCGAGCGCACCCTCGAGCTGTCGCTCCTCCTGCAGCGCAGCAGCGACGGCATCATCGAATACTGGGGTGGTGTCGCCCGCGACATCACCGCCGTGAAGCAGTTCCAGAGCGAGATCACCCGCCAGGCCAACCACGACCCGCTCACCGGGCTGCCCAACCGCCTGATGCTGCTGCGCACCGCCGCCGAAGCGCTCGACGGCATCCGTGGCACCCGTGGCAACGTGGCCATCTTGTTCATGGACGTCGATCGCCTCAAGGAGGTCAACGACACCGTCGGCCACGAGGTGGGCGACGCGCTGCTCATCCAGGTCGCCCAGCGCATCGCCCAGGCCACCCGGCCCTCCGACGTGGTCGCCCGTATCGGCGGCGACGAGTTCGTGGTGTTGTGCGACGGCGGTATCGACGAGCACACGGCGCTCGACCTCGCCGAGCGCATCCGGCACGCCCTCACCGGTCGCAGCATGCTCCACGGCCTCGAGGTCGACCTGTCGGTCAGCATCGGCGTGGCGCTGTCGTCGGCCGAGCACATCGCGCAGATGACCGCGAGCGAGGCGGCCATCGAACTGCTCCACCACGCCGACACCGCCATGTACCAGGCGAAGCGTCGCGGCCGGTCGCGCAGCGAGCTCTACACCGATGCCATGCGGGCCGAGAACCGCATGAACAAGGCGCTCAGCGACGAGCTCGAACGAGCCATGGCGCTCGGCCAACTGCGCCTCGCCTATCAACCCATCATCGCCACCCACAGCGGCCGCGTGGTGGGCGCCGAGGCCCTGCTGCGGTGGGACCATCCCGACCACGGCACCTTGATGCCCAGCCACTTCCTGCCGTTGGCCGAGTCGTCGGGCGCCATCGTCAGCATCGGCGACTGGGTCATCCGCCAGGCCTGTCTCGATGCCCGCGCATGGATCGACGCCGGTCTCATCGACCGCACGTTCAGCGTGCACATCAACGTCGCCGCCCGGCAGCTCGCCGAGGGCACCTTCGTCGAGCGCGTGCTCGCCACCGTGCGCCAGATGGAGCTCAACCCCAACCAGCTCACCTTCGACTTCGACGAGGACACGCTCAACGATCGCCAGCCGGGCACGGTGCGTGCCATGCAGGCGCTGCGTCGCTTCGGTGTGCAGCTGTCGCTCGACGGGTTCGGCAACGGCGTGTCGTCGCTCACCGCGCTGCGCACGTGCGAGGCCGACATCTTGAAGCTCGACGGCACCGTGGCACGCATGCTCACCACCAGCGGCGACGACGACCCCATCGTGCGGTCCATCATCCAGCTCGCCCACGCGCTCGACATGCAAGTGGTGGCCGAGTGGGTGTCGTCACCCGACCAACTGCGCCGTCTGCGCGTGCTCGGCTGCGACATGGTGCAGGGGCATCTGCTCGGCGAACCCACCACTGCCGCCCTGTTCGCCGCCCGCGCCGCTCGCTGACCCCATGGAGCCTGTGCACGCCGTGGAAACCGGGCGGTGAGCCAGCGGTTCACCAACATCGCCACCATCGCGGTGCTCGCGTTCATGGGCTACCGGCTCGTGGGTGGCGTACGCGCGGCACGGTCGGGCAACGGACGCGTGTTGGCGCGCACGATCGTGCGCGGCATCAGGTGGCGTCATCTGTGGCCCGTGCCGTTCGTGCTCACGGTGGTCATCGCGGTGGCCACCGGGTTGATGATGGTGCCCGGGCTCAGCTGGGGTTGGTGGACCGCGCTGGGCGGCGACGGCAACCCCGTGTTCGGCACCTCCAGCACCACCGCCGGAACCGTGTGGGAGTGGGTGATCCCGCTCGTGTTCATGTGCTTGCTCATCCCCGCGCTGCCGCTGTTCGCGCATGCCGAAGAACGCATCTTCCGATCCGGCGCCGAGCACTGGAGCACGCGCCGTCGGGCGCTGAAGGTGGTGCAGTTCGGCATGGTGCACGCACTCATCGGCATCCCCATCGGTGCTGCGCTCGCGCTGTCGCTCGGAGGGGCCTACTTCATGTTCGTCTACCTCCGCCAGTACCGCAGGTGGCACTCCACCCAACTGGCCACACTCGAGAGCACCCGGGCACACACCGCCTACAACGGCGTCATCATCATGGTGGTGCTGATCACCGTCGTGATCAGCGCGTGGGTAGCCTGACCGCCGTGTCGCTCCCCC
>Ga0075026_100000609_pt1 | contig 14664 bp, 13 predicted proteins | sample Str012_2_FD_71392 | JGI IMG/M metagenome (GOLD analysis project Ga0075026, IMG submission 71392) | Freshwater sediment microbial communities in response to fracking from Pennsylvania, USA - Straight Creek_MetaG_SC_2012 | ecosystem: Environmental > Aquatic > Freshwater > Creek > Sediment...
AGCCCACTCGGCGGCGCGCACGTGACGATCTCGCAGCCCGCGAGCGACGTGCCGGCGAGGTGATCCTCCGCTTCGAGCTGCGCGAGTTCGAGCGTCTCCGCGTCGACGAGATCGGCCTTGGTGATCACGACCAGTCCGTTGCGGATCGCGAGCAGGTCGAGGATGCGCAGGTGCTCCTCGCTTTGGGGCTTCCATCCTTCGTTCGCGGCCACGACGAGCACGGCGACCTCCACCGCGCCCACGCCCGCGAGCATGTTCTTGATGAAACGCGTATGGCCGGGCACGTCGACGAACCCGATCTCGGTGCCCGACGGCAGGGTGGTGAACGCGAAGCCGAGATCGATGGTGAGGCCGCGGCGCTTCTCTTCGTCCCAGCGGTCCGGGTCGGTGCCGGTGAGCGCCTGCACGAGTGTCGACTTGCCGTGGTCGACGTGCCCCGCGGTGGCGACGACGCGCATCAGTCCGACGTGATCGCGGTGAGGCCGTTCGCCACGATGCGATCGTCGGCCGGGTCGACGCTGCGGAGGTCACACACGATGCGGTCGGCGTCGGTGCGGGCGATCACGCCGTGCTCGCGCAGACGGGCCATGGCCTGCTTCGCGTTCCCGTTCGCGGGCGTGATCGCGACCCCGATCGACGGGATCGTGAGACCCGGAAGCGAGCCGCCGCCGGCGACGGCCTCGGTGGCGATGACGGTCGCGCTCGCGACGGTCTCGGCGATGTGACGGGCCCGGCGACGCAGGTCGGCGATCGGGGTGGTGGCGAGCTGCCAGAGCGGGATCGTGGTCGCGTCGCCGGAGAGGTAGATCAGCGCGACCTGTTGCAACGCAGCAAGCGTCATCTTGTCGGCGCGCATTGCCCGCGCGAGCGGGTGGCGTGCGATCCGGTCCAGGAGTTCGGCGCGGCCCACGATGATTCCGGCCTGCGGACCGCCGAGCAGCTTGTCACCCGAGAAGGTGACGACCGCGGCGCCGGCGTCGATCGCCTGGCGGATCCCCGGCTCGTCGCGCAGCCACGGGGGTCGTTCAGGGAGCCAGGGGGTGGTCTCGTCGAGGAGCCCCGACCCGGCGTCGACGATCACGGGTAGCCCCAAGGGTGTGAGGTCCGCGATCGGGGCCGCCTCGGTGAAACCGACCATCCGGTAGTTGGACGCGTGCACCTTGAGCAGCGCCGCGGTCCGATCGGTGATCGCGGTTTCGTAGTCGGCCCGGCGCGTCCGGTTGGTGGTGCCGACCTCGACGAGCGCGCAGCGCGACTCCGCCATGATGTCGGGGACCCGGAACCCGCCGCCGATCTCCACCAGCTCGCCGCGTGAGACCACGACTTCGTGGTCGCGGGCGAGCGCGCCGAGGGTCAGGAGCACGGCCGCAGCGTTGTTGTTGACCACGAGCCCGGCTTCCGCACCGACCGCGCGGGCGAGCAGCGCACCCGCGTGCTCATGGCGTGACCCGCGCGCGCCGGTGCTCAGCCGCAACTCGAGGTTGCTCGCTCCGCGCGCGACGGCCGCGACCGCGGCGAGGGCCTCGGCGCCGATGGGTGCGCGGCCGAGGTTGGTGTGCAGCAGTACGCCGGTCGCGTTCACGAGTGGTTGGAGCAGGCGCGCCCGGGCCGCGGCGACGCGGTCCTGCGCATCGGCCACGACGTCGGCCTCGGTCGGTGGGGTGACCGCGTCGACGGTCAGGCCGGACCGGGCCGCGTCGACGGCGTCCCGTGCCGCGTCGGCGAGCAGCGCGTGCGGGAGCCCGGCGAGCTGCGCGAGGACCCGTTCGACACTGGGCAGGGCGCGGCGCGGGTCCATGGCCCGCCGAGCGTACGCGCCCCCATCCCGCCGGGTTTGGGGTGTCACTCCACTTGATGTTGATCCAGAACCCGAACGCGCGGGTTCTGGTGCGGGCGGGCCGCCTCGAACCGGTGCCGACGAGCCCGAACCCGAGCGGGTGGGGCGCCGGTAGCCTGCGCCCATGTCGGAAGCGGATCCGAGGGCGACGGTGTTGGTGCCCAAGGACGCGGCGACGGTGATGCTGGTTCGCGACGACCCGGACCTCGAGGTGTTCATGCTCCGGCGGAATCACGCGTCGGTCTGGATCGCGGGCGCGACCGTCTTCCCCGGCGGCGCGGTCGATGACGATGACCGGCATCCGCGCTGGACCGATCGGTGCACCGGGTGGGACGACACCCGCGCCAGCCGAGCGATCGAACGCGAAACCGGCGGGCTCGGCTTCTTCGTCGCCGCGGTCCGCGAGACCTTCGAGGAGGCCGGGGTGCTGCTCGCCCGGGACGCGGCCGGTGCGCCCGTCGACGCCAGCCTGACGCACTTGTCGGAGGCGCGGGCCGACCTCAATGGTGGGGTCCAGGACTTCGGCGGGTTCGTGGACGATCACGATCTCGCGCTTGCGACCGATGAGCTGCACGTGTTCTCGCACTGGATCACGCCGCCCGGCGGACCGCGTCGCTACGACACGTGGTTCTTCCTCGCGGCGGCGCCGCCGGGGGAGTACCGGCACGACGACTCCGAGCTCATCGCGTCGGCCTGGGTTCGTCCCGTCGACGCGCTCGCCGCCGCCGACCGGGGTGAGATGGACCTCATCTTCCCGACCCGCCGGAACCTCGAGGCGTTGGCACGCTTCGATCGGTCCGCCGACGCGTTGGAGGCCGCGCGTGCGGCGGACCCGTCGACCGGTGGCAGCTTCGTCACCGAGTCGGTCGAGGGTCGGCGTATCGCGCTACCCGGTGATCCCGACCCCGAGGGAGTACTGCCGTGCCCGACCTGACTCCGGACGTGCCGAGCGCGCTCTCGCAACTCGTGCGGCGCGTGGTGGCGAACAACCCGTCGCACATGACCGGGCCCGGGACCAACACGTATCTGGTCGGGATCGACGAGGTTGCGGTGATCGATCCCGGCCCCGACGACGCCGCGCACACCGACGCGATCATCGGGGGCGCGATGCGCGACCGCGTGCGGTGGATCCTGCTCACCCACACGCACCCGGACCACGCGCCCGGCGCGACCCGGCTGAAGCAGCTGACCGGCGCGGACATCCTGGCGTTCAACAAGCGGGAGCCGTCCGTTCGGGTCGACCGCGCCGTACGTGACGGCGACACGATCGACGGGACCGAGTTCCGGCTCGAGGTGTTGCACACGCCCGGCCACGCGCCGAACCATCTGTGCTTCTTCCTCGAGGAGGAACGCATGCTGTTCACGGGCGACACGGTGCTCGGCGGCATGTACTCGGTGGTCTCGCCGAGTACCGGCGGCGACATGGCCGAGTACCTGGCCACGCTCGATCGGTTGCGCAAGATCCGGCGGCTGCGGTCGATCGCGCCCGGGCACGGTGACCTCATCACCGAGACCAAGGCGTGCCTCGACGACTACGCGAAGCACCGCCGCGATCGCGAGGCGCAGGTGCTCAAGCTCGTGCGGCAGAGACCGACACGGGTGAAGGACATCGTCGCAACCTTGTACCTGGAGACGCCCGCGCCGCTGCTTCCCGTCGCGGCGAAGCAGATCTACAGCCACCTCAAGAAGTTGCGTTCGGAAGGCGCAGTGACCGGCCGCGACCAACGCGGCACCTGGACCGCGGTCTAGCTCTTCGCGGCGTCGGCGGCCGCGAGGTTGGCCGTCGCGAGTTCGAAGATGCGGGCGGTGCATCCGGCCATCTCGATCGGCGGAAGGAGCTCGTCGACCAACCGGGCCGCGAGCGCGTGGAACGCAGCCCCGGCGGGTGATGTGGGCGCGCTGAGTGCGACCGGGGTCCCGGTGTCGCCGCCTTCGGACACCTCGGGCTCCAGGGGTATCGAGGCGACCAGTGGCGCACCGATCTCCTCGGCGAGCGCGGCGCCGCCACCCCGTCCGAACAGGGCGAACCGTTGGCCGTCGGGGGCGACGAACTCGCTCATGTTCTCGACGACTCCGACGACCTTCATGTACGACCGGCGTGCCATGTCGGCGACCCGGGTCGCGACCTTCTGCGCGTTGCGGGCGGGGGTGGTGACCACCAGCATCTCGGCCTGCGGCAGCAACCGCGCGAGACCCATCTGCACGTCGCCGGTGCCGGGTGGCATGTCGACGAGCAGGTAGTCGAGCTCGCCCCAGCGCACGTCGGTGAGGAACTGCTCGACGGCCTTCGTGAGGATCAGGCCCCGCCACATCAGTGCCGTCGACTCGTCGTCGACGAGGAATCCCATCGACACGATCGCGAGGCTCCCGCCGCCTTCGATCTCGCGGATGTGCGGGACGATCTTGCCGGCCTCGCCGCTGAGGCGGCCTTCGACGCCGAGCATGCGCGGCACGCTGAAGCCCCAGATGTCGGCATCGAGCACCCCGACCCGCAGACCCCTCGCCGCCAGCGCGGCCGCGAGGTTGACCGTGACCGAGCTCTTGCCCACGCCGCCCTTGCCACTCGACACGGCGAGGACGCGGGTCGTCGCCGGGATCTCGGTGTCGGGCGCGTGCTCGCGCGCGTTGAGCCGGGCGCGTTGCATCGCCGTGGCCTTCTGCTCCTGGGTCATCTCGACCCAGCGGACCTTCACCTCGGTGACGCCCGGGGTGCTGTCGAGCTTCGAGCGGATCTCGTTGCGGATCTCGGCCTGGAGCGGACAGCCCAGCGTGGTGAGCGCGATGTGGACGGTGATGGCGCCGTCGGCCGCGATCTCGACGTCGTGGACCATGCCGAGTTCGACGATGCTCGCCTTGAGTTCGGGATCCATGACCCCGCCGAGCATGCCGCGGACCGTCTCGACGGTCGGAAGCTCGGCGCCGGGAGCGCGATCGGACATCAGGGCCTTGTTCCTCGGTCGGGTGGGGACGGGTGCAACCAGTATGGACCGCTCGATATGCCCCAGCCGCCGATCGATCGCCCACTCCGCGCGCCGAATGCAGGCCCGGGCCTGCAGAACGGGCGCCAGTTGCGAGACGGGTGGGGGTGGGAATCGCCACGTCGCCTGGTTGGTTGAGGTCGCGGTAGCCTGCTCGTTCCCCGACCCACGGAGTCCGCAATGAGCTTCACCGTCACCGACAGCCGCCAGCAGTTCCTCATGACCGACGCGGCCGCCGCGAAGATCAAGTCACTGATCGAGGCCGAAGAGACTCCCGACCTGTCGCTGCGGGTCGCGGTGCGCCCCGGCGGGTGCTCGGGCTTCAGCTACGAGATGTTCTTCGACGCCGACATCGCCGCGGACGACGTCAAGACCGTCCAGGGTGGCGTCTCGGTCGTCGTCGACCCGGCCTCGATGGAGCACCTCGGCGGCGCCGAGCTCGACTACCGCGACGGACTCCAGGGTTCCGGCTTCCACATCTCGAACCCGAACGCGTCGCGCACCTGCGGCTGCGGTCAGTCCTTCAGCTGACCGCACTCGCGTTCACGCTCGACGGTGCGCCCGTCGAGGTCGAGATCTCCGATGGTGAGTCACTGCTGTCGGTGCTGCGCGAGCGGTTGCAGGTCACGACCGTCAAGGACGGTTGCGCGCCCCAGGGCCAATGCGGTTGTTGCACGGTGCTCGTCGACGGCGATGCGCGGGTCGCGTGTGTCACGCCGGCGGCCCGGGTCGCAGGCCGCGCGATCACCACGCTCGCCGGGATCGACGCCGACGTGCGCGACGACCTCGCTGACGCGTTCGTCGCGACCGGAGGTTCGCAGTGCGGGTTCTGTACACCGGGAATCATCGTGCGGCTCGCCGCGCTCGCGGCCAAGGGTCGTACCAGTCGACCCGATGTCGATCGGGCGCTCGCCGCGCATCTGTGCCGTTGCACCGGATGGCAGACGATCCACGAAGCGGCCGACCTCGCGTTGACCGGCGTTCCGGGCCCGGCCGCGTTGCTCGTCCGGCGCAGCCTCGACGCCGCCGAGCGCCGCGCCGAGCTGGAGAGCCTCGGCGTGCAACGCGTCGGCCGCGCGGTCCCACTCGGTGACGCAGGCTTCGTGGACGACCTCGCGCCGCGCGACGCCGTGGTCGCCGTGCCCGCCGCGCCCGGGTGCTCGGGCGAGACCGTCGTGGCCGCCGGACTCGAATGGGTGATCGGCGACACCCTCGACGACGCGAGAGCGCACGCCGGCAAGGTGCAGGGACGCAACACCACGGTCGGGGCCACGCCACCGCTCCCGGTGCCCGATCTCCCGCCCGGCGGCGTCGCGCTCGCCACCAGCTGGGTCGAACCCGCCTACCTCGAGCCGGACGCGAGCTTCGCCGAGCCCCGGAGCGGGATCGACGCGAGTCCGCTGCGGAACGGCGGTGCGTTCGGCGGCAAGTGGGACTCGGTCGCCTCGGCGGTCGCGCACGAGTTGGCCGACCGGCTCGACCGGCCGGTCCGGGTGGTCTACGCCCGTGAGGATGTCGTGCGCTTCGGTCCGAAGCGTCCACCCGTCGCCGCCACCGCGGTGGTGCGCGACGGCCGCGTGGAGATCCGTGGGGTCACGGTGCTCGCGCCGCCGGTCTACGAGTCTCCGTACTCGCTCGAGGTGGATGCGCGGTGGGAGGTGACCGTCGTGCCGGGCCCGCCGGCGTCGAACGCGTTGCGCGCGGCCGGGCTCGCGGAACAGCACGTGCTGGTCGAGGGGGCCATCGACGCGGCGGGCCTGGACCGGACCGGGCTGGTCGACGCGCGCGGCGCGGCGGTGCTGCTCGACACGCTCGCGTCGTCCGCGGATCGCGCGCTTGCCGGCGCACGCGTCGACGTGGATGCCACCACCGGCGCGATCACCGGCGTGCACGTTCGCGTCGACGCCGGCGACCCGCTGGACGAAGTCGTCCTGCGTTCCTACGCGATCGGCGCGGTCCACATGGCCATCGGGTGGGTGCTCACCGAAGGCCTCGCGGTCGACCCGCTGACGGGCGCGGTCCTCGACCTCACGATCCGTTCGTTCGGAATTATCCGGCCGAAGTCGATGCCGCCGGTCGTGGTCGAGATCCTCCCGTCCTCCGCCGAACCGCGCGGCCTCGCCGGCGACGCGGTGTTCGCCGCGGTGGCCGCGGCCGCGTGGAACGCGCTCAGCCGGGCGGACGGTGACCGCCCGGCGCAGTTCCCGGCAGCCGAGACGCGTGCCGCTCGTATGCTGCGCCGGTGACTGTCGAACCCGTTCCCACTCCCAGCGCACCGCCGGTCGCCGGCCCGTATTCGCCGGCCGTCCGTGCGGGCGACTGGCTCGTCCTGGCCGGCCAGGTGCCGCTCGACCCGTCGACGGGACTTTTCGTCGCCGGCGACGCGCGGGCGCAGGCCACCCGGGTGCTGGAGAACATCGAGGCCGTCCTGCGTGACGCCGGCGCGTTCATGACCGATGTCGCCAAGACCACGGTGTTCGTCACCGACCTCGCCGACTTCGCGGCCATGAACGAGGTCTACGCCGCAAAGTTCGGTGGGCACCGGCCCGCACGCTCCACGGTGCAAGTGGCCGCGTTGCCAGGTGGTGCGTTGGTCGAGATCGAGGCGTGGGCCTACGTGCCGTCGCGCCGACCGGGCGAACGGTAAGGTCCCCGGCCGTGATCGGAGTCGTCCTCATCGTCGCCGTGCTCGTGCTCGTCGGCCCGGTGGCCGTCATGGTCGGTGGCGCCGCGTGGAGTGCGCTCGTCGGCTGGATGGTCGGCGACGACGCGGAGACCAGGGCCGAGGGCCGGCCCGCCTGAGGATTCGTCCCTCTCGGTGGAGTGGGACGTTGCTACAGCGTGCGGGTCTGTCCGAACCGGTAGCCCACCGAGCGCACGGTCTGGATCAGGCTCGCGTGCTCCTCGCCGAGCTTGGCCCGCAGGCGCCGTACGTGCACGTCGACGGTGCGGGCACCGCCGTAGTACTCGTAGCCCCACACCCGTGAGAGCAGTTGCTCGCGGGTGAACACCTTCGCCGGGTGGGTCGAGAAGAACTTGAGCAGCTCGTATTCCATGTAGGTGAGGTCGAGCGGTTTGCCCGAGAGCGCGGCCTGATAGGTCTCGAGGTTGAGCGCGAGGTCGCCGTACTCCACGAGTTCCGGGGCGGTGCCGCGGCCCACCCGCCACATCAAATGGCGCAGCCGCGCCTCGAGTTCCTGGGGATGGAACGGCGACAGGCAGAAGTCGTCGAAGAGGTCTTCGCGCTCGCCGAGGTCACCCATCCGCGCGCCCGACACGAGCAGCAGCAACGGTTCGAGTACCGCGTCGCGCTTGCGCAACGTGCGACACAGCGAGAAGGCCGACTCGGGGTCGGTGTCGGCACAGATGATGGCGCCTCCCCAACCGTCGGCGGGCTCGTCCGCACCCGCGACCGCGGCATTGGCGACGGCCTTCCACGCGTAGCCGCCGAGGTCGAGTGTCTGCACGAGCAGCGCGGGCGGTGGATCCGGAAAGACGAGGATGGGTTCGGTGGTCGCCGCCATGATCAGAGCGACTCCAGGTAACGCGCGAGCTCCCAGGGCGTGACTTGTTCCTTGTAGGAGTTCCACTCCCGCCGCTTGTTGCGGATGAAGTAGTCGAAGACGTGCTCACCCAGCGCGTCCCGCACGAGTTCCGAACCCTCCATCACGTCGAGGGCCTCGGCGAGCGATTGCGGCAGCAGGTCGATGCCGGCCGCGGCCCGGGCCGCGGGGGTCATCTCGAAGATGTTGTTCGTGGCCTCCTCGGGGAGCGGATAGCCCTCCTCGATGCCCTTCATTCCTGCCGCGAGCATCACCGCGAACGCGAGATACGGGTTGCACGCCGGGTCGGGCGAACGGAACTCGACCCGAGTGCTCGAGTCCTTCTCCCGCTTCGGATGCGGCACCCGCACGAGTGCGCTCTCGTTGTTGCGCGCCCACGAGATGTAGGTGGGGGCCTCGTACCCGGCGATGAGCCGCTTGTAGGAGTTGACCGTCTGGTTCGTGATCGCGGTGATCTCCCGCGCGTGGCGTAACAGACCGGCGATGAAGTGCTTGCCGGTCTTGGAGAGTCCGGCATCGTCGCCCGGGTCGTGGAACGCGTTGACGTCGCCCTCGAAGAGCGAAAGGTGCGCGTGCAGCCCGGAGCCGAATGCGCCCTCGATCGGCTTGGGCATGAACGTGGCGTGGACCCCGAGTTCCGATGCGATGCGCTTCACGACCATGCGGAAGGTCATGACGTTGTCGGCCATGCTCAGCGCGTCGGTGTAGCGCAGGTCGATCTCGTGTTGGCTCGGACCGTTCTCGTGGAACGAGTACTCCACCGGGATGCCCATCGCCTCGAGTGTGAGGATCGTGCGTCGCCGCAGTTCGTTGGCGGTGTCGGTGTGGGTGAGGTCGAAGAACCCGGCGTTGTCGAGCGGGATCGGCTCGGTGGCCGAGCGGAAGTAGAAGTATTCGATCTCCGGGCCGGCGAAGAACGTGTAGCCGCGCTCACGGGCGCGGTCGAGACCCCGCCGCAACACGTTGCGCGGGTCGCCGTCGAACGGCTCGCCGGAGAGCAGCTGGATGTCGCAGAACATGCGGGCGACCGGCGCGTCGTCACCGCGCCACGGGACGATCTCGAAGGTCGACGGGTCGGGCATGGCGAGCATGTCCGACTCCTGGATGCGCGAGTAGCCCTCGATGGCCGAGCCGTCGAAGGTCATCCCTTCCTCGAGTGCACCTTCGAGTTCGGCCGGGGTGATGGCGAAGCCCTTCAGCGAGCCGAGGACGTCGGTGAACCAGAGCTGGACGAAACGGACGCCGCGTTCCTCGACGGTTCGAAGCACGTATTCGAGCTGGGGTCCCATGAATGGTCCGACTCCGAGATGGATGAGGGGATGAGCGAGCGGTTGATGTGGTGACGCGCCGGACCGTGCAGCGTTGCCGGGCCCGGCTCGGCACAGTGTACGGAGCCTCGCCTAGAGTCCCGGCGCCCGAAAACCTGGGGTTACAGAGCGTTCATATTTCAGCAATGGAGCTGAAACTGAGGTCCGTGAGGCTCTCAGTCGCCAATCGCCGCACCCGGCATCCGCGGGGTTCTGGCTGCGGTGTACATGCACATCTGCACGGTCGGTCCTCAGTGACCGCGACGACGAATCCGCACGAACACGATCAGGAGCATCACGTGGCGTACAAGGCCGAGTACATCTGGATCGACGGCACGGAGCCGACGGCGAAGCTGCGGTCCAAGACCAAGGTCCTCGCAGACGGCGCGGACCTGCCGATCTGGGGCTTCGACGGCTCCAGCACGAACCAGGCCCCGGGCGACAAGTCCGACTGTGTCCTGCGTCCGGTCTTCAACTGCCCCGACCCGATCCGGGGCGGAGCGAACAAGCTCGTCATGTGTGAGGTCCTCTACATCGACATGACCCCGCACGAGACCAACACCCGCGCCGCGGCGCAGGTGGTCGCCGAGAAGTTCGCCGCTCAGGAGCCCCTGTTCGGGATCGAGCAGGAGTACAACTTCTTCCAGGACGGTCGGCCGCTCGGCTTCCCGATCGGTGGGTTCCCCGGTCCCCAGGGCCCCTACTACTGCGGCGTCGGCGCCGACGAGGTCTACGGCCGGGAGATCGTCGAGGCGCACCTCGACGCGTGCCTCGAGGCCGGACTGAGTCTCTCGGGCATCAACGCCGAGGTCATGCCCGGCCAGTGGGAGTTCCAGGTCGGCCCGCTGGGAACGCTCGAAGTGGCCGACGAACTGTGGGTCGCCCGCTGGTTGCTGAACCGCATCGCCGAGGACTTCGGTGTGGCCGTGACCATCGACGCGAAGCCGATGGCCGGCGACTGGAACGGCGCCGGTGCGCACACGAACTTCTCCACCAAGGCGATGCGCGAGAGCTACGACGCGATCATCACGGCCTGCGAGTCGCTCGGCCACAAGATCGACGAGCACGTCGCCGGGTACGGCCACGGCATCGAGGCGCGCCTCACCGGCAAGCACGAGACGGCGCCGTACAACGTCTACAGCTACGGCGTGTCCGACCGCGGCGCGTCCGTGCGCATCCCGTGGCAGGTCGAGCAGGACCAGAAGGGCTACATCGAGGATCGGCGTCCGAACGCCAACATGGACCCGTATGTGGTGACCCGTCTGATCGTCGACACCTGCTGCTCGGCGCTGGCGTAGTTCCACCGGTTCGGTACGAGGCCCGGGTGCCCGACTCCGGTCGGCCCCGGGTCTCGTCGCGTCCGCGGCCGGTAGCCTGAGCGGTCGATCGGCCGCGGACAGGAGGCGCAGTGTTATTCGGCGAAGGGCTCCTCGGGTTCGTCGTGCTCGCGTTCTGGATCTGGGCGTTGGTCGACGCGATCACCACGCAGTCGAGCGACTGTCGCAACCTGCCGAAGGCGGCCTGGATCATCCTCGTGATCATCCTGTTCGGCATCGGCGCCGTCCTGTGGTTGCTGCTCGGTCGTCCGAACAAGCACTGGCGCCCGGCGACCCCGGGTGACTATTCGGCGCCCCGCCGCGTGGTGGGGGCGGAGGATCGCACCGGCTTCGGTCCGGCGATCACCGACCGCCGTTCCGCCGAACTCGACCGGCGCCTGGCCGAGTGGGAGGCGAACCAGTCGCGCCCGTCGGCCATCGGGGCGGGGTCCGGTACGTCCGAACTCTCCGACCGAGAGGTCGAACTCGCACGGCGCGAGGAGGAGCTGCGTCAACGCGAACTCGAGTTGCGTGGACGCGAGCTGGAGGCCCGCGAGCGCGAGCTCGACGGCGAGTAGCCACACGGTTGTCCTCGCGCATCCCCGCGAGGATGCGCGGTCAGAGACTGTCGAGACAGCCCGCCGGGCCGTCCTTGCCGATGGTCAGGTGGAACTCGGTGCCTTTGGGCAGGTTCAGCAACGGCGACGGGCGGTTCGGAGCGCCGCTTCCGTAGTTCTCGCCGTACGGGATGCTGTAGTTCTGCGAAATCCCGAAGAGGGTCTGGGACCAGAGGTTCGCGGCGAGGAACTGGTCGCCTCCGGTCGTCGGGTTCGGGTTGGTGCGGGCAGTGGCGAACGCCGGCTGGCCGCCGGACGGCGCGGCGGGCGGCGCCCAGGAGTTCCACCAGCCATTGGAGTTCGATCCGTACCGGCCACCCGGGTAGCCGTAGGTGAAGGCCGACGTGAGGTCGCGGTACACCGAGTTGTACACGTCGTTCGGCGCGTCGGCACTGGCGGAGCCGGTGTTCCGCGCGACGCCGCCGACCGAGTATTCGGAGGCTTGGTCATAGATCCCGGTGACGAGCCCGTCGATGGTGCCACTCGCGTGGGTGAGCGAACTCGCGACCGCGATCGTGCTTCCGGCCTGGTTGCCGGCCCCACCGGGCGACGAGGTCGCGCCGTAGCTCCCGGTGAGCGAGATGCTCCCGTCGGCGGCGAAGGTTCCGGTGTACTGGTACCAACCGGCTTCTGCGGTGTACGCGCTCCCGTTCCCCGGGCTGAAGAGTCCCTCGATCGTGATGGGTTGGTTGGCCATCGCCGCGACGTACGGGGCCATCGAGGGCCACCCCGACGCGTACGGGTTGGGTTGCCCGTTGACCGTCGGAGGTTGGTGCGCGCGCTGCTTCGGCGAGACGGCCCGCACGAAGGCGTTGTTGTTGTTCGGATCCCGAACGACGATCTGCGACCACGTCGCGAGGTCGCTCGGCGCGAGGATGCCGGAGTAGGTGCTGTTGAACGACTGCACGCCGGACTTGAGCTTCCCGACGATGTCGCAACTGGTCCCCTTGTACCAGCGGCTCTCCCGCTTCTCGAGGTGATCACGGCCGTGACGGGTGGCGTAGGTGACGAGGTCGACGGGGATGCTGAACTGATCGACGTTGGTCATGTCGGCCTGTCCGGGAAACGAAAGTTCGACGTTCGCGAACCGCGTCATCGACGTGTCGAACGACGGCTGCGTCGCCGGCAGTCCGGTGAGCGGGTGCCGGTAGGAGATCCAGATCAGGCCCGAGCTGACTCCCGAACCGATCTCGATGTGTCGCCAGTGGGGCCCGGTCCGGTAGCGGGGGAGATCGCTCAGTCGGACGCTGTGGTTGAGGACGCGACAGGGTTGGATCCCGCCGGAGCTGTTCGCAGTGAAGGTGATGTAGACGTCCCGGGCGTCCATGGGACCGGTGTTCGAGAACGAGATGCTGAGGCGCGGGGCAGTGAGGCCGGGGCAACGGGTCGCCGTGGTGGCGGCGGCGGGGCCGACGCTCGCGAAGGTCAGAGCGACCCCGGCGGTCGCGGCCATCAGGAGGCGGGTTCGGACCATCCGGTTGTTTCGGTTGCCACCGCGTGATCTTGAGTGACCGGCCACTAGATTCCGCACTCTTCTCGGGGGGATGAGCATGCGCAACGTGCGGGGTTTCGTGGTGATCGTCGTGGCACTGGTGGCCGCCGCCTGCTCGTCGAGCGGTGGCGGATCGTCGGCCGGCTCGACGTCGTCGACCACCGGCGCGGCCACACCGGCCACGACGCGCACGTGTGCGCTGAAGCGGCCGGCGCCGCCCACCGTCGAGCCGGTCGCGGGTACGCCCGGCGACTACACGATGACTTCGTTCGACGGGGCGAAGATCCGACTGCACTGGTACCCGATCGACGCCACCGCGCCGGTTGTGCTCAACGGTCCCGGCTGGGGTGAGGCGGGCGCTACGGAGAACAGTGGGACCGGGCTCTTCGGCGACACGCCGATCGGTGCACTCCATCGCGAGGGGTACCACGTCCTCACGTGGGATCCGCGCGGGTTCGGGAAGTCGACCGGCACCATCACCGTCGACGCGGCGGACGCCGAAGGTCATGACGTGCAGCTCATGCTCGATTGGCTCGCGGCCCAACCCAAGGTCGCGCTCGACGGCAAGACCGACCCGCGCGTGGGGATGGTCGGTGGTTCCTACGGCGGTGGCATCCAGCTCGTGACCGCGGCGACGGACTGTCGCGTCGACGCGATCGTGCCGACCATCGCCTGGCACTCACTCGGCACCAGCCTCAACAAGGCCGAGACGGTGAAGCAGGGCTGGTCGACGATCCTGTATTCGGCAGCCGCGGGCCGGAACATCGATCCGCACATCAAGTCGGCGTACGAGTCGGGCACGGCGACCGGCACCATTTCCGCGACGGATCGCGCGTGGTTCCTCTCGCGGGGCCCGGCGGCACTCGTGGGCCGCATCACCGCGCCGACACTGTTCGTCCAGGGCACCGTCGACACGCTCTTCACGCTCGACGAAGCCGTGACGAACTATCGGATCCTGCGGCGCGCCGGAGTTCCGACCGCGCTGCTCTGGTACTGCGGTGGGCATGGCGTGTGCCTCACCGACGGCGGCGATCCGCTGCGGACCACGGATGCCACCACCCGATGGCTGCGCCGGTGGCTGAAGCGCGACACCACGGTCGACACCGGGCCGCGGGTGGAGATCATCGACCAGCACGGTGCGCGGTTCACCGCCGCCGATTGGCCGATCCCGACCGGTGCGGCGTTGCGGGCGTCGGGTTCGGGAACTCTCCCGCTGACCGCCGACGGTGGGTCCGGACCGGTGAAGGTGCCGGCCGGCTCGAAGAACCCGATCGACGGCGTCGCGGCGGGCATCACACCAGCGCGCGCGACCAACGCGGTCAACGTCAAGATCACGAGCCCGCGCGCCGTGACCGCAGTGGGGGCGCCGACCCTCGCACTGACCTACGCGGGGACCGTCCCTGCCGGTGAGCGTCCGACCCGGGTGTTCGCCCAGCTCGTCGACGATGCCACGGGTCTCGTGCTCGGGAACCAGACCACACCGATCGCGGTCGTGCTCGACGGGAAATCCCACTCCCTGACGGTGCCACTGGAGATGATCGGTCACACCTTCGC
>Ga0075026_100000610_pt1 | contig 14649 bp, 10 predicted proteins | sample Str012_2_FD_71392 | JGI IMG/M metagenome (GOLD analysis project Ga0075026, IMG submission 71392) | Freshwater sediment microbial communities in response to fracking from Pennsylvania, USA - Straight Creek_MetaG_SC_2012 | ecosystem: Environmental > Aquatic > Freshwater > Creek > Sediment...
GATGGTGATATTGAGTTGCAGCGTTAGCTTGATCTGATTGATGGTCACGGTCCCGTGAGTGGCATCGGATTGCCGCGTCTCCCCGCCCACGTTTGCGCTGGACAAAAAATTCGACTCGCAGGCCGCATTTTCTCCGGGAGTTTGCGGCGGCAAATCGGCGGGAGGAGCGGCCGGATCATACGTGCGATTCGCAACGACTGCTGGCTGCTTGCTGATCGTCGGCACGGCAACTTCCTCACGCTGGCGGCGCGGCGAGAGATTCCGCCACCCGAGCCAGCAAAGGACAATCCCTCCAAGCAACACGCAGACAACGATGAATCGGCTCGACGGCAATGCTGCCTCTTTTTTCAGTGTGTGCTTCGAGTAAAGCCCACACACGTTCTCACTGCGGGGTCCTAAACGCCAGCGGCCCGCCGCGAATTTAATGGAATCTATTTTACAGAATAGCGATCAAGGCTGAGGCTGAGACAACACGGTCGCGCTCAATGACTCGGCAAGCATGTGCTGCGTGCTGTCTCGCAGGGCTTTTGCCGCGGCGCTGGCCGGGCCGTTGGGTTCGAGATTGAGATATTCTTCCAGGTCATTCAGGAGCGCGCGGTAGTTTTTTTCGCGATTATGAATGTCCGCGAGCACGAGATGAGCCTGCCCGAATTCGAGGTTTGAGCGAATCGCTTCGCGAACGCTTTTTTCGGCCTCTTGCAAACGATTCAAGCCGAGGAGCGCCACGCCCAGATAGTAATGACCTCTCCAGGCGTCCGGGGCCGAATTCAACCCCATTCGCGCAAAACTTTCGGCCTCCACGAATTTTTCGCGATCGTCGAGGATTGCGCTCAAAGCAAACAGCGGCTGCGCATAACGGCCCGCGCTCAGTTCAATGGACTTTCGATAGGCCTGCTCGGCCTCAGGAATGCGCCACAACTTTAGATTCGCCAAACCAATCTTGTAATAGGCCTCATAGTAGCCGGGAAATTCGGACGCTGCGCGTTGAAAGTGCGGCAGACTACCCGCCGGGTCTTTTTTTGCCAGCAGTTCCGTCCCCTGCTCGAATGAGTGCAGGGCCTTGGGGGGGATACTCAGTTCATGAATGGAAACGATGTCATTGGATTGCCGGGACTGGGCAGTCGAATGGAGCGGCACGCTTAAGCATGCGAAAAGCAGACAAGCGATCCGAACATTTGTTTTCATGGCGCCTACCTCAACGGTGAAGTTGATCGCCCCTATCAGTCATAATGTCGCACAATTTTAATCTAGTTGTAACACAATTGTAATAATGATGAAGACTTTTGGATACCCAACGGTCTTCGCAAATCGTAAGAGTGCCTGTGGAGTTCACCGGGGCTTCGATGCGAGGGGTTGCTCGCAACATGCTGCGTTGCTAGCATAGCGGCGCGATGAACAGTCAACTCCCGGCGCGGGCAATGCTTACATGGCTAGAACAGCGCGAGAACGCAATGGCGCGCTTGCTAGGCCGCTTCGCGCGCGCCGAGTCGCCTAGCTTTGACAAAGCCGCCGTGGACCGGTTTGGCAGGATCGTGGCGGCGGAGTGGACGCGTCGTGGCGCGAGCGTAACGCTCGTGCGGCAGCGAGAGCGCGGCAATCACATTCGAGCGGAATGGCACCCGCGTGGTGGGCGTGCTCGCGGCCAAATACTTGTCCTGGGACATCTGGATACGGTTTACGAGGCAGGAACAATCGCTCGCATGCCCTTCCGCATTGCGCGTGGCCGCGCTTGGGGACCCGGGACATTGGACATGAAGGGCGGTCTGGTGATTGCTCTGTTCGCAGCGGATGCGCTTGCCGCTGCGGGCTGCGTGCCGGAAAAACGAATCGTCTTTTTGTGGACCACCGATGAAGAAATCGGCAGCGAAACCTCGCGGAGGATTATCGAGCAGGAAGCACGGCGCAGTGACGCCGTGCTGGTGCTGGAACCGGCGCTGGGGCCCGAGGGCCATGTGAAAACCAGCCGCAAGGGCGTTGGGGAAATCGAATTGATCGCCACGGGACGAGCCGCTCATGCGGGGTTAAACCCCGAAGACGGCGTCAACGCCATCGAAGAAATCGCGCGGCAAATCGCCCGCATATCGAGTTGGAATCAGCCGCGCCGCGGCATCACGGTGAGCGCCGGAGTGATCGAAGGCGGCACGCGCTCAAACGTGGTTCCCGACCATGCGCGGGTTCTTGTGGACGTCCGCGCATCGCGCGAAATGGACATGCGTGCGCTCGAACGAAAATTCCGCACGTTGCGGCCAATTCTGCGGGGCGCGAAGCTGCAAGTTCGCGGCGGATTCAATCGCCCTCCCATGGAACGCAAATCGAGCGCCGCTTTGTTTGCCGTTGCGCGCGCGCTGGCAAAAGATTTGGGTGTTTCGCTCGGGGAAGCTTTTGTCGGCGGCGGATCGGACGGAAATTTTACGGCGGCGCTGGGGGTGCCAACGCTTGATGGATTGGGCGCGGTCGGGGAAGGCGCGCATAGCCCCAAGGAAAATGTCGTGATTGGCAGATTGCCGGAGCGCGCCGCGTTGCTGGCGGCATTGTTGGCGAACCTTTGACCCTCCGCTACAGATAAGCCTTCTTCAAATAGTCCACGGTAAATTGACCCAAGTCCGCATAGGAATCGTGAAGCACGGCGCGGATAGCATCCACAGCGGTTGAACCAGCGGCCAGTCGATCCAAAATCCTGTTCATGTCATCCATGGTCCCTGCGGTCAGCATTGCCTCAACGGTGGCAAGAGACCACGCATAGGCGTTGAGCGCGGTTTCTCTGGGCAGATTCAGCCAGGATGTTTCATACGACGAGAGCGAGAAATCCATGTGGCTTTGGTAGGCCGCGTAAAGAGCGCCTGCGTTGCTCCGACTGCGCTTGCCTTCCATGTATTGCGCAATTCCCTCTTGCAGCCACACGGGACAATGCCCCTGTGTTTTCTGTCCGACAAAACTGTGCGTCAACTCATGCTTTAGCACGCGCTCAAGTTCGGCCGTCATCGAGGTCAGTCCCTCGACAGGCACACGGATTCTGCCGTCATTGAGCGCGCCGGACCAGCTGGGCGCCCGGGTAATGTCCGTAAATGTCTGATTGGTGTAAAGGATCACGCCGATCGGTTCGGGCGGATTGTAGTTGAGGGTCGAGGATACATCCTGGAATTCGGCCTCGAGCGTCCGCAGAACTTCGCGCGCAAGTTCCGGAGCGGCGTCGCCGTTGTAGCGCAGGCGGAAATGAGCGGTTTCTCCTTCGCGGTAGCCGGCTTCCTCTTCCGCGTCGCGTTCCGCTTTTTCCAGCGCACGTTGCACTTCCGCATCGGGCTTCAGAGCCAGAGCCCGCTTCCACTCGGCAACGGCGTCCGTCAGTCGGTTCAACCCGTAGTACGCCCAGCCGGAAAGCTTCGCTGCGTCCGGGGAATCCGGCTCGATCCTGCGAGCGCGCTCGAGCAGGTCCAGAGCCGCCGAATACTCGCTGCGCCGAAGATGAAGATAGGCGGTTTGCAGAAGCAGCGCCAAGTTTTCGGGATCAAAGCGCAGCCCCACATTATAATGCGCGGCCGCTTGCTCGAAATCGCCCACGCTGATTTCAAATTGCGCGGCGGCGCTCTCGGCCCCAACCAGGCGCATCACAGCAGCGGGACTGGGATTCGCGGTCGCCTCGGATTCGAGCTTGGCCAGCAGATTGAGATCAATCGAGCCGTCGCGCACGGCGGAACGCGCTGCGTCATCATTACCAGCCGTCACGGCGGCGTTTGGCGGGGCCAGGGGGAGATTCGCGGCCCGGTCCGCCGCGGTTCCTGCAGTGGAATCCAGCGAAGTGGCTTCGCGCACGACTCGATCAACAATTGAGGAGGGCAGACTGAGGTGGCCTGCCGAGGTTTCATACCCAACCTGTCCATTTTCCAAAACTACGTGCGAAGCCGTGATTTTCCTGCCGTTCTTCAGGTAAATCGTGTCGGCGCGCGCAACTCCGGGCAAAAGGCAGGCAAAGCAAAGTCCCGTGAAGAGCCGAACAGAATGTGCCGCGGTTGACCGCATGGTTTTATTTTATCAAGGTGAGCGAATTGGCCCGGAAACACATTGCGCCCTGATGCCTAATGTGGCTACAGGCAGGTTTCCCGGCGGCAGCGTTTGCAATCGTGGCAAGAAATGCCTGGAAATTGTTTGCTGCCCAAATAAAAAGGGCGACCGTTTCGGGTCGCCCTGAAAATTAAAGAATGGGTGGGATAAGACTAAGGTGCGCTGGGGCTAACCAAAGCGCGCCAAACGCCGATGGCAGTGGCGCCAGATACTGCAAATACGGCGAACCAGATAAAACGGTTTCGCGCCGTATGGAACGGGCCACCTTGAGGACCGGGGTCGGAAGTATCGGCTTCGACTTCCAAGCGGTAGGAGCCGCCTGGCTCCACAGTCTTGACTTCATCGCCCATCGTGACGAGTAGCGAGCCACGAGTGCTGGAAATCAGAAGCTCTTTGGCGCTGGCGCGTGTGACCTGGGCAACGACAGGCTCCGTGCCGGAGGGACGAATGAGTGCGCCATCAGCGAGTAATTCGAACACCTGGCTACCTTTTGAAGAAACAACGACCGTGCCTGAAGTCAATTCAGCCGAAAATCCATTGGGCAAATTGTGTACTTGAGTGGCTGTGTTTTGACGCATGAACATTTGCGGGCCGCCCAGATTGGCGCGGAGACTGCCGGACCAGGTGGTCTGGAGGCTATCGCCGTCATAGATCGTGGCGCCACCGGAAGTGGCATCAGCACCCACCTGTGCGTGCTCGGCCTGAACAACCACGCCCAAGGGAGCGGAAGCCGGGCTTGCAGGAGCGGCCATGACAGGCGCTCCGGCCAAGGCAAAACTCAGAATAGCGGCAAGACCTGTACTCAACGGTGTACGCACAGAAACCTCCAAAGAACTATACACTCTAAGAGTAAGAAGGTGCTGCCTTTCTGTCAACACTGAATTGGAGGTGTGCGCGTAAAATGCACCCTTTCGGGGCACCCTGTTTTCATAGGACTTTAGTACTACTTCCTCTGTAACCAGGCTCAAACCTGGCCTATTTTCTGCCTCTTTAAGGCGTCATTCCCGCTGCGTGCTGCGAGGCATCCCGGATTGCCTTGAACTCCGTTCCGGGCTTCCATTCCGGCATATGGTCGTCAATTGCGATGCGGTAACCCACCAGGAAGAAAAGCTGGCAATCCTGCACCGCTCCGCTCAGGTCCCAGTCCGGCTGAATCATGTCGGCGGGCTTGTGGTATCTATCTGCCGTGTATTTGCGCCGCTCTTCGAGTCCCCACCCTGCCGGCTTGCCAATAAAATCCACGCCTTCGTCGGGATCGAATGCCGGAACGCCGTTTTTGGCGAATTCAAAATGGTCGGAGCGGTAGTAAAAACCCTTTTCCGGTTCGGGATCGGATTTCACGACGCGGTTTTGTTCCTTCGCTACGGTTTCAATAATGTCGTCCAGATTGGATGCGCCGCGCCCGATTTGCACAATGTCGCTGGTAAGCCCGTGAACATTCATTCCATCCATATTGATATTCACCGCCGTGCGCGCCAGCGGATACAGCGGATGCTCGGCATAATATTGCGAGCCGAGCAGGCCTTGCTCCTCCGCCGTCACGGAAAGAAACAGAATGCTGCGGCGCGGCGGCGTGGCGAGAGCCTTATAGGCGCGCGCCATTTCCAATAATGCGGCGGAGCCCGAAGCGTTATCCACTGCGCCGTGATAAATCTTGTCACCGTTCACTTCCGGCCCGATTCCGAAATGATCCCAGTGCGCGGTGTAGATGACGTACGTATTTTTTAAGTCCGGATCGCTACCGGTTAATTTCGCGATCACGTTGTGCGAATCCAATGTTTGCAGTGAGTTGTGAATCGCCAACTTGGCGTGAATGCCGAGTGGGACGGGCTTGAAATCACGCTTCGATGCCGCTTGAATTAATTTGTCCAAATCCTGTCCCGCGGCGTGAAATAACTTCGTGGCGAAATCGAAATTGATCCAGCTTTCCACCGCCAGGCGTCCCATGTTTTTATCCGGCGTCGCCAGATCGAATTGCGTGCCGCTCCAACTATTGCGCACCACTTCCCAGGGATATCCGGCGCGATCCGTTTGATGAATAATGACGGCGCCGGCAGCGCCCATTTGCGCGGCCTTTTCAAACTTGTACGTCCAGCGGCCGTAGTAGGTCATGGCGCTTCCGCCAAAAGTTTTGGGATCGAGTTTCGATGTGTCGGCGGGATCGGGAACCGGCGGGTCATTAATAAGAATGACCAGAATTTTTCCCTTTACGTCAATGCCCTTAAAATCGTCCCACTGAAATTCCGGGGCCTGCACGCCGTAGCCCACGAAAATCATGTCCGCGTCAATCGAGGAAGTTTCCGTGACGCGCTTTGACCAGGCAACAAAATCGTCTTGAAATTTCGGCTCGATCGTGCGGCCGTGCCCCGCGAGCGTTAGTTTCATTCCTTTGTCTGGAGTAATACTGACCAGCGGCACGTTTTGCAAATACGTTCCGTCCGGGTTGCCGGGTTCCAGGCCCGCCGCGCGATATTGGTCCTCGAGATATTTTATCGTGAGTTGCTCGCCCTTTGATCCCGGCCCTCGCCCTTCAAATTCATCGGAAGAAAGCGTGCGGATGTGGCTGAGGATGCGGTCTCCTGTGAACGAGGCCAGCGCTGCCGTGGGGGTGCTGGGGGCGTGGGAGCAGCCGGAGAGAGCGCTCAGGAGCATCGCAGTTGCGATCCATCCGTGAAAGGTTGTGCTTCGATTGAATTGCATTTTCACCTCCGTCGCACTGATGCGAAAAAACGAATTGTTGCTCGGCTGCATATTAACTTGCGACTGTCGTCGTTACAACTCTCGCACGCTTCTAATTGCTGGCAAGCTATAGCCAAAGCGCCCCGTTTATCAGGATTGATCCAGTCTGGTGCGTAGTGAGTCATCAAGCTAGTGAAATGCCTGAAGTCGGTCTAGGAGCATAAGAGGGATTTACCGTGAAACTTGCACTCTGACAAAAATAGCTAAACCACATAAGGTATATTGAGCACAATTGAGCCCTGGTACCAAATGGACCCGCGAATTGCTTTGTATCAGAAAATCTAACCGGAAATAGTTTCGCCGAAGATCGTCGACAAGAAATCTCCCCCACAAGCTAGCAGCATGATTTGATAACGTGTCTTTGCCCTTATTCCCTTGATTCTGCATGGAAATGGATTACCATTCGCAGTAGAAAGCAGAAAGACGATTTGTCGGAGGGGGTGCTCCTCCAAGTGAACTCATGCGGAAACAAGACAACTGTATAACGAAACCATATCGCCGGAAATCTTCATTGATTCCCCGGCGTGAACATATGGCATTTTGTGCTATCGCGCTGGCTTTATCCATCCCGCCGCTCCATGCGCAAATTAAAACTAGGCAGGATATAGGGATAAGTATCGGCCCCAACTGCAGCAACTCGGGACCTTGCGATGGTGTTGGCAACCCGCCATTTCCGGATATACCGCCGCTTAGCAAGCCCGAGGTTGTGGACGACGAGAAATGTCTTCCCTGGAACCTATCCGCGGCGCAAGCGAACCCGTCACGCGTTAGGGCGCTGAAAATTCCATCGAAGGCCAGGGGCGAGTATGAAAAGGCATGCAGTGCCTCGCAAAAGAAGAAACTTGAAGAATCCGAGGAGCACTTGCGCCGCGCAATAAATAATTTTAATGACTATTCAGCTGCGTGGGTAATGTTAGGCGTGGTCCTTGATGAACAACATAAGGAACAACAAGCCCGCGACGCTTGTTCACATGTCGCGACCATCGATGCAAAATATTTCCCGGCATATCTGTGCCTGGCGGAGTTTTCAGCACGGCATCAAGAATGGGATCGCCTTTTAGAGCTGGCGAACGTCGCCCTCAACCTCAATTCAGAAAATGATGGATACATGCATTACTACCGAGCGATGGCCGACTTCTATCTCAACAACCTGACTGGCGCACAAGAAAATGCCTTGCAAGCCGCAGAGATTAATTTAAATCATAATTACCTGCCTCTTTACTTCCTGCTAGCTCAGATCTACGCCGCCAAGGGCGACAGGGTTGCCGCGGCAGCCGAGCTGCGTATGGCTTTGAAGAATCACAACGATCCGGCACAAGAAGAGGTGGCTAAGAGATATCTTGCCAAGCTTGAGGCTGTAGGAATAACCACAATCGCCCAGAGAACAGTGATATCAAGCGGAAGTGCGGTTATTGAAGCGCCCGAGGACACCCCCGACAATCAGACCATAGCGTCCATGTCCGATCTCCGAACGCCGGTCGATAGCTGGATCCCGGAAGACGTTGATCATGCCGTGCCGCCCGTCGACTCCGGGTCGGCTTGCTCGCTGCCAGCCGTTCTCGACGGAGCAGGTAAAAGAATTGTGGAACTCGTTCACAACATCGATCGATTTACCGCAACAGAAGTCCTGATGCACCAACCGGTAGATCATGCCGGCCACATGGGGCCCAAAATTACGAGCCAGTTTAGTTATTTGGTATCCTACAATGAAGATCCTGCCGGCCCGCTCCATGTCGACGAGTTCCGTAATGGGAGCCTTTCCCTCGCCCTATTTCCGAACCAAATCGCAACGGTTGGCACGCCAAGTCTCGTCTTGATTTTTCACCCGCGATACGTAAACAATTTCAAGATGGAGTGCGAAGGTCTTGGGCTATGGCGTGGACAGCCGGCGTGGCAAGTCCGGTTTGAGCAGCGCGCGGACCGCCCCAACCTTACCTACTCCTTTTCTGTAGCTCGAACGACGTACGCAGTGAACTTGCGGGGCAGGGCTATGATCCTTGCGGATTCCTATCAGGTGGCGCGGCTGGAAACGGACTTGATGCAATCCATCCCGAAAATTCACCTTCGTCTGGACCACCAAAGTGTTGAGTATCGTCCCGTTAAATCGCCCACGGGTAAGCTACAACTCTGGCTTCCATCAAGTACCGAGGTCTATATGGATTTTCAAGGCCGCCGCTTCTACAGGAAACATTCCTTCACCGATTTCAAAATATTTTCCGTGGACACGCAGTACCGCATTGCCGATCCAAAGGAAACCCCTGCGACGCATTAGGTTCACGGAATGAGCGTTATGGAATACGGCGCGGGCCCACGATGGCCATGCCCCGTGAGTGTAAAATTCATTTCTTTGTCCGGAGCAATGCTGACGAGAGGCACGCTTTGCAAATACGTTCCGCCCGGGTTGCCGGGCTCAAGACCGGCCGCGCGGGATCTCCCGGGCCTTGGGCTGCAAATCTTGGGACGGCGCCGGGGCATCTAAGGGAGCGAGGTATACAAGGGTTTATTCTGTCTTCGTCTTACGGTTTGGATGGCTGGATTCTCGCACGTGAGATGTCCCTTTCCCAGCCCAAGAGAACGTCCCATCACAACACCGGAAAGCAGGTAGCGTCTGAACTTTGGGCCAAGTCTCAATAAGTCCTCTTATTGAAAACTACCCGGCCACTATTTCCCCCGACGATAGCCGAGTTCCTACCTGCCTGAGTTAGAATAGCGAACGCATCGCGGGCATGCCGCGCACGAGGTTCACTTGATTCACCGGAACATTTTTCACAATGACAAAATTATTCCCGTCGCCGAAGCGCGCCTATCACCCGGACAGGCTGGGCTGATGAACGGCTGGGGACTCTTTACGACGATGCGCATTTTTCATGGCGAACCGTTTGCCTACGAGCGGCACTGGCGGCGGCTGGAAAAAGATGCGGCGAAGATCCGGCTGCCATTTTCATTTGATGCGGCGCAGGTGCGGCGGCAATTGGGCGAACTACTGGCGGCCAATCAAGTGGTGGAGGGCACGGCGCGGATTTACTTGATCCTGAACCAGACCGGGTTCTGGCGCAGCGACGAGGCGATGCCTGCCGTGGATTTGATTATTTTCACGGCAGGGCTTCCGGCGCATTCCGATGTGGCGCGGCTGAGCATTGCCGAGCAGGGGCGCCATGCGGCGTCTCTGCTGGCGGGCGTGAAGACCACGGCGTGGCTGACCAACGTGTGGCATCTGGCCGAGGCGCAAAAGGCCGGGTGGACCGAGGTGGTTTTGCTAAACGAACGCGGCGAAGTGGCCGAGTGCACCAGCGCTAACATTTTTTGCGTGAAGGACGGCACGGTCTTTACGCCGCCGCTATCTTCCGGGTGCCTGGAAGGCGTGACGCGCAGCGTGCTTCTGGAAATTGCCGCCGGCGCGGGTGTTTCGCTGGTCGAAAAAACCCTGGCGCCCGAGGATCTTTTTTCCGCCGAGGAAGTTTTTATTACTTCGACGAATCGTGCGCTGCTGGGCGTGAGCGAAATCACGGGACACAAATTTCCCGCAGTGATGGGGCCGCTGGCGCAAAAATTGGAGCGGGCGTTTGACGCCGCCATGCGCGAATACGTGGCGCAGCGAAGCCCCAGTGGCGCGGGCTTCAGCCTGCGTGGTTTGAAGTAGCTCGGTCCAGACAGGCTAAACAGGCTGCGGAAAAAGTACATCTAGACCCTTCAGGGGTTTTAACCCCTGAAGGAGCAAAAGCCTTTATGTCGCGGCTGAAGCCGCGACCCACAAAGATTTCGGACTTTTTCCGCAGCCTGTAAGGCGGGATTCCTCGGCAAAATGCCTGCCTCGGAAATACGATATTTCTAGCTTTTCCACATCTTGTAAAATCCGCAGGCGAGCAGGCCCCGGGAAAATTAAGTAGCACAGCCAGGAGTGGCTGTGCTACTTAAAACCAACCCGCATTATTTTCCCGCCGCCAAGATTTTCACCAGGCGATATAAATATTCCTGGCCGTTCATGAAGGAATTAATGAGCACGCGTTCGTCCTTGCCATGCGCGCGGACGTCGTCGATGTCGCCGGCCAGTCCGGAAGTGCCGTATGTCGGAATGCCGGCGTTGCGCAGGTACAGGCCGTCGGTTGCGCCGGTGCTCATCGTGGGAATTACGGGAATGCCGGGCCAGAATTCGGAAGTAACGCGGGTGACTGCTCCGAGTATTTCGGGAGTGAGCGGAGAGGGCGAGCTGGAGACGTCAATCAGAGTCGGGGCCACGGTGATTTGATTGTCGTCCACGACGTGCACCAGTGTTTTCTGCACATCTTCGATATTCTCACCGGGCAGGATGCGGCAATTAATCGTGGCGTTGGCATCCTGAGGCAGGGCGTTCATCGCATGCCCCGCTTGCAGCAAGGTGGCCACGCAAGTTGTGCGAATCTGCGCGTTGTAGGCAGGCATCGCGGAGAGTCGCGCCACGGCGTCGGGATCGAGGCGGCCGGAAGCGATGGAATTCATGGCCGCGCCGACTTGCGGGTCCTCCAGGGGAGCGGCGCTTTCGAGCCAGGCGCGCGTGGTTTCATTGAGATCCACGGGGAAATCGTATTTCGCCAGGCGCGCGAGGCCCTCCGCCAGGTGGTAGATGGCGTTGTCCTTCGAGGGCACGGAACTATGTCCGCCCTTATTTATCGCCTCAAAACCAAAATTGACAAAGCGCTTCTCGATGGTTTGCAGACTATTGCGGATGACTTTGCCGTTTCTGGTTCCGACGCCGCCGCCTTCATTTAATGCGAATTCAGCGTCAATCAGGTCGCGATGATTATTGAGCATCCAGCGAATTCCCACGGAGTTCATGTCACCGATTTCCTCGTCCGTCTCCAGCAATAAAATAATGTCGCGGTCGGGGCGGTAGCCTTCCTGTTTGTAGCGGATCATGTTGGAGACGAATGTCGCGGCCATGAATTTATCGTCCTGGGAACCACGCGCGTAGAAGTAGCCTTCTTTTTCAAGGAGTTTGAACGGATCGGAAGTCCAGTCCTCGCGCCGCGCTTCGACCACGTCAATATGCGCCATCAGCAAGATCGGTTTGCGTGCCCCGGTGCCGTGGATGCGCGCGACCAGATTGCCCTTGCGCGGCGCCGGATGGAACACTTGCAGATCGGAGCCGGAAAAACCTGCCGCGCGGAGTCGCGCCGCCATGGCCTCCGCGGCCGCGCCGGTGTCCCCGGTAGGCGTGACAGTGTTGATCTCCACGAGTTCCTTGTAAATATCGCGCGCAAGTTGCTGAGTGGGGGAAAGCGTCTGCGCGGCTGCCGCAAAGGGAGCGAGGCTGGCGGCAAGAATCAGAAATGCGCATCTGGATGAGCTTAAGAATTTCATTTTTTTCCTCTATGACGGTGCTGGCGAAACGTTGATGCGCTGCTATTCAACGGTTTTTGGTAGCACAGGCTGTGCTACTAAACATTTCCTGTTCTTCAGCGCGGTTCCATGCCCTTGGCTTTTAGAACCGGAGGTAACACAGGCCCAGTTAGAAACTGGATCAGCGCCTGGGCCGCGCCCGCGTCGTGCGCGTTGGTTGCCGTGCCCACTGCAAAATAAACGTAGCTTTGAAAATCGGACGGCAATGGTCCGACGAGATCCACGCCGGGAAAGTATTTAATTTCCGGGATCAGGGAAATGACCAGTTCCGTCTTGCCCTCGGCAACATTTTTCTGAGGGCGTCCCGGCTCGGCGTCCAGCATCAATTTTGGTTTCATGGCGTCGGCAATTCCCAGGCGCGCCAGCATATCCAGGGTATGCACCGAGCTTGCGCCGGTGGGATTGAAGGCTAGGGATTTCGCGTTCAGCAAAGTTCGCTTCAGGGCCTCGGGCGTGCTGATATCGGGTTTCGCGGCTCCCACGCGAACGCCAACACCAATCCCGGTGCGGGAAATTTCACGGCGCGAGTCGGCAGTGATCTTGCCTTGCTTGATCAAGTCGTCGAGCACGTCGGAGGTAATGATGGCGGCGTCAAATGGCTTGCCGGCCAGAATTTTGTCGCGTAAATGTTTCGAGGAATCGAAATCGGCGGAGAGCTTGCGCCCGGTCGCGCGCTCGATTTGCGGAGTCAGTTCCTCGATCACCGTTTTCATTCCGTCCGAAGTCATCACGCGAAGCTCGGCGGTCTGCGCGAGCGATCTCCGAGCCGGCAGGAAAGCGAATCCCGCGCAGAGAATGAAAGCGGCTGCCGCGATCGAAAGTGCCTTTTTTGTTTTCCTGTTCACTGCTTCTCCCTTTTTATTGGACCTTTGGCGCAACGTCATCCAAGGCCCCGCCTCTGAAGAGGCGGGCTACAAAAACCGGCGCCGCCCATGCAACTGCTGCTGCCCGTTATTTTCTTACATATTTCTTCAAATCTTTTTGGCCCACTTCGGCGCCGTAAATCACGCCCTGGGAATCCACCGCGATGCCTTCCGCACCGCTTGTCCATGTGGCATTTTCCGCGGGGTCGGGAATAAACGCGGACACCGTGCCGTCTTTCAAGTTGCCAATGCGAATTCCCCGCTTCCAATCGGTGCGATCCTTGGCGATGGATCCCGATTCGGAGTCGGCCACGTAAATAATGCCGCGCTCATCAATGGATATTCCGCTGGGGCGGCTGTATTGCTTCCATTCGGCGATATAGTTTCCGTCCTGATCGAACATCTGAATGCGATTATTGGCGCGGTCGCAAACCAGGAGCCGGCCCTGGGCATCAAACGCCAGGCAATGCGGCAGATTGAATTCGCCCGCCGCGGTTCCCTTCTTTCCCCAGGTCTTGATGAACTTTCCGTCCTTGCTGAATTTCAAGATGCGCGCATTGGTGTCGCCGCCATGTCCATCGGCAACGAAAATATCGCCATTGGCGGCAACGGCGACGGCGGAAGGCTTGTTGAATTCATCCGTGCCGCTTCCAGCAACTCCCGCTTTCCCGAGCGTCATCAAAACTTTTCCGTCCGGGCTGAACTTAAATACCTGCTGGCCTTTTCCGGCGCTTCCCGCGCCGTCGGTGACCCAAACGTTTCCCTCGCGGTCAACATAAATGCCGTGAGGAAACAGAAACATGTCCGAGCCAAAACTTTTCAGCAGATTGCCCGAGGAGTCGAATTCAAGGATGGGCGCAAGGTCCGAGCCGACACAGGTGTTTGCGCCGCAGCGCTCGGCCACCCAGATATTGCCGTGAAGGTCCACGGCCACGCCGGCCGCCGATCCCCAGGTTCTGCCTTCGGGGAGCTTCGCCCAGTTCTCGATGGTGCGATAGGGATTGGGCAGAGAGTTCGGCGCGGAGACTGACGGAGCCTGCGCTCTTGTTCTCGACGCGCCCGGCAATAGCACCGACGCCAGGCACACCGCCGCGATTTGCATTCGGACTCTTACCGTGGTGAATTTTTTCCAGGTCAAAAGTGCCAGCATGGGCGACCTTTCCTTTGGCTGGTTTTCGCAGTGCCCGCCCGGTGGCGGGCGCTGCGAAAACTAGAAACCATCTCATAAATAGAAGCTGTTCATTTTCAGAATGACGTCAGGGGCTAAAGCCCTTATTTTTCAAACCCCTTAATGTCGCGGCTGAAGCCAGAGATCCCGACAGAGTCGGGGCCGCGCCCCACAAAGCCTATTTATGAGATGGCTTCTAGAACCCGCATGCACCAGAACTTGAAATTGGAATGCGCTTTTCTCTACGCCAAATCCTCGGGCTGGATCGGCAAGCGCCGGACACGTTTGCCGGTGGCCGCAAAAATCGCGTTGCACAATGCGGCGGCCACCGGCGGCACAACAAATTCGCCGGCCCCGGTTGGCGCCTCTTCGTTGGAGATGGTGTGCACTTCCACGTCCGGCATTTCCGGGAAGCGCAGCATTTGATAGTCGTTGAAATTATTC
>Ga0075026_100000611_pt1 | contig 14646 bp, 12 predicted proteins | sample Str012_2_FD_71392 | JGI IMG/M metagenome (GOLD analysis project Ga0075026, IMG submission 71392) | Freshwater sediment microbial communities in response to fracking from Pennsylvania, USA - Straight Creek_MetaG_SC_2012 | ecosystem: Environmental > Aquatic > Freshwater > Creek > Sediment...
ACGATCGGGCATTCGCTCCCGAGGAACTTCCGCGTGGTGTCGCGGAAGAACTCCTGGTCGTCGGTCAGCGCGATCTCCATCAGTGTCCTCTTCTGCTCGCTCGAGACCGCCATCCTGGCCAGAACTTGTGCTTGGCGCAATTTCTGCACCCGTACGGGCCGCAGTAACGTGCCCGGCCGTGGGGGCCATCGTGCGAGACCCGGATCTCACCGCGGCGCAGCTCACCGCCTGGCTCACCCGCGCCGTCGGGCTCCGCGAGGTCAGCGTCAGCGCCATCGAGATACCGACCAGCACCGGGTTCTCCAACGAGACGATCCTCTTCGACGCCACGTGGTCCGGCGGTTCAGACGGTTCGGACGGGTCGGGCGCGCCGATCCTGCACCGCCTCGTGGCGCGTATCGCGCCGCAGGACTACACGGTGTTCCTCGAAGCGAACTTCGAGTCGCAGTTCCGGGTGATGCAAGCGCTCTCGGAGCACAGCGACGTTCCCGTTCCTCGGATGCTGTGGTTCGAGGACGACCCGTCGTGGTTCGGCAGCCCGTTCTGGATCATGGCGCGCGTCGACGGCCAGGTGCCGTCGGACTCGCCGCCGTACGCCCTCGAAGGCTGGCTGTTCGACACGAGCCCGGCGCAGCAATCGGAGTTGTGGTGGAACGGGATCGAGGCCATGGCCGCGGTGCACCGGGTCAACTGGCGCGCGCTCGGGCTCGAGTTCCTCGACGATCCCGGTCGGGGCAAGCGCGGCGTCGAGCAGCAGCTCCGCTACTACGAGGAAGCGCTGGCGTGGGCGGAGGCGGCCGAGGACGGTCGAGCGCATCCCGGCGCCCGCGCCGCGCTCATCTGGCTCTGGGAACACCGCCCCGAGTCGCCCCCCGACGAAGTCACGATCGTGTGGGGCGACGCCCGCCTCGGCAACCAGATGTTCCGCGACGGTCACGTCGTCGCGGTGCTCGATTGGGAGATGGTGACGCTGGGTGACCCGCGCATCGACCTCGGGTGGTGGCTGTTCTGCGACGACGTCCTCTCCACCGGCACCGGCGGGTCGCGCCTCCCGGGGTTCCCGAGCGCCGACGCGACGGTGGCGCGTTGGGAGTCGCTCACCGGCCGTGCGGCGGGCGATCTGCACTGGTTCCTCGTGTTCGCCGGGTTGCGATTCACGGTGGTGATGCTCCGCCTGAGCACGCTGCTCACCGCCATGGGCTTCTCGCCCGAACCATTCGGCTACGACAACCCTGTCAGCAACGCGCTCGATCGCCTCGTTCCGGAATGAGATCTGGCGGCGCGCTGATCAGGGCGTGATGGCGACGCGCGCGACGGGCTCGGCTGCGGCCTGACGTCGCGACACCGCCCGCGCCAACGAGTGCAGCAACACGTTGCGGATCTCGCGCGGGTCGATGAGCTCGTCAAAGCCGAGTGTGCCCGCCGAGCGGTACGACGCCTCCAGCTCCATGTCGCGCAGCATCGTCGACTCGTCGACGTCGGACTTGCGCGACCGGCTCATCGCCGCCGCGCCCATCGCCCCCATCGTGGCGCCGGGGAACGCGAACACCGCCGACTGGCCGTCGAAGCCGATCATGCCCATCACCATCGAGCCGAAGCCGTACGCCTTGCGCAGCGTGACCTCGAACTTGGGGGTGGTGGCGACGGTCTGCGCCGCGAACATGCGAGCGCCGCTGCGCAAGATGCCGCGCCGCTCCGACTCGGTCCCCGGCAACACGCCGGGATTGTCGGCGAAGAAGATGAGCGGGAGGTGGAACGAGTCGGCGACGGTGATGAAGTGCGCGGCCTTGTCGGCGGCGTCGACATCGATCGAACCTGCGAGCACACGCGGCTGGTTGGCGACGATCGCGACCGGGCGACCGCCGAGGTGCGCGAGTGCACACACCACCGATCGTCCGAACTCCGGTTGCACCTCGAACCACGACGACTGGTCGACGACGACGTCGATGACGTCGCGCACGTCGTAGACGCGCCGACCGTCGCGGGGCACGAGGTCGAGGATCTCGGGCACGAGGCGCGGTTCGGTGTCGTCGTGCACGTAGTCGGGGGGATACGACCATGCCGACGACGGGAAGTAGCTCAGGTAGAGACGCACCAGGTCGATGGCGGCGGCATCGTCGGGCGCGACGTTGTGGATGAGCCCGCTGGCCAGCGCGATCCCGGGACCGCCGAGCTCCTCCTTGGTGACCGTCTCCCCCAACGATTCGGCCACGACCGGCGGACCCGCGGTGAAGATCGCCGCGTGTGCGCTCATCACCGCGAAGTCTGACATCGGCGCAACCAGCGCGCCGTGACCAGCTGACGATCCGAGCACCGCGGTGATCATCGGCACGCGGCCCGAGCACTTCGACTGGGCGAGCAGGTCGGTGGGCGCGCGCCCGTACGCCTTGCCGTCGGCGCGGAAACCAGCACCGTCGAGCATCATGACCAGTGGGACGCGGTCGATGACCGCGAGTTCGGCGGCGCGGTAACGCTTCGAGTTGCTGGTGTGGCTGATCGTGCCGGCCAGCACGGTGAAGTCCTCGGCGGCCAGCATCACCGGACGCCCGCCCACGCGACCGGAGCCCATGACGATGGCGTCGGCCGGGGCATCGCGGTCGCCGGCCAGCGTGCCGAGCTCGAGGAACGTGCCGGGGTCGACCAGCGCGTCGATGCGAGCGCGGGCGTCGAGCTTGCCGGCCGCGTGGTGCTTGGCCAGACGGGTTTCGCCACCCATCGCACGCCCGATGGCTCGCCGTTCGTCGAGATCGGCGACGGTGGCCGCCCATTCTTCGGGTACGCGGTCCGCGGGCACCGGGCCGTCAGCCATCGCGCGTGCCCACCAGCTCGGCGATGAGCTCCAGCGCCTCGGGGGTCTCCGCGCCGACGATCACGCCGGTCACCCCCGGTGGCACCATGTCCCCGGCCGCCCACTGCTCGCGGATGCGAGCGGGAGAGCCGATGAGCGTGCCCTGCAACATGTACTCGTCGGGCATCGCCGCGATCGCCTCCTCGCGCCGGCCGGCGAGGAACAGCTCCTGGATGCGCGCCGCCGCCTCGGGGAAACCGCGCCGGGCCATCGACTCCACGTGGTAGTTGTGCGACGAGCTGCCCATCCCACCGACGTAGGTGGCACGGAACGGACGTTGCCCATCGAGCCACCCCTGCACGTCGTCGGTGATCACGACACCGAGGCCGCTGAACACCTCGAAGTCGTCGACCGGGCGCGCGTCGGTACGGCGCGCGAAACCGTTCGCCAGTGTGCGCGCGACATCTGGATCGTCGGTACCGGTCGGCGGCAACCCCATCGGGAGCCAACCGTCGCAGAGTTCAGCGCAGAGCTCGGTGTTGCGGGGCCCGACCGATGCCAACCAGATGGGGATGTCGGACGGCGCGTGCAGGATCGACTTGAGCGCCTTTCCCTGCCCGAGCGCGCCGGGACCGGTGTAGGGCAGTGAGATCTCCGGACCGTCGTGGCTCACGGGTCCTTCGCGCGCGATCACCTTGCGCACGATCGTGATGTAGTCGCGCAGACGAGCGTTGGGCTTGCCCCACGGTTGGCCGTACCACCCCTCGACGATCTGGGGCCCCGACACGCCGATCCCGATGATCATGCGTCCGCCGCCGGCGAGCGCGTCGATGGTCATCGCCTGCATCGCCAGCGTGGCGGGTGGTCGTGCTGCAAGCTGCACCACCGCGGTACCCAACTTGATCTGGTTGGTCATCGGCGCGAGGGCGGCGAGCGGCGTGAGCGCGTCGGCGCCGTAGGCCTCGGCCGTCCACACCGAGTGGAAGCCGAGATCGTCGGCGAGCCGCACGAGGTCGTAGGGCACGTCGAGACGCGCCCGGCGGAAGAATTCGAGTCGGAGGCCGAGTTTCAGCACGCGGGCGACGCTACCCGAGGTGCCGGGTCCGGGTCTCTTTGCCTGGGTGCGTCCGGGTGTGGGACGGTGAGCGGTCGTCGGAACGGAAGAGAGCGCGCGTGAACGAGGGCACCTGGTTGCGCGGCCGCACCGCGGTGGCGGGGATCGGGCACACCCCGTGGGGGAAGCGGGGCGAGCACGCCGCCAAGGGACACCTGCGGCTGGTGATCGAGGCGATCACCAACGCGTGCAACGACGCCGGGATCTCTCCGCAGGAGGTCGACGGCTACAGCTCCTACGTCACCAACATCGACCCGGCCGAGCTCTTCACCGCGTTCGGCGCGAAGCAGTTGCGCTTCGCCACCCAGACGTGGGGTGGTGGCGGCGGAGCGATGGGTGGCGCGTTCCTCAATGCCGCGCTCGCGGTGGCGAGCGGCCAGGCCAACTACGTCGTGGTGCACAAGGTCATGACCATGGAGGGCGACAACCGCTACGGGCAGGCGTTCGGCCAGATCGGCATGAAGAACCCGGTCGTACCCGGGCCGATGGCCTTCGCGGTGCCGTACGGGCTGCAGTCGCCGGGACAGATGTTCGCGCTGGCGGCGCGTCGGCACATGCACAACTACGGCACCACCGACGACCAGTTCGCCGAGGTCACGATCAACGCGCGGATGATGGCGGCCAACAACCCCGAGGCGCGCTTCCGGGTGCCGTGCACGGTCGAAGATCATCACGCGAGCCCGATGATCGCGGATCCGCTGCGCCTGTTCGACTTCTGCATGGAGTCGGACTACGGCTGCGCGGCGATCGTCACCACGGCTGAACGTGCCGCCGATCTGCGCCAAACGCCCGCGTACATCGCCGGCGCGGTGGGCGCCGCGCCCTACCGCTACGGGCACGCGCTGATGGGCAGCTACAACATGCCCGACGACGACTTCGCGTCGGCCGGGCAACGCACGGCCGCCGAGGAGCTGTACCGCGTGAGCGGCCGCGACGTGAGCGATCTCGACGCGGTGATGGTGTACGACCACTTCACCGCGATGGCGATCATGTCGCTGGAAGACTTCGGTATCTGTCCGAAAGGCGAGGGCGGTCCCTACGTCGCCGACGGCAACCTGCGCCTGGGCAGCACGCTGCCGGTGAACACGCACGGCGGCAATCTCGCCGAGGTGTACGCGCACGGCATGACGCACGTGTTCGAAGCCGTCCGCCAGGTGCGCGGTACCGCCAACAACCAGGTGAACGGCGCGGAGAACGTGTTGGTCATCGCCGGTTCCAGCCCGTCGCCCAGCAGCGGCCTGATCATCAGTGGCGTGAAGTGAGCAGCATGACCACGGGCGACGCCGCCGAACCGCGCGGGCTGCCGTGGCCCGCGCTCGAGCCGACCACCGAGGGGTACTGGCGCGCCGCGCGCGACGGACGCCTCGTCATCCAGCGGTGCGACGACTGCGGCACCCACCGCCATCCCCCCACCGAGGCGTGCTACTCGTGCCAGTCGCTGCGGTGGTCGTGGGACGACGTGCCCGGCCGCGGCCACGTGTACACCTACACGTGGGTCGACCGGCCGACGACGCCGCAGCTCGCGCACTTGGGCGTCTACAACATCACCGTGGTGGAGCTCGACGGCACCCAGGGCGAACCGGTGCGCGTGCTCACCCGGGTCGACGACGTGACCCGTGAACAGCTGGTGGTCGGGCTCCCCGTGGTCGTCGACTTCGAGCCCCTCCCCGACGGCGAATCCGCGCTGCCCGTCTTCCGTCCTCAGAGGGAACTGAAAACGTAGTTTTCGGTTAGACTCGGGGCACCACGAACCCACGGGAGTGCCTGATGGACGGGAAGATCTGGGCCAACTCCGGCGACTCGCACCTCACCGAGCCGCCCGACCTGTTCACGAAGAGCCTGCCGGCCGCGCTGGCCGAGCGCATGCCCCGCAGCGTGAAGGACGACGACGGCACCCACGAGACCATCTACGTCGACGGCCAGTCGTTCCGGCGCAAGATGCCGCGCATGCGCACCGAGTACTCCCCCGAGGAGATCGAGGAGCTGAAGAAGAAGCCGAAGGACGCGGAGGCCGTCGGCTTCGTCGAGGTGTTCACCCGCGCGCCGGGCGCCAACGACCCGAAGCTGCGCTTGGTCGATCTCGATGAAGAGGGCATCTGGGGCGAAGTCATCTACCCGTCGCTCGCGACGTGGGCGTTCTCGATCCGCGACCCCAAACTCGTGCGCGAAGGCGTGCAGGTGCTCAACGACTGGGCCATCGAGTTCCAACGCACCTCGCCGCGGTTCGTGTGCGCGGCCACGCTGCCGTTGCTCGACATCGACGACGCCGTCGCCGAGATGCACCGCTGCGCTGACCTCGGCTTCAAGGTCGCGTTCATGACCACCGGTCAGCCGTTCGACATGCCGCCGTACCACCACGACGCGTGGCACCCGGTGTGGGCCGCGGCCGAGGAGACCGGCACCGTGCTCGGATTCCACATCGGCACCGAACCGCACACCGCCGACCAGTCGACCGGTGTCTACTACCGCGGCCCGGGGGGCGCGGTGCTCAACTACGTGGAGACCACCTACGGCGGCCAGCGTTGTGTCACCCAGCTCATCTCGTCGGGCGCGCTCGATCGTCATCCCGATCTGCGCGTGCTCGTGTCCGAAGGCGGCGCGACCTGGGGACCGTTCCTCGCCGATCGCATGGACGAGGCCTACCGTCAACACGGGTTCGCGACCCGGCCCAAGCTGTCGAAACTCCCGAGCACCTACCTCTACGAGCAGGTGTACGCGTCGTTCCAGCACGATCGTTCTGCCGTGCAGGCCAACGTCGCCATGGGCTGGCAGAACGTGATGTGGGGTAGCGACTACCCGCACCTCGAAGGCACGTTCGGCCACAGCCAGAAGGTGCTGCACGAATTGTTCGACGACGTCGACGACGCCGCGCGCCGCCGCATCACCGTCGGTGCCTTCGCCGAGCTCTTCCCGCACGTCCCGGCGGCGCCGGGCGCCTGATCAGTCAGGCGAGCTTGGCGATCACCTCGTCGCCGAAGCGGCGGATGCCGTCGATCGCTTCCTTCGACGACGTGAACGGGTGCACGATCACGCGATCGACGCCGACGTCGCGGTAGCGGTCGACGTCGGCGACTGAGTCGATACCGCCGCCGATGGTGAGCGTCGTCGTACCGTCGCGCCCGGCTGCGGCGCGCGCCTCGTTGATCGCCGCGAGTGCCGCGGGGAGCTCGTCGAGCGAGTGGTTCATCGGCAACCACGCGTCGCCGACGAGCGCGGCGCGCCGCTTCGCGGCAGCGCCGTCACCACCGATGAGCAGGCTCGGCTGCGGTTGTTGGACCGGCTTCGGATTGAACATCACCGGTTCGAAGTCGAAGAACTCGCCGTGATGCTCGATGACGTCTTCGGTCCAGAGCCGCCGACAGATCTCGATGGTCTCGTCGACCCTTCGACCCCGAGTCGTGAAGTCGAGACCGGTCGCGGTCCACTCCTCCTCCAACCAGCTGGAGCCGATGCCGAACTCCACGCGCCCGCCCGACAGCACGTCGAGGGTGGCGACGGCCCGCGCCACCACGAACGGGTGCCGCAGCCCGATGTTGTAGACGTCGGTGCCGAGGCGGACCTGCTTCGTCGTCGCCGCGATCGCGGCCAACGAGAGCAGTGCGTCGAACGCAGGCGTGTTCGACGGGATCGGTGGATGCGTTTCGCCCGCGTTCGGACTCCCGCTCATGCTCACCGGGAACACGAGGTGTTCCGGGAGCCACACCGATTCGTAGCCCGCTTCGTCGGCGGCCTGCGCGCCGGCCGTCCAGAACTTCGGGTTCATCCCTGCGAGTTGCACACCGATCTTCATGGGTCGAGAACCTACGGGTATTGTCACGACTCTTCCAGTCGGATCCGGGGGGCGAGTGCGATGAGCATCGAACGTTTTTCGTTGAACGGCAAGGTCGCGATCGTCACCGGCGGTGCCGGCGGCTGCGGCGAGGAGTACGGTCGCGGCCTCACTGCCGCGGGCGCCAGTGTCGTGCTGGCCGACCTCGACGGCGACCGAGCCGAGCACCACGCGGCCGAGCTGCGCGCGCAGGGCCGCGACGCGATCGGGGTGAAGGTCGACATCACCGATCCCGATGCCGCCGCGGCGATGGCGCAAGCCGCGATCGACGCGTTCGGGGGCATCGACATCCTCATCAACAACGCCGCGTTGATGAAGGAGATCCCGATGCAGTCAATCCTCACCCTCCCGCTCGACTGGTGGGAACGCGTGATGCGGGTCAACGTGATGGGCGCGCTCGTGTGCTCACGCGCCGTCGTCCCGTCGATGCTCGAACGCGGCGGCGGGCGCATCATCAACCAGGTGTCGGGTGGCGCGTTCATCCCCGGCGGCATCTACAGCATCAGCAAGCTCGCGCTGGTGAGCTTGACGACGGTGCTCGCGGCCGAGCTCGGCGGCCAGGGCATCAACGTGAACGCCATCGCCCCCGGGTTCGTGCAGGACGAAGCCGGCTACGAGTCGCTCGGCAAGGACGACCCGATGCGCGCCGCGATGACCGCCACGGTGCCCGGCAAGAAGGAAGGCCCACCCGACGACCTCGTCGGCACCATCCTCCTGCTCGCGTCGAGTGCGGGCGACTGGATCAACGGCCAGACCATCAGCGTCGACGGCGGTTGGATCATGCGGGTCTGAGCGGCGATGCCCGACGAGATCCCGCAACATCCACCGACCTACTGGGGGCTGATCGTCGAACGCGCCGCGGCCACGCCCGACGTGGTGCTGCTCGAGGACGAGGCCGGCCGCAGCGTCACCGTCGCGCAATACCGCGACAAAGCTGAACGCGTGGCAGCGGGTCTGCACGCGCAGGGCGTGGGCGCGGGAACGCGGGTGAGCTGGCAGCTGCCGACCGCGATCGACACGCTGGTGCTGCTCGCGGCGTTGGCGCGACTCGGCGCGGTGCAGAGCCCGATCATCCCGATCCTGCGCGAGCGCGAGGTGCGCTACATCACCACCGAGGCCCGCACCGAGCTGCTCATCACTCGACCCGAGTGGCGCGGATTCGACTACGAGGCGTTGGCCACCTCGATCGCCGCCGGCGTCGGCTTCCGGGTGCTCGCCACCGACACCTTGGCGACCGGTGATCCGTCGACGCTTCCGCCACCTCCCGGCCCCGAGCCGACGGTGCGCTGGCTGTACTACACGTCGGGTTCGACGTCGGACCCGAAAGGGGCCTGGCACACCGACCCATCGGTGATGGCCGGCGCCAACGCCTGGCTCGCCAAGCTCGCGCCCACGGTCGACGACGTGTACCCGGTCGCGTTCCCGGTCGCGCACATCGGTGGCGTCTGCATGCTCGCGGTTGCGCTCGTCACCGGGATGCGCCTCGTACTGGTCGAAGCGTTCGACGCCCAACGCAGCCCGCACTTCATGGCGGAACGGGGCGCCACGATGCTGGGCAGCGCGCTCCCCTTCTTCCAGGCCTACCTCGCCGCGCAGCGCGCGCACGGTCCCGAGCCGCTGTTCCCGCGGCTGCGTGGCTGCGTGAGCGGCGGGGCACCCAAGCCCCCCGGCATCCACGACGAGATCAAGGAGACGCTCGGGGGCGCGGGGGTGATCGGGAGCTGGGGCCTCACCGAGTTCCCCATCGCGTCGAGTGGTTCGTTCCACGACACCGACGAGCAGATGTCGGCCACTGAAGGTGCCGTGGGGCCGGGCATCGAGATCCGCGTCGTCGGCCTCGACGGGCTCGATCAGCCGCGCGGCATGGAGGGCGAGTTGCGTTTGCGCGGCCCGCAGATGTTCCACGGCTACGCCAACCCCGCGCTCGACGCCGACGCGCTCGACGAGCAAGGGTTCTTCCGCACCGGCGACCTCGGGATCGTCGCGCCCACCGGTCACGTGACCATCACCGGCCGGGTGAAGGACATCATCATCCGCAACGCCGAGAACATCGCCGCCAGCGAGATCGAGGACGCACTCCACTTGCATCCGTCGATCGCCGACGTCGCCGTCATCGGTTTGCCCGACCCGCGCACCGGCGAACGCGCGTGCGCGGTGGTGAAGCTGGCCGACGGCGTGACGTCGCTGTCGCTGGTCGAGATCGCCGAGCACTGCCGCGAGCTCGGCTTGGCCCGCCAGAAGGTTCCCGAACAGCTCGAGATCGTCGACGAGGTTCCCCGCAACGCGATGGGCAAGATCGAGAAGCCCGCGCTGAGGAAGCGCTACGCCCCCGAATGACCCGAACCGCGTGTTTGCCTACGCGGCGGGGTCGATGAGGACCTTGCCGGTGGCGGTGCGGTCGAGCATCGACTGCAGCGCGAGGTGCGTGTCGGTGAGCGGGTACACGGCCGACACGTGCGGGTGCAGCTGACCGGTCATGAACAGATCGCGCAGCTCGCGCTGATCACGCGCCACCTGCTCCGGCTCGTGTTCGGTGATCGTCCGCATCTCCATCCCTCGCACGATGACGCCCTTGAGCAGCACGAGGTTGAGCGGGATGCGCGGGATCTCCCCCGACGCGAACCCGAGCACGACGTAGCGACTCCCCCACCCGGTGGCGCGCAGCGCCTGCTCCGCGTACGGACCCCCCACCGGGTCGAGCACGATGTCGGCGGCACCGCCGGTGAGCTCTTTGGCCCGCACCTTCAGGTCTTCGGTCGTGTAGTTGATACCCGCGACTGCGCCGTACCTCCGGCACAGGTCGAGCTTGGCGTCGGTCGAGGCGGCGGCAACGACGCGCGCGCCCATCAACGTCGCGAGCTCGACCGCGGCCAACCCCACGCCACCCGCCGCGCCGAGCACCAGTACCGTCTCCTCCGGCTGCACGTCGGCAATGGTCCGCAGCGCGTGGATCGCGGTGGTGTGCGCGACGCTGAACGCGGCGGCCTCGCGCAGATCGACGGTGTCGGGCACCACGGTCACCGAGTTCGCCGACACCGCGATGCGTTCGGCGTACGCGCCCACGAAGCTGGCGCCGTACACGTGATCACCGATCGAAACCGTCTGCACGTCGTCGGCGACTGCGCTCACGATTCCCGCGAATTCGCTGCCGGGAACGAACGGGGTCGGAATGCTCACCTGATACTGGTTGGCGACGATCAAGACATCGGGGAAGTTCACCGCGGCCGCGTGGATGTCGACCACGACCTGGCCGGGCCCGGCGACCGGATCGGGCAGGTCCTCCACCACGACCGACTGGGGCGGGCCATACTCGAGTACGCGGGCGGCGCGCACCCCTACCGCCCGTAGTCCGCGGTCTCGGCGAGGTCGGCCGCGCCCTGCATGAGGTCGAGCACGATCGGCCCGAACGCTTGGAGCTTCTCGTCGTCGCCGGCCCGCTGGTAGCCCTGCTCGAGCACCACCGCGAGCTTCCACTTGGCCAGGATGATGTAGTAGTCGAGGTCGTCGACCTGACGCCCCGAGATGTCGGCGTAGTGCTGGACCACCTTGTCGCGCGACGGCATGCCGGTCATGTCGGCGTAGCCGCCCGACCCGGAGTATTCCGGCGACTCGGTGTCGTCGGGCCAGCTCTGCACGACCCAACCGAGGTCGAGCTTCGGGTCGCCGACCGTACCCATCTCCCAGTCGATGAGCGCGGCGAGCTGCGCCGGCGCGCCGTCCTTGAACATCACGTTGGCGAACTGGTAGTCGCCGTGCATCAGGCCGGGGATGAAGTCGATCGGCTTGTGGGTACGCAACCACGCCGACGCCTCGTCGAAGCCGGGCAGCTCGCGGCCCTTGATCCGTTCGAGGAACGCGGTCCAACGATCGACCTGGCGCTCGTGGAAGCCGTCGGGGCGCCCGAGGTCGGCCAACCCCTTCGCCTGCCAGTCGACGTTGCCGAGCAGGGCGATGCCCTCCACGAGTTGGTACGCGAGCCCTTTGCGGGCTTCGAGGTCGGTGTCGAACGGCGCCGGCCACCCGTCGGTGTTCATCGGCGACCAACCGTCGACCCAGCCCATCAGATAGAAGGTGCGACCGAGCACCGCCGGGTCCTCGCACACGCCGATGGCCTCGGTGTGGGGCACCTCGGTGCCGTCGAGCGCTTCGATGATCCGCCACTCGCGCAGGATGCCCTTGTCGCGGTCAGGCGGTGCGCCGGGCGGTGGGATCCGGATGACGCAGTGGAGGCCCGGGCGCCGCAACTCGTAGATCTCGTTCTGCGAGCCGCCGGCGACGAAGCTCGTCTCGAGCGGTTCGCCCTTGCCGGGCAGGCCGGCGTCGTCCATCCAGGTCGCGAGCCGTTCGAAATCGATCACGTGGTCCCCATTTCGTCTTCGAGGACCGCCCGCGTGTCGCGGCCGGCCGAGTGCATCGTGGCGCGTCGACGAGGCGCCACGCCATCCCAGTCGGAGTAGCCGCGCACCACGCGCACTTCTCCGAGGTCGTCGTCGTCGACGGTCAGGAAGCAATCGTTGTCCGCGAGCGCGGTGCTCGTGTACACGTCGTCGCGTGACAGCACCGCGATCGCAGGTACGCCGACGGCCCGGCACGCGTCGACGACCGTGTCGACGGTGAGCTCCCCGAGCGCACTGTCGTCGACGCCGCGGATCACGTCCCAAGCCGCCTGTTGCGCATCGGTGGTCGCGCACACCGCGAGCCAACCGTCGGCGGCGGGGGCGAACCGGTGCGCGGGGCCGTCGCCCAGGTAGTCGATGTACCCAATCCGCGGTGCAGAACGCCCCGGATAGGTCGTGAACTCCGCACCTTGGTACGCGACCGACGTGCGGCTCAAGGCCACGTTCACGTCTTGGCCCGCGCCGAGGTGCGTGCGGGCATAGAGCGCGACCAGCGTGCCGAACGCGGCGAGGGTACCGGTGCCGATGTCGTGCAACGACATCGGCTGGATCACCGGAGAATCTGCTCCACCCTGCGCGACCATGAGGCCGCTGCGCGCCTGGAGCAGCGGGTCGAACCCGGGGGTGTCCTCGAGCGGACCGGCCCCCCACCCGTCGATGTGGCAGTGCACGAGCCCCGCGTTGCCGGCGCGGAACGCGCCGACGTCGAGGCCGAGTTCGTCGACGACTTGGCGGCTCATGTTCTCCACCAGCGCGTCGGCCCGGTGAACCAGCGCGGTGAACGCGGCGCGCCCGTCGGCGTCCTTGAGGTCGATGCCGACCTGTTCTTTGTCGCGGTTCAGCGCGCAGTACGACGCCGCGGCCACAGTGCGGAAGTCCTCGCCCCCCGGCGGGTCGACCTTCACGACGCGCGCGCCGAGATCCTGGAGCACGAGGCACCCGAACGGACCGGCGAGGAACTTCGTCGCGTCGACCACCAGCATGCCGTCGAGCGGCAGCGTGGGCGCGACCGACTCCGCCGGACGACGACGGGCGGCCGGAGGCGCGCCCGACGGTTGGAGGGAGCCCGGTGTGGCCGAGAGCACCGCGGGGAGGCCCGGGCCCGTCGTCGCATCGTCGCCGGGCACCGGGATGAGGAGGTCATTGGCCGCGACCGTCGCGCTCCCCGCCCAGTCAGCGCGCGTCTGCACCGGCGCGTACGGCACGCCGAGCTCGTCGAAGCGCTGCGCCCACTCGCCGGAATCGAGCTCGGCCATGCGCTCGGCGAAACGCGCGTTCACGATCACCTGGACCTCGGGCTGCACGAAACGAGCGAACTCACCCTCGACTTCCGGCAGCAGCATGAGCTCCATCAGGTCGAGCGCTTCGAGCAGCTTGAAGAAGAACGGCGGCGTGAGCGCGCACACGAACACCCACACGCCATCGCGGCATCGGTACATGCGGAACTGGGGTGACACGCCGGTCCCGTCCTTGTTCGCGCCGAAGGGCCGGAAGATCCCGGCCAGGTCGATCCGGATCGAGGTGTTCATCGCGTTCACCGCGTGCAGGCCCGACACGGTGAGCGACCGCGCGGCACCGCGCGTGGCGCGCTCGATCAGGGCCGCCGCGATCGCAGTGGCGCCGAGCGCGCCCTGCTCGTAGATGATGATCGGCACGACGGGCGCGACGGGGTGATCGCTGGTGGCGCCGGGCTGCTGGCTGGCCAGCCCGGTCCACGCCCACAGCAACAGTTCGTCGCCCGGGAGATCGGCGGCGGGGCCGCGGGCCGCGTGCGGCGGCATCCACGCGTGGACGAGCGACGGGTTGTTCGCCCGAAGACGCTCGGCGTCGAGGCCGGCGTCCTCGAGCTCGCCCACCGCGAGGTCGACGACGACGACGTCGGCGTGTGACGCGATCTCGTGCACCACACCTTCCCCCGCGGGCACGGCGACCTTGGTGCGGTGCGCGTAGCGCCAGAGCGCCTCGTCCTGCTTCAACGGGTCAGGTGCCGCGTCGATCCGGAGCACCCGCGCGCCGTACTCGCCCAGGTGCATGGCCGCGATCGCGCCCGCCGGGTGGACCGAGAGGTCCAGGACCGTGATGTCGCGAAAGGCGCCGGACGCAGGCGTCAGGAGTTCCCGATCGAGTGCTCGAGCATGTTCGCGATCTTCTTGCGGGCCTCTTCGCGCTTGCCGGGCAGCCATTCCGACGGCCACAGCCCGTCGACCGGCTTGTAGCCCTTGAGCACTTCCTTGGCCGCGGTGATCTTGTGCACCTCACTCGGGCCGTCGACCGACGCCATGATCGGTACTCCCGACCACATGCTGCCGAAGGGCATCTCGTTCGACACGCCGAGCGCGCCATGCAGGTGCATCGCCTTGAACACGACGCTCTCCTGCACCTTCGGCGTGAGGAACTTGATGGTGGCGATGTTCTTCCGCACCCGCTTGTAGTCGTGGTACCGATCGATCTCCCACGCGGTGTAGAGCACGAGCAACCGGAACTGAATCAGCTCGGCGTAGGCGTCGGCGATGTCGGA